>WNGG01000123.1_pt1 | contig 73461 bp, 61 predicted proteins | sample 5400661 | NCBI WGS metagenome assembly WNGG01 (sample SAMN13153372, study PRJNA577476) | soil metagenome | isolation source: 100 cm soil or saprolite under Garry oak tree replicate 1 | place: USA:California | collected 2016-06-15
AGTTGCTTGAGTTAGAGAAGAAGAAAACGCAGGAGCGGTCAATCGAACTGGTCAAGCAGGCATATACGATCGTCGTCACCGTCTCCGATAAGAACGACATTATCGCCTTCAAGGTTGTTTTGCGCGATAACACCTCGCTTTTTAATGTGATCAAAGCAGACCCGCAGGCGCGCATACTGGAAGGGGCGGTGACCGCCGAGGCACTCTTGCCGGATGGGCCCTATAACCTGTGGCACGAGGGGGAGACAGAGTACCGGGTCAACGATATGGAGAAAGCCTTCGCGCAGTTCTATCGCTTGCCGAAGATGTTGAACCGCAAAGCCATTATCGAGACCCTGCTCAATGGCTGCCGCGACGGATTATTTGTGCTGCGTTCAACCCGTGCCGATCATTCTTTCAAAACATTCTGGTACGATGCGCCGGATTCGACGAATGTCAAGGATTTGAACCTGGTCGTCGTGCTGTCAGAAGATGCCTTACTGACAGGAATTCCTTCCAGGATGCTCTCACCGGGTGTCTTACCGGAGTTGTGGAGCGATGTCGAGCTGAGTTTGCAAGAAGTGTATAACTACTTCTCTGGCACGAGGCGGATCAAAGGTGAGTTCGAGGGAGAAACCAAGGCGGTGCCAAGGGCGGAGCGAAGCGTGGTCAACGAGGCTATCCAGGCGGCAGTGAAAGAGCGAAGATTGTGGCTGCTCTCCGGTCGCGCAAGCTTGCTGGCAGAGGATGTGCCCGTCGATCTGCTCATCGATGATGCGACGATACAGGCACCGCCGCCACCGCTGGCGGCAAGGGATGTGATCCCGGACAATTTGCCGGAGGCGTGGAAGGGCACAACGGAGACGACAGCGCGAGAGATTGCAGATGCACTCTCGACTAAGATGGGGAAGGTGTTACCGTGGCTGATCGTGCGGGATGCGCTTACTGCGGCATTCAATGCGCGCTTCGTGGAACGTGCGAGCGGGCAGTGGCCCTGTGATTATGCCGGGGCGGGTATGGTGCTGGTGCGGCAGCGGGCGGAGGAGGCGGAGAACAAAGTGGGGGCTGATGAGAAAGTGGAAGTTCATGATCCAGATGCGGTGTATAAGCCGGGGGTTTTGGCGGCGGAGGCGGTTTTGAGTGTGGCGGAGATTCAGAATTTAGAGGAGGAGATAGGGGCGTTGATGAAGGCTGGGGTTGATCTATTTGGAGTGGAGCCGAAGTTTTCGCTGCGGATTGAGATTATGCCGAAGACAAATGCTGAGAGGGAGAAGGTGGAGGAGTTTAATGGGATTTTGAGGGAGGTTTCTAGGAGGTTGAGGTTGCTGTAGTGGGGTTTTGGGGTAGTTGTATTGCATAAAAAGAACTACCGTTAACTCTCATTGTTTTGTGAAAATGAATGTGAAAGGCCCATTGACAGATCAGGCCAGTGAGCGCGGAGAGTACGCACTATGATAACTGAGATCATATTGATTGTTTTAACATTGGTCATCTTTACAGGTATTGTCTATTGGATTGTAGCTCGGCCAATGCGGCAGTTGCAGAAAACTGTGGATGAGCTACAAAATGTTTCCAATGCAACGACGAATTTACTTGAACGTTCACAACAGGAGACTGCAAATCTGAGCCGTGCTTTACGGTCAACGAATCAGCAAGGTCAGTGGGGTGAGTTGCAACTATTGCGTGTTGTTGAGATGGCAGGTATGCAGCGATATTGTGACTTTGAGACACAGGTGTCCGTACAGGGAAAAAACGGACCTCAACGACCAGACATGATTATTCGGCTACATAATGAGCGAGTCATAGTGGTGGACGCAAAAGCGCCATACGCAACATATATCGATGCAATGGCAATTACTGATGATGCAGCCCGAATGAATGGATTGAAGTCGTATACCAAGCGAATTCAGTTTCACATCCATGACTTAGCAAAAAAAGAATATTGGCAGGAATTTCAGGCAACCCCACCGTTAGTTGTGTTATTTTTGCCGAGCGAGGCAATGTTACGTGCTGCTTTAGAAGTTGAACCAAACTTATTTGATATTGGTACGAGACAGAATGTACTGCTGGCGTCGCCGATCACATTAATTGCATTGCTGAAAACTGTGGCGTATGGTTGGAGTCAAGAGAATCGTGCACGAAGTGTGCAGCAGATCGTAAACGAGAGTCAATCGTTATATAAAGAACTCTCTGCATTACGTACACAATGGGATATATTTCGCGGTACCCTAAATAGAACGATCACAGAATATAACTCCTTGACGAAGGCCTATATGACGAAAGTATTTCCGATAGTTCAGCGAATCCGTGATCTGGATGGTACGTTAGGAAAAGATGATTCGATATTACAGGTAACCGAGTTGCAGCGTGTACTTGAAAAGGTGGGGATTGAAGAGGTTGGGGCGATGGACGAGGGAATATTAGAGGGAATCAACCGAAAGACTACTGGGATATGATGCGAGAGCATCAGTGTGTCACTATTGGGTGGGCTGATTCCGATGATCTTACAGCTATCACAAACGATAAAGCAGGCAAGGAGAAGATTCTCCAGGCTCTCCTCTCACATGATCCTCTCATCAATCACGGGGCAGCAGGAAAAGCGGCGCAACAGATCTTCCATTTCAGGTGGACTATTGCCACGGGCGACCTGGTACTAGCTATGAGACCACCTCACCTGCCAGGGTATCGAGCGCCATCACCATCTGATCAGCCTGCCTGACTGTCCTGAAGGCTTCTCTCACCTCACCTGAGAGGAGCAGAGGAACTTCATAGCCGACCGTATACCCTTTCCATTTGCGAGCCGTCACCAGGCCAGGCACTGCCGTGAGCGGGTTGGGGTCATTGGACACCACCCAGAGCGAATCTCTGTCCACCAACACCGGCATCGTGCCTTTCCTCGCGAGGGCGGCTACGTGATCAAAAAGGATGGCTTGACACCGACCGATAATCTGCGTCCACCAATCGGGACGGAACCAGCCCCCAGACGTCTTCTCCTGGGCGAGGATGGTCACACCGAGCTCGGCGAGCAGCTTGATGGAATGTGAGGCATTGGCTCGCCCCTGCCCATGCCTGAAGCTCTGAGGGTGCGTGTACAATCGCTCACCGGCCTGCCACAAGGTCGTTGCCCACCGCTTGAGCAACTCATGCGACTCTTGCCAGTAGGAGCCCTCCCGCACATGCACCTGGTAACCGATGTTCCGGCAGCACCTGACCTGTGGCGTACTCATCCACTCCCTATCCAGACAGCTCGGAAGCCACTTGCCATCGAAGAGGGAGCCAGCTCGCTCAGCGCTGACGCGCCAGATGCCCGGATGGATGTCATCGCAGGCTCGTCCATGTGAGGAATACTGCGGCACTCCTATACCTAGCTGGACATCCATGCATGCCTCCAGGTACCGAGAGAGGTGCGTGTATTTGTGCAGGTATCGTTGTTGTTGTTCCACCCGGGTCAATGGCCGCATCCAGACCAGATCTCGTGCGCTCTCCATTAGTGGGATTGGAGTCCCATCGCTCCTGGACAAGGTGTGCAGATCGAGCGGGGAGGATTGGAGCCACGAGGCGGGTTGGTCGAGGGTGAGGTCGGTGAGCAACCGATGCGCTACCAGATCGGGCGAGTCGATCACGGGCCAGGCCAGCGTTTGATCCAGATAGGTCACGGTGGCAAGCAGGCTCTTCGCATCGGGAAGCGTCCAGCCCCACCCTGCCTGCTCTGGGAAGACGAACGCCAGGCGGCGTTCTTCCCGCTGGCCGCTCCCCTTTGGCCAGAGGAGAGCACAGATGGGTCTGGTGGGCTCACGCGGATCAGGGTGGACGACAGCGATCCAGTGGCTGTTCACCTGCTCAAACCAGGCGCACGTAGCGGTACGTGCGAGTGTGGTGGCTGGCAGTATCCAGACCTCGGTCAAGGCGGCCTGCCACAGGTGTTCAAGCAATCCGCTCAGCTCGCTCACGTCAGGTGGAAGCAGGATCGAGCGCAGTACGCGCTTTCCCTGGACAACATCTACCAGGAGCACCTCGGTATCGGTGAGGACTCCTATGATCTTCTGCGAGTTCATGATAGCATTTGTATTTTCTCTCTTAATCATGCGTCGATTGTACGAAGGAACATGGTCTTCAGCCTGCGATCCTTTTTTCTCTCTCCTTGCGGCATTGGTCGTCTCTCACAGACCAGCCCACGTCGCTGCTTCATGTGGGAACTATTCTTGCCGAGGCGGACAAAAACGGCAAGAGCCATGAGGGGTCCAAAGGCGAGAGGAATGACCGTTCACTTGAGATGAGACGTGATGCTTGACATGGGTATCTTCTCTGGTATACTTGTTCTAGTTATCCGTCATCCCTCGTTGACTGCTGAAAGGCATTTCTGGGAGAAAGGAGTATCATGTTGCTCAAACGATCCAGCCTTTCGCGTGGCGCCTTTCCTTTTTGATGATCACAGGATCTGTCTGAAACAGTGAGGAGAAGTGAGACGCTTGATTTAGTGATGTCTCTGCGTGCATCCGTCTTCTTTCAAGGGGGAACCTTGGTCCTCCAGCATACCGACGAGATAGAGCACGTTCCGGTCCCATTTCAATTTGTCAAGAGTCGCTGGCGTTGCGAAGCCTATCATTATCATGCAGTGCTCCCCTGGATGCAAGAACAGGGTATTCGTAACGCTGTCCCTCGCTGGCAACGCCTGACACTGAAGCTCTCTGATACACGGGAGCTGCACGAGTATCAGGTCCAGGCCCTTGATGCCTGGAAACAGGCCAGAGGACGAGGGAGCATCGTGTTACCCACCGGGGCCGGAAAAACACTGGTGGCGATACACGCGATCCATCACGTGGGCTCCTCAGCGGTTGTCCTCGTCCCGACGATGAGCCTGGTCTACCAGTGGTATGCCCTCTTAACCAATGCCTTTCAGACGGAGATCGGCGTGTATTACAGCGGTGAGAAACGCGTCCTCCCGCTAACCGTCACGACGTATCACTCCGCAGGCGATCTGATCGCCGAATATGGCAATACCTTCAAATTGCTCATCTGCGATGAAGTCCACCACTTACCGGCCAAAACGTGGGGAGAAGCCGCACTCATGGCACCTGCCCCCTATCGCCTTGGGTTGACCGCGACCTATCCCGAAGAGCATGAACAGAGCGGTGAGCGCTGGCGGCTCGATGCGCTGATCGGGCCAATTGTCTACACCCAGCGGCTCGAGACGCTCCTGGGGAAGCAGCTTGCCGAGTATCGCACCCAGCGTGTGCGCGTGGACCTGACACGTGAAGAACGAGCCTCCTATGAGGCTTTGTATGAGACCTACCTTGGTTTTGTCCGCGAGCGGGGGTTGCAGCGGACGCATGGTGCCGGCTGGTTGCGCGAACTGATGCGCCTCTCGACACGGGATCCTCACGCCAGGCGCGCGTGGCTCGCCCGGCGAGAGATCTTGAACCTGCTTGACAGCTGCCAGGGAAAATTGGCAGCCCTTGAGGCGTTACTGCGTGAGCACGCGGGTGACCGCATCCTCGTGTTCACCGAATCCAACGCCGTCGCCTACACCATTGCACGGCAGTATCTCGTGCCTGTGATCTCCCATGAAACAGGGGTCGCTGAACGCAAGCACATTCTCGACGCTTTCCAAGAGGGGCACTACCGTGTGGTCGTCACGTCCAGGGTGCTCAATGAGGGTGTCGATGTGCCGGAAGCGAAGGTGGCGATCGTGCTGGGGGGTGGGGCGAGTAAGCGCGAATACCTCCAGCGCCTCGGGCGCATCCTGCGCAAAAAAGAACCGCTGCAGGCGCTGCTCATCGAGGTCCTCGTCCGCCATACGATCGAAGAGGGGAAAGTGCAACGCCGGTACGTGCCCCGGGAGACGGCTGATGTTGACCAGTGAACTGATCAGGCCCAGATTACGCATGCACGGCTCAACCCTGCACGTCGAGATGGTGCATGAGCAGGACCCGTCCTTGCAGCAAACCGCACAGGATCTCATCTCCTTATTCCATCACCATCGAGGCCAATCGCAGGCAGCGTGGGAGGAGGCGGTGCGCGCATACGAAGGAACAGGCGTCGATTACGTGCTCATTCGCGGACTGGCCAAAGTGCTGGCGGACGCTGCAACGTTCACGCCGCTGTCGACACCGCTGCCTCCGGCAACGCTTCGCGAGCGGGTCTTTGAGTACGGTCCCGTCTTCGGAACACCTGACCTCTTTCATGCGACGACGCGAGAGGAGGTGCTCGGAGAAGTTGCAGATGCGCTTGGGGTTGCACCAGGAGAGCTTGACGCGTTGCTCTTTGCCGATCAGGGTGCCTCGTATCGTCTCACCGAGACGGGGCCAGCGTGGACCCCAGCAGGGTTACTCGCCCGCTACAACCTGGAATTAGCGCGCGGGGCGCTCTACTGGGCCTCCCATATCACCATTGAAGTCGCGAGCAACTACAAAGATCTATGGAAATACATCAAGTTGTTCAAATTGATGTTCTGGGCCGAGCCGAAGCGAGGGGGAGGATACCGCATCGACCTGGATGGGCCGATCTCGCCCTTTGTCTCGTCCACCCTCAGGTACGGCAGGCAATTGGCAGCGTTTCTGCCCGCGTTATTCCTGTGCGACCAGTGGCGCATGCATGCCTACGTCCACCCACCCCAGGGGCGAGGAGAAATGCTCTACCGACTCGATCATACCTGTTCCCTCCATTCCCACTTCAAGCGTTCAGGCGAGTTCGACAGCCGGCTCGAAGCAGATTTTGCCCGTGAGTTTGAGCAAAAGGTTGGGGACAAACGAGGGCATTGGCACCTGACGCGCGAAAGCGAGGTGCTGCTGCTCGGAGATACGGTCATGGTGCCCGATTTTGTGCTGACCGATACCGGAGATGCGAATCGACGGATTCTGGTCGAGTTGGTCGGTTTCTGGCACCCGAACTACCTGCGGAGGAAAGTAGAAAAGGTGCGTGCGGCCCAGTGTGCCCACCTGCTGCTCTTAGTCTATCACGGCCTGAACGTCACAGAAGAAGCCTTTCAGGATGTCGCCAGTGAGGTCATCTTCTTCCAACACAAGCCCGTGCTCAAAGAAGTAATGGAGACGGTCGAAACCATGGCCGAACGCGTCTATGGCCCGCGTCGAACGAGTGAACACACATCTAAAAAACGCCGGAGACCGACAAGATCTGGTGCTGGCAATGCGCCTCGGGCAAGTACTGCAGTATTTCTATCCGAAGGATAACACTTCCCTCTATACTGAAGAGGCGTGCGCATTTCGGATCGTCCCTCTACGACGCATTTCTCGCTAAGTTGCTCATCGTGCGAACGAAGGGTTTCCCAGGCTGGGCACTGCCAATAGCAGGAGGAGTGCTGTTCTCCATCCTCTTGGGGTTGTGGCTCACTTCTGCATTCTGGTTCTTCAGCACATTTGGCATCGCATGAGATGTCCAAAGGCCTGGCAATACAATACTTTACAATTTGCAGTATTGCAATGCAAACGTTATAATGATGGCATCAGCAAGAGAGGAGGTCTATGAGATAAGCGAAGAACTACGTATTCTGCCTATCAGAGGCATTGGTGAGATTTCCCCAGGCACAGACCTGGGTATCGTCATCTATGAAGCGATGCAAACAAGTCAATTGGCGCTTCAGCGAGGCGATATACTCGTTGTGACCCAGAAAATCGTCTCCAAAGCCGAGGGGCGAATCGTGAATCTTGAAGAGGTGCAACCATCAGAGTTCGCCGGCATAGCCGCTGTACAAAGCAAAAAAGACGCTCAACATCTGGAGGTGGTGCTGCGTGAGAGCCGTCGCATTGTGCGTATGGACCATGGTGTAATGATTACAGAAACAAACCATGGTTTCATCTGTGCCAACTCGGGTGTTGACGAATCGAATGTCAACGGCGATCGCGGGCTGACCCTTTTACCTGTCGATCCCGACCGCTCTGCCTACGATTTGCGCAGGCGCATGCAACAGCTCGTGGAAGAAGATAGCACTTTTGATATCGCTATCATTATTTCTGATACCTGGGGGCGTCCCTGGCGCAACGGACAGGTCAATATGGCAATAGGTGTTGCTGGTCTGGAATCAATCGTTGACTACCGGGGTCAACGTGATCCGTATGGCTACGAACTTGAAGCCAGTGCGATAGCGGTGGCTGACGAACTGGCAGCGGCAGCGGAGCTAGTGATGGGCAAGATTGATCGCATCCCGGTTGCGCTCATCCGTGGTTACGCATATTTACCCAGCGAAAGCGACGCGAAGTGTTTATTGCGAGATAGCTCAACAGACATGTTTCGTTGATGGGGAAAGGAGCGTATGTCGGCAAGGGAAGCGGAACGCAGTGAGTGAAGCCGACATAGCGATGCGGGAGGGGTAGAGAAAAGGGATATCGCTGACGTGACAACTGATTCCTCCGTTCGACAAGCCACTTTACCGGCGCGGGCAGATAATCTGGCCGCTCTTTTGCAGGGCAGGCGCAGTGTCCGTAAATATCAAGCGCACCCTGTTACACGTGAGCATATAGAGCAAATTGTCGAAGCCGCACGCTGGGCTCCCTCCCCACATGGAAGGCAGCCCTGGCGTTTTGTTATACTCACTGCGGCAGAACCCAAGGCACGACTTGCGGAGCAGATGGGTACAACATGGCGACAAAACCTGGAAATGGATAGGCAAGATACAGAGACTGTGAATATTCGTCTCGAAAAGTCACGTCAGCGCATACTCAACGCCCCCGCGATTATCATTCCCTGCTTGTATCTCGAAGATCTGGATCGCTACCCTGATGAAAAGCGGCAGAACGACGAAACAACAATGGCTATCCAGAGCCTTGGCGCAGCCATTCAAAACATGCTCCTGATGGCCTACGACCTGGGACTGGATACTGGCTGGATGTGCGCTCCGCTTTTTTGCCCAGAAGTTGTTTGCGAGGCTCTTGAGTTAGATACTCGTCTTATTCCCCATGCGCTGATCACCGTGGGATATGCCGCTGCTTATCCGCAGCGACACGAACGCCTCCCTCTGAGCACTTTGATAGTTCGTTTCGATTAACTAGAGGATGTTATGATCGTTGTTCTTGCTGGCGGTGTTGGCGCAGCACGTTTTTTACAGGGATTGGTACAAGTCGTACCCCAAAATGACATTACTGTCATTTGTAATACAGGAGATGATCGCGAATTTTACGGTCTACATGTTTCGCCGGACCTTGACATCATCACCTACACACTCGCTGGCGTGGTCGATGAAACCCATGGTTGGGGCATACAGCTCGACACCTACTATACCATGCCCCAGTTAACTTATTATGGCAATGAAGACTGGTTTATGCTCGGTGATCGCGACCTTGCAACACACATACACCGCACCAATTTGCTGCGTCATGGGAAAACGCTCAGCGAAGTAACCGACGATCTTCGCAAGCATTTCGGTTTGGGTCTCCGCCTATTGCCTATGACAGATCAACCCGTGGCTACTCATATTCGTACCCCTGTCGGCCTGCTCCACTTCCAGGAATATATGGTCAAACGTCGTTGCGCAGACGAAGTGCAGGATGTCATATTTGTTGGTGTTGAAGAGGCACGACCCGCACCCGGTGTGCTCGATGCACTCAAAGGGGCTGATGCTATCCTGCTTGCACCAAGCAATCCCATCGTTAGCATCGGCAGTATTTTAGCTGTATCTGGCATTCATGACGCGCTCCACGAAGCCAGTGGAATGATCGTTGCTGTAAGCCCAATCATTGGCGGAGCGCCTATCAAAGGCCCGGCGGATAAACTCATGAGTGGTCTTGGTATGGAAGTTTCAGCAGTTGGTGTAGCTCGTTGTTACCGCGATTTCCTGGATGTTATGATAATTGACCAGCAGGATGCCCAACTCGTGAGCGAGATCGAGGATTTGGGAATACCAACTGTGACAACCAACACCATCATGCACAATAGTGAGGCCAAGGCTGCTTTGGCACGCGAAGTCTTAAAGGCGGCAGGTTTGTAGTAGTAACATGAGATATAGTGCACTTGTTCCAGTAAAAGCACTGAGCGCGGCGAAAAGCCGTCTTATACCACATTTGACCCAGGAACAACGCAATACCCTGGTTTTAGATATGCTCCAACACGTATTGCGTGCCTTACATGATAGTAATATGCTGGAACAAATCTCTGTAGTCAGCCCAGACCCGCAGGTTCTGGATTATGCTCGAGCATGTGGCGCGCAGGCACTTGCCGAAGAGTTACCAGGTCATAATGCGTCCCTTCACGTCGCTGCTCTCAAGGAACAGGAGGTTGGGACTCCTGCCCTATTAACCATTGCCGCTGACTTGCCCTTACTTCAAGTTGGCGACATTCGCGCTTTCCTTGAACAATCTCACAAATATCCAGTTGTTCTCGCGCCATCACGCGATGGTAGTGGCACAAACGCACTCCTCACTCGTCCACCCTTAGCCCTACCGTACCTGTTTGGCATCAACAGCCTGCAAAGATACCGGCGGGCGGCTAACGAGTGGCACCTGAGCAGTACTATATATAATAGCATAGGACTGGCACTGGACATTGATACGGTTGATGACCTTGATGACTTGTACGAGCTACTAGTCCTGAGTGGCACAAGAGGGGGAGGGGAGCGTATGTCGAGCGGAGCCGACATAGCGATGCTGGAGGGATAGGATGGGAGAGAAAATACGTTACATCAATCACACAAAGGAGATTTGTTATGCCAATACTCGGTTATTCAGCAGCACTGGAACAATTCCACCCCACTGATCTCATACGCTGGTGCCAGGAAGCTGAGCAGGCAGGCTTCGGTGGCGTCATGGCCGCTGATCACTTTCACCCCTGGGTACCGCAGCAGGGACAAAGTCCACTGGTATGGTCATGGATGGGCGCGCTTGGCAGTAGCACGAAACATCTGACATTTGGCCCCGGTGTCACCTGTGCTTCATATCGCTACCATCCTGCAATCATTGCCCAGGGAGCAGCTACCCTGACCGCCATGTTTCCCGGACGCTTCTGGCTTGGCATCGGCACCGGGGAAGCACTCAACGAACACGTCGTCGGCGGAGAATGGCCAGACGCACCTGTACGCCTGGAGCGCATGGTCGAATCAATTGAAGTAATTAAACAATTATTTACGGGCAAAAAGACTCGATACGCTGGTAAGCATATCCGGATGGAAAGTGCTCGCCTCTATACACGTCCAGAAGTTCCCTGCCCCATCTTTATCGCCGCCTCCGGCCCAAAAACCGCCGAGACTGCCGGGCGCCTCTGCGACGGCCTCATCACTCCTGCGGCACCCACAGAGAAGCTGAAAATGCTGATTGAAAGCTTTGAGAAAGGGGCGAAAGAGGCAGGCAAAGATCCAGCTACTATGCCCAAACTGTTACAACTGCATGTCTCCTGGGCTGACACCTACGATGAAGCTGTACAGCAGACCATGAAGGAATGGCCAAACGGAGGTATAAAAGCTCCTAAACAGGACATCCGTTCACCTGAGGATTTCGCCGCTTTCGGGCAACTTGTACGACCCGAAGACTTCAAGGGCCGCGTCTTTATATCAACCGACCTTGAAGAACATCGTCGACATTTACAAAGCTTCTATGATCTTGGTTTCGATGAAGTCCATGTTCATCATGTAGGACGAAACCAGACCGAATTTATTCGTGCCTATGGAGAGGTTGTGATTCCCGTTCTGCATGGGAAAGCAACTCAGACATAACTTACTCTCGTAATGTTTACGCAAGCTACCAAAGTTATCCCAGCTTTTTCAGCACAAACTGAGATTACCTCCAGTCATTTGTGCAATTTGCCCAAATTTCATAGCGCCACTTTCTGACAAACTATCTATAGTAACAGATAGAAGAGTATATTATCCTAGAAGAAGGTATTAAGATCAGCAGGTTGCTGATCATTTTACAATAATTGTACAAAACAGCTAAAAATTAAAAAAGGCAATAGATGCCTGCTATTCCAGCGACGTGGCCGGGATAGATCGACAAGGAGAATAGAAGGCATGACACCGGAAGACGTACTGCAATTTGCCGGAGAACACGGCGCAAAAATAGTTGACTTCAAGTTTGTAGACTTACCGGGGACGTGGCAGCATTTCAGTGTGCCTCTCCGCGAACTTGAAGTGGATACCTTTATTGAGGGTAAAGCTTTCGACGGCTCGAGTGTACACGGTTTCCAGACCATTGACACAAGTGATATGCTCATCATCCCTGATGCCAATACTGCTATTATGGATCCCTTCACCACCGTACCAACATTGAGCCTGGTTTGTAATATTGCTCACCCTGGTCCGGGTGGTCACAAAAAACCTTATAGCCGCGACGCCCGCTACATTGCCAGTAAAGCCGAAGCTTATCTCCGATCAAGCGGTATTGCTGATACCAGCTACTTTGGCCCTGAAGCAGAATTTTTCATCTTTGATAATGTTCGCTTCAACTCCGCTGAAAACATCCAATACGCAGAAATAGATTCAGATGAGGCTCACTGGAATAATTCACGCAACAGCACTCCCAATCTTGGCCATCGCATGCGAACAAAGGAAGGCTACTTCCCTGTCGCCCCCAATGACACCCTCCAGGATATTCGCTCTGAGATGGTGCTGACCCTTGAAGCAATAGGTGTTCCGGTTGAAACACATCATCATGAAGTAGGTGGCCCTGGGCAAGCAGAGATTGACATTCGCTTCAATACGCTGGTCAAGACCGCAGACAATATAATGTTCTACAAATACGTTACAAAGAATACGGCGCGCAAGCATGGGAAAACAGTCACATTCATGCCCAAGCCCGTGTTTGGCGATAATGGCTCCGGTATGCATGTTCATCAAAGCCTGTGGAGCGGCGAAAAACCTCTTTTCTATGATGGCGAGGGCTACGCAGGCATTTCCCAATTGGCTCGTTACTATATTGGCGGTCTGTTGACCCATGCCCCGGCATTGATGGCAATTGTGGCACCTACCACCAATAGCTACAAGCGTCTCGTACCAGGCTTCGAAGCGCCCGTTAACCTGGTCTTCTCCAAGGGCAACCGGAGTGCCGCCGTACGTATCCCGCTCACCGATTGTCCATCGGCAAAACGTGTTGAGTTCCGCTCGCCAGATCCGGCCACGAACCCATATCTTGCTTTCTCAGCCCTGCTGATGGCAGGTCTCGATGGCATTCGCCGAGAAATCGAGCCAAGTGATCATGGCTTTGGACCGATAGATCGAGACCTGTACCATTTGTCACAAGAGGAACTGAGCGAGATCCGCTCCGTCCCTGGCTCACTATACGAAGCTTTGGATGCTCTGGAGGATGACCACAGCTTCCTGCTCGCAGGCGATGTCTTCACGAGAGATGTGCTTGAACATTATGTGGAATTAAAACGCGCTCAAGCGGACGAGGCGCGTTTACACCCGTCTCCGATAGAGTTCGCACTCTACTACGATGTTTAGGTCCTAAGTTAAACAAGATAAAAGCCGGGAAGTGCACTTCCCGGCTTTTTTTATCAAACCGCGCCGTAAAACCCTCCGCTTCAGCGGTAGGGATATCAGGCGCGTTCCTTTTAAGGTGGCTTGGGAGGTGGGGGAACGCTAACCCTTGACACTATATGGCTTGATGCTGTATACTATTTTCATGAATGCAATAGCGTACAAATCGAACCGGAACGTCTACTACTCGTGCAAGTATCATGTCGTCTGGTGTCCCAAATATCGGCGCAAGGTGCTCATCCAGGGCATAGCAGAACGATTGAAGCAGATCATTTTTGAAGTCTGTCAGGAGCATCAAGCAGAAATTTTAAGCATAGAGATCATGCCCGATCATGTCCATCTGCTCGTTGAATGTGATCCACAGTTCGGAATCCATCGACTGGTACGACTCATGAAGGGTCGCTCCTCGCGGTTCCTCCGTCAGGAGTTTCCAGTCTTGAAGCGCAAGCTCCCGACGCTGTGGACCAATAGTTACTTCGTGAGTACGGTAGGGGGAGCGCCGCTCTCGGTCATGAAGCAGTACATTGAGAATCAAAAGCATGTCTAACCTGAAAGCATACAAATACAGACTCTACCCGCAGAAGAAACAAGCAGAGCAACTACAATGGGTGGTAGATCATTGCAGAGAACTGTATAATAGTGCTTTACAAGAGCGCCGGGACGCCTATGAGATGCTGGTGAAGCGACATCCCAACTACTATGATGAGACGACTCGCAAGCTCCTCACTTAAGAACACGCCCTCACTTACAACCAGCAGGCGACACAGCTTCCAGAGGTCAAAGCAATCCGGCCAGAATACAACGAGCTCCACTCTCAGGTGTTACAAGATGTGTTACGGCGTGTGGACAAAGCATACCAGGCTTTTTTTCGGCGCATCAAAGAAGGCAAGACAGCAGGGTATCCGCGATTTCAAGGCTATGGGCGCTATGAGTCTTTCACGTTCCCACAGTCGGGCTTTTCGCTGACCGAGGATAACCGAGTGTGCCTCTCCAAAATCGGCACCATCAAAGTGAAGATGCCAAAGGGGAAGAAAGCAAACCCACCCGTAGGGAGAATGAAAACCTGTACCATCAAGCGAGAGGCAGATCAGTGGTTCATCGTTTTCACCTGTGAAGTGGAGCCAGAGGTCGTCTATCACCCATCGGAAGAAGCGGTGGGCATTGATCTCGGACTCTTGCACTTTGCCACTCTCTCCGATGGAAGCACCATCGAAAACCCGCGCCATTTGCGTCAAGCTGAAAACAAGCTCAAGAAATTGCAGGAAGCATTGGCGAGAAAGAAGCGCGGATCGAAGCGCCGGAGAAAAGCCGCAGCACACGTGGGCAAGACGCATCGGCATATCCGTAACCAAAGGAAAGATTTTCAGCACAAAGAAGCTCGCAAGCTGGTCACGCAGTACCAGACCATGGTGTTTGAAAAGCTTCAGTCTGCCAACATGAGCAAGCGGCCAAAGCCCAAGCAGGATGAGGCAACCGGGCAATACCTCCCCAATGGAGCCAGCGCCAAAGCTGGTCTGAACAAATCCATTTTAGACGCTGGTTGGGGAAGGTTCCAACAGATTGTCGAGAGCAAGGCAGCATGCGCCGGTTCTCGTGTGCTGTTGGTCTCCCCAAAGTACACCAGCCAGAAATGTAGCGGTTGTGGTGCGCTTGTCCAGAAAACAGTAGAGGAGCGCTGGCATGAATGCTCCTGCGGCTGCTCTCTGGACCGGGACCACAACGCCGCGAAAAACATTCTCCGGCTTGGACTGCAAGCCCTCGAACAAGAGTCCCGCGCTCGGACGGAGCGTTCAGAGGACGCGCCTCTGAGAAGCCCCCAGCTTTAGCCGTGGGGAGTTGTCACTATTACATTCCCACATAGCACTCAAAGGCACATAGCATAGCGGATATGACAAAATATGTATTCATATGCTATAGTTAATGATACAAAAAGCTTGTGTACACAAAACCGCAAAGAGGCAACACAGATGGAACTACTCTTCGATAGCTACGGACGCCGCATAAAAAGTATGCGTATTTCAATTACCGATAAGTGCCAATTTCGCTGTACATACTGCATGCCTGCCGATGGTTTGCCATGGCTGAAAAAAGCTGAGATTCTTTCCTACGAAGAATTAGAGCGCATCGCCCGCGTTGCTGTCAGCATCGGTATAGAGCAGATTCGCCTGACAGGTGGAGAACCACTGGTACGACGAGATGTTCCTGATTTTATACGACAGCTGCGCAAAATCGAGGGATTGCGCAGCCTCAGCCTGACTACCAACGGTGTCCTTTTGAAACAACAGGCAGGCGCGCTGGCTGAGGCAGGGCTTCATCGCATTAATGTGAGCCTGGACTCACTGGTTCCCGAGAAGTTCGCGCAACTCACCCGGCGCGATCAGCTTAACCGTGTACTGGAGGGTTTGGAAGAACTCGAAAAATATCCCTCAATTCACCCCATAAAGGTGAACGCGGTCGCCATGCGTGGCTATAGCGAGGACGAAGTCCTCGACTTTGCACGTCTGGCACGGCGTAAAGCGTATGTTATTCGCTGGATTGAATTTATGCCGCTCGACGCTGATCAGATTTGGCGCAAAGAAGATATCTTAACAGGCGCCGAAATGAAGGCCATTATCGAAGCAGAGTATGGCCCACTTGTGCAGATTACCACAGGTGACCCCTCCGAAACAGCGCGCCGTTACACATTTAGTGATGGGATCGGTGAGGTTGGCTTTATCAACCCTGTCAGCGAACCATTCTGTTCCACCTGTGACCGTATCCGCTTGACCGCGGATGGTCAATTGCGCACCTGCCTCTTTGCTACCGAAGAGACTGACCTGCGTGCCGTCATCCGCTCTGATGCCTCTGACGACGTTTTAGCAGCCACAATCCGCCGCGCAGTTTGGAATAAAGAACTCAAACATTACATTGGCGACAAGCGATTTAAGCGAGCAAATCGGAGCATGTCAATGATTGGCGGCTAATACGTGATGAGAGTGTAATTTCATTTTTTATCATGGGCATGTGTTTAACGATCAAAGTGCAATACCTACAATTACAGTATAACAGGCTTTTAAGGACAGAGTTACCAAAAAAGAGAATGTTCGTCGTTATAGTCAAATAGAAGGTACGTATGCACTCCTGTGCTATATATCAATTTGAAGTCACTTTTGTACAAGATCAGAAAGAGGACGAAGTGGTACAAGACGAAGCGGATTTGCTCACGGTCCGTGAGGTAGCAAAAAAGTTGCGGGTGGACGACACCACTGTGCGGCGCTGGATTAAAAATGGGGTCCTGGAGGCAATCACTCTGCCTCATCGCGGAACACGCCAGGCGTACCGAATCCGTCGCTCCACATTGGATGCCTTGCTTGAGCCATCTCAATTGCCGGTGAACTAGTAGCCAAATGACTTCTAACCTGCTAGACTGGTGGAAAAGCACACAGTTAGTAGCAAGGAGACATCGGTGTCTGTAATCGACTGTGAGACACTCTCTCCCGTCCCCCACTCCACAGGGGTGTTCTCTATCTACCCAAGCCAGGAGTAGCACTACTTGCACGTCCAAACGTACACTTGGGGGCGCTGACAGGTTTCCTGGGTGGATTGGATCTATCACTTCACCGTGGAGAGTATATAGACGATCCAACAAAACCGCCCGACGGCACACAATTGTGTAAGATCGCAGGTCAGGTTTGTTAAGAGTATTCCACACAAGAAAGCCTATGAACCAATCTCACCAGAAAGCAAAAACAGAAATACAGCCGGAAAAAGATTTCATTGCCGGCTCTAATAGATGGTTTACCTATTCTGCCGATGTGACAGGCTTACGGCTCATTTGTTTAGAGGATCTCACTACAGGTACCATCGCCACCACTACAATCGCAAACCCTACTAAACGTACAGCGGCCCATAAGGCATGGGCTGGCGCTCGCCAATCACGTGCAGCGGGCATGCCCTGGGAGATTTTGTATGAAATGGGCGAGAAAGGGGTTGATCCAGACCAGAAACTTGAAGAAATGTTCCGTGGATACGGGCACGCATCGGTCGGCGACATGGCAAGGCTCGCTGTGGATCTAGGAAAAATCCCTATGCACTTGTGTTTGGCGTTGTTTAATGAGGGATATCTCAATTCCGGTCAGGAAAAATCGACACGTTACCAGGCATCATTTGGGAAAGCAGTCCTTCACCCGATAAGACACTATGTATCCGAGGGTCTTCTGAAAGAGGACGTAGAACCCTTAGAAGAAGAATATCAATCATTCGGAGTTGTATCACTGGAGTTGTTTGCAAAGTATAAAGCTGTACTACTCCGTGCATTTGAGCAGTACTATCAGGCAGATACGACAAAACCCGCTGAGAAGAGCGCTCTTCTCTCCCGCGTACTTGATTGTGTGAGGTACTTTTTACTTATTGGCCAGTGGAGTGGGATGTCCTTTGAAACGTCTGCTCGCGATTGGTCACGCATTATTGCGGAATTGCGGGCTTCCCCCCTTCCCTATTATCGGAAAGTTGCTGCGCAACTTGAAAAATTGCTTGCTCCCACAACTGAAGAGGAAGAAATACTTCACTATAAAGCAGAAGCGCCTGGGCTGATTCGGCATACTGCTCCACTGCTTACCACGAATATTAATTTGCACACGTTAAAACAATTCCTTGAAGATAAAACAGACTTGTTGCAGCGTGTCCCGATACACAGCGGCTTCCCAATACGCGTAGATCAACGTGTGAGCATGATTGACCCATTGAATACAGAGGGGGACAGGCTAGTTGCAGCATACGTCCTTCTACTCTGGCCTGGGCTTGAGAGAGAGCAGCTTCTCAATTGGATACATACCCAGAATGATGAAACGAAAAATGCCATCAGCGCTATTATTTTTTCGGGCCATACCAACTATTGTGAAATGCCTGGATTTGGACGCACAACGCGCATGACCCTGGTAATCGAGAGTTTCTTAGGAGAATTACGTGACCTGAATCGCCATCGTGCCTGGGGAAGATTTTTTCCACTGCCTCTGGTTTTCGGAGAACGATTGACGAAGAACACGGTGGAGCAAATTGTCGCTCGTGGCTTCGGATTGCCCTTGTACTTAACAGATATTCAGGCGTTTTCAGACTACAAAACAGCGTATGAGAGAGATTTAGTTTCGTATTATATCAAATTACAGAAGTTTCTTGAGAAGGTTTCTGCCACGTATCGCGATACCATCGATTATTCATTTGTGCTCAACCTTCTGCCACTTGCTCACCAGGTCGATCTCTGGATGCATGGGGATCCAAAGCAAGCGTCCTATTTCACCATGCAGCGTTCCCGCCCTGGTGGACACATCAACTACCGTGCTCTTGCCTATGAAGCTAACCAACTTCTGGCAACGTTTGATCCGTATCTTTCTGCAATGCGATTGTTGAAGAAACCAGATCCCACGAGCCGAGAGGAATTTTTCGATAGAAGTTAACAGTGGTATCGCAATTTATAGCTCGCGGCGATACAGTTTCATCCCTTTTACCAACGGCTCGTCTGTCGGGTGCATTTCGCACTTCATCGCCAAGTTGACTGAAGCTGGGTCACGAAGAGGAAGCAGTGCTTCAAGGTAAATAGGCCGTCCTTCCTCTTCCGCCTCAAACTCAAATTCTGCAGAAGCGATTCGTGCATAGTTAAGCGCGCAGATCAACAGCGAGCGACCAGCATTTTGTCTTCGATACTGTGGATGTACCGTGCCCCGGCAAAGAAAATGGTAAGCATGAGTATCTTCGTACATTCGTAGAGCCGTAAAACCGACAATTTCACCTTCGACACCCTCCAGAGTCCCGCCCTGTCCCCACTCGTTCGACTCATCATCGTCGGTAATCACAAATACTTTGTATGCCGCCTCGAGTTCAGGATCCATCAACCATGTCTCAAAATCAAGCATGTCTATCGTTTCAAAGCCATCCATTTCGCCTGACAGTTGCAGCAACTCATTGAGGGTAGGGATATCTACCTGTCGATAATTTCGTATGCGCATGAAAGTGTGCTTTAGACCTTTCGATAAAGTATAATCATAATATGTGTAGCCAGGTCAGCATAGTCTACGATTACATGCTAACATATAACAACAACCTCTACCAGAACCAACAAAGGAGCCTTGAATTGCCCGACCAAACACATCAAACACATGATACACATATCTGTCGCATTCGCCAGGAAATGCCTGCTACCACTTCACAGCTATATTTTAATGCAGGAACTTTTGGTCCACTGCCGACCAGTGCGCTTCAGGCCATGCAGCAACGTCTCCAGGGAGAGTACACTCAAGGACGGCTTGGAGCAGCCGCCTGGGAGGCTATTCATGCCATTTACGATAACGCCCGCAGGAGTGTTGCACACCTGCTTAATGCAGATGTAAGCGAGATTGCGCTCACCGGAAACACTGGGGAAGGCATGAATATTGTCAGCTATGGCCTGAACTGGCAGCAGGGCGATGAAGTCATTACGACCAACCATGAGCACTATAATGCACTCGGGCCACTCTACCAGATACGTGATAGGTTCAGCATTACACTCCGCTTTGCCGATATAGGAACTGCCGGCGAGCAACCGGCACTCAAAGCCATCGCAGATCTTGTCACTCCCCGCACGCGCTTAATCGTTCTTTCCCATGTCCTCTGGACAACTGGCGCGCTGGTAAATGTGAGCGAAATCTGTTCTATTGGTCGCGAATATGGTATACCCGTCTTAGTTGATGGCGCCCAGTCCGCTGGAGCAATACCAGTTGATGTGAAAGCGCTTGGAGCTGATTACTATGCCATTCCGATGCAGAAATGGCTCTGTGGGCCAGATGGCACTGGAGCACTGTATGTCAGTCGCGAGGCTCTGAACGCTATCCATTCCACTTACGTCGGATATCCCTCTATCGAGCATGAAGAGGGAGTCGAGTGGACATTGAAAAAGAATGCTCAGCGCTTCGAAATGGGCGGCACCCACCCGGCAGCTATAGCGGGCCAGGCAGCAGCATTGCAATGGCTGGAGGAAACAGTCGGCTACCCGTGGCTATTCAACCGCATCTCCTCGCTGAGTAGATACGCTTATTCCGCACTCAAAGCTATTCCTGGCCTCACCATGCTTACACCAGTAGCAGGCGATAGCGGTCTCATTTCATTTAGATTAGAGGGACGGGATGAGACAGACGTCGTAACCAAACTTCAAAAGAAACACAATATTTATATCCGCAATATCCCTTCATTGAAATCCCTCCGCGTTTCAACGGGATTTTACAACACAGAGGAAGAGATAGATACCCTGGTCAAAGCTTTAGAGGAATTATAGCTACATGGCTATTTCTACCTATCGCCAACAGCAGGAGCCTCTTCAAGTTTCATTGAGAGCAACCGGGAAATACTATCTCCGCCCATGGAAACTCCATAGATGACCTGTGCCGACGTCATTGTCACCCTATTATGGGTAATCATGATGAATTGCGTACGTTGAGCCAGGCATTTCAGAATGTCGCAGAAGCGCACCACATTAGATTCGTCAAGGGCCGCATCTACCTCGTCCAGCAAGCAAAATGGAGGGGGGTTGATCTCTAACAACGCAAAGAGCAGAGCTGCTGAGACAAGGGCCCGCTCCCCACCGGAGAGGAGCGACAAATCCTGGATTTTTTTGCCAGGCGGCTGCACAATGACCTCCACGCCGGCGGGCATGCTTGAGGGCATCACGCTCTCATCTTCGTCAGGCTTCGCGACTGTCAGCTCAAGGCGCGCGCTACCACCATTGAAAAGCGTAATGAAGTGTTCGCGGAAACGTGCATTTACCGATTGAAATGTCGCCTCAAATTGTCGCGCCATCGTCACATCAAGCTGCCCAATAATCGAGCGCAGATGCAGCGTCGCCTGTTCCATATCCACAATCTGTAACGAAAGAAACTCGAAGCGCGCGCGTGTTTCTGCATATTGTTGGGGCGCATCAGGGTCACAGCCACCCAATACCTTGAGACGCCCTCGCAAACTATCAACCCGCCGCCTCAGTTTGCGCAACTGCCCTTCCTCCTCCTCAGACAATATTTCTGGATCAGCGGACGTGCGTTCCTCATGATGCAACATCGACTCTCCAGTTTCTGGATTGTTATGGTCCCTGACACCGTCCATAGTAGGGGTGGGGCTTGCCCCGCCCTGGGCGATCCCCTGTGGCCGCCCCATAGCATAACCGCTCAGTTCGTGAGGGTCCGTGACGCCCATCTCTTCGTGCAATTGTTCCAATAAGATATCTACAGCGTCCTGCGCTTTCTGACTCTCCAGTAAGCAACGACGGTATACTCCCTCCAATTCCGTCAACGTGTGTCGTAATTGCGCCGTCCGTTGCTCCAAAGCCATCAGCTGTCGTTCAATCTCACTTGACTGTTCCTCTACTTGTCGCAACTCATGAGTGAAAGCACGGGCCTCTGTAGCATCTCTTTCCAGTTCCTGGCGGCACGATTTTATTGTCTCCTCTACCAGGTGTTGCTGCTTTTCAGTCTCTGCTATTCGTCCCTTCTGTTGCTCTATCTGCAATTTATGGTCGTGTGCCTGCGCCTGGAACATGCTCAGTTGCTGGCGCAAAGACCTGGCTTCTTGCCGTTTCACTGCTAGAGCAGTACGCCCTTGCCCAAGTTCATCTTGCTGGCGTCGATAGGCAATAGCGCGTTCCTCTATTTCGTGCTGAAGTTCCTCAACCTGGACCGTTATCTCACGCTGTGACTTCTCATGCACCCGAACACGCTCCTGGGCGGCCTGTACTTCCTGCTCCAATCCAATTACTTCGGCTGCCAACTGTTGTTCTATAGAATTCGCCAGGCGTAGTTCTGTCTGCAAGCGTTGCTGTTCTTGCTGTGTGGAGACCACCACTCTGTTCAGTTCGTTGATACGAGCCACTATTTTCTGCAGCTCTTTATCCACAGTGGTTTGCTCTATACGACGCCCATCCTGAGCATACTGCACCTCATCGAGCATATTATTCAGTTGATTAACGAGCGCAACGTGCTCACTCAGTAGCTGAGGAAGTTCGTGCAGTTCTCGCTCATAGGCCATTAACCCTTGTTGACTACCATCCTTACCACTTCCACCCACCAACCAACCATCGCGGTGCAGCACTTGACCTTTGAGCGTTACCATCATCTGGAAAGGCAGATACCTCCTTGCATCCCTGGAAATACCTGTAGAGGCCGAGCTTGCCCCGCCCGGGCTTGCCTCGCCCTGGGAGGAACCACGTGATACCGTCCAGGCTAGCAGTTCTTGAGCTACCTGCACATTTTCCACCAGCACGGCTCCCAGTAGCAATCTACGAAAGAGAGGCAGATACTGCTGATCACATTCTATACAGCGCCAGGCTAAGCCAACCACACGCTCTGTAGGGACCCGATACTCCCTTTCATCCCTGCTTCCCTTCATCGTCCATAGTAGGGGCGATCCCTTGTGGTCGCCCGGTCCCTGTCTTTCTGCGAGATAACTATTGAGCACTTCCTCTGCGGCCTGAATCTCTACCTCACTCACTTCATCCTCCCCTCCCATTCCCTCCATCCACACAACCATCGCCTTCCCCAGTTTGGCTTCCTGCAAATAATGGAGGCAGTTTTGAGCATCATCGTATGTTTGTACAACAACCGCCTGTACATATGGACCTAGCGCTGCCTCCATCGCTATCTCTAAACCAGAAGCAGCGATACCAAGTTGAGGAACAGGGCCAACAAGTCCGCTTACCTTATCTGCTGGAGCACGCAGGAGTGCGCGGACTCCATCTGTATATCCACTCAAACTCTGACGCCAGTTTTTCAACATATTCAGGCGGTCAGCAACGCTACGCCTCTGCCTCTCTGCTTCAGTAACAGCAGATTGTAAACGCTCAAACTCCTGTTGTGCATCGGCAATAGCCCGTCCTAAAGCCTGTTTGCGCTTTGCTATCTGTTGCTCTTCTTTGCGCGCCGTTTCCAGGCTCAACCGTTCCTCAACAAGTCGCGTTTCAAGGGTGCGTAACGATTGTTGAGTTTGAGCTATGCTATCTCTACGAGCAGCAAGGGTACGATTACGCTCTCCAAGTTGTTTCTGTTGGCGTCCCAGGTCCGTTTGGCTGGCTCCCAGGCGCGCCTGCACCTGAAAGAATTCATTTTGCGCCGTACGCAATCGCCGCTCATTAACCTCGTAGTCCTTTTGTACCCTGACCACCTGTTGTTCGAGACCGGCAACAGAGGCAGCTCTGGTATCTACTGCCTCATCAGCTAAATCACACTGCTCTTCCTGGTCAATAATCCACTGCTGTAGCGTAATCAAAAGTTCTCTTAGGCGGCGCTCCTCCTGCTGCTGATCGCTACTTTGACGGGTTAAGCCAGTAATACGCTCCTCACCTACAGCCAGTTCGCGCTCAATCTTCTGCACCCTGTCGTTCGCTTCGGCACAAACCTTACGACATTCTGCTATGGAGGTAAGGATCTGTTGTCGTTGAGCGCGGAGGTCATTTCCTCTCTCATCGGCAGCCTGAATAGCCAGTTCCAGATTCCGTACTTTCACCTCCTGCTCTTTTTCCGCTAACTCTGTTCGCTCTTTGTTTGCGCGCAAGCGTCTCCATTGGAGGGCATACCAGGTCAGTAGTACTTCTTGCAATTCACTCTGCAATTGCCTGAACTCAACGGCGCGGCGCGCTTGCTCTTCTAAAGGTCCCAGGTGCGGCTCAATCTCGCCTACGATATCTCGTAGACGTTCTAAATTATGTTCAGTCTGGTGCAGTCGACTCTCCGCGTCTGCACGTTGTACCTGGAACGGACGTATACCCGCGGCATCTTCAAATAAGCCGCGACGTTCTTCCGCACGCAAACTCAAAGCGGCATCGATCAAACCCTGGCCAACTACGGTATACGAATCGTGGCCAATACGCGCTTGAGCAAGGAGTAGTACCACGTCTCTTAGGCGAACTTTTTGCTTATTGATGAGGTATTCATTTTCACCTGAGCGAAAGCTGCGGCGCGTCACAGTAATTTCGCTATATTCTGAGGGTACCCAGCCAGTACTATTATCCAGTGTCAGCGACACTTCCGCCATACCTAGCGCGGCTTTGCCATGACCTCCGGAGAAGATTATGTCATCACTTTTCTTGCCGCGCAGCTGACGCATACTTTGCTCGCCCAAAACCCAACGCATTGCGTCAGCGACGTTCGATTTACCCGCTCCATTCGGCCCTACTACAGCCGTAATGCCCGTACTAAACTCCAACGAGGTCTTTACAGCAAAGCTTTTAAAACCCAGCATTTCCAAACGTTTGAGATACACAGCGCAATCCTACTCTACTTCCACAAGAAAAACAGTATCCATGTCATGCTGCATGATGATACCATAGAGCGCTGCTTCCGTCGAGTAGCTCTTTTAGATGAATCTCCAGACCACGTTTCAGACGAAATATCATCCATCACTCAATGACGTTCATCTCTCTACCGCAACCCATCCCGTTTTGCAGCGAATCCATAATTCTTCACCGCGCCAGCAATAATTTCCGCCAGATGTCTCGCATATATTCTGATGGCTATAGGAAATAGCTTTTCGTACTATCATATATTCACCTTGGATTTGCAGTACAATCGGTCCACCCCAGCCCACTACACCACATATAAAGTTATACACATGGACACAATCCCATTCGGCGACAGGCACAATGTAATTTTCATCACCGGGAAATCCATGATAACTGCTCATGCTCTCGTCCTGGGGCATTGGTTTTGTATCACCCTGATAGAGTTTCCAGATAGTATCGGCAAGTAAATCTCCGCCGTGCAAGGCGCACTCCAACTCCAACTGCGCATAACTCATACCGCTCAATACCTCTATCACCTCCTGCGCCAGGATATCACCACTATCCATACCTTCATCCATAAGATGGATGGTCACTCCTGTGTGTTCGCATCCCTGTCTGAATGTCCAGAACAAAGGTACCGGACCTCGATTTGCAGGTAACAGTGAGGGATGGACATTGAGGCAGCCCAGGCGCGGTATCTCCAAAATGGCACGTGGAATACGCAGCGAAAAGCAGGCTACGCACACGACATCTGGTTGATAATCTGCAAAAGTTGAGACGGTGGTAGGATCTGACAGACGATGAACTTCCCACAAGGGTATTTCTCGCTGCCATGCCAGTTGTACAATAGTGCTTTCGAGCGATGAGTGAAGCATTGGTAGCGTAGAACTGGCTGGACGAAGCCGTTCTCGGCGATAAAGTGCTGGCTGATCAGCACTTGCACCGCGATCGTGAATAGCGGGGATAATTACTGCGCAGACCTCTATACCGTTATTCAAGAGTGCGCGTAGAGAAGGTTGCGAAAAACTCCCTGGCATCCCGAAAAACATTACCCGGGGCGGACGTTTCATTGATTTGACAGAAGTCTCCACATCTTGTAGTATCTATACCAGACAGAACATATCGCATTTTGCATTTAGGAGTATCTATCATGGCACGAATCGTGAAATGTGTCAAACTGGGACTCGAGCTACCAGGTCTGGATAAACCTCCTTTTCCTGGTGAACTGGGCCAGCGCATCTATGAGAATATATCAAAACAAGCCTATGACATGTGGCCAGCTCAAAGTACGCTCATTATCAACCACTATGGCCTGAATATGGCTGATCCGGAAGCGCGCAAATTACTGCGCGAACAAATGGAAGAATTCTTCTTTGGCTCCGAGGCTAAAATGCCAGAAGGTTGGGTGCCGGAAACAGAAAGTACGGAGACCCCCGCAACAGCAGGCGCCAAAGGTGGCGCACCGAGTAGTAAAGGCGGCGGCGGAGCTTCACGCAAGAAATGAGATCCCCCGGCGATATCTTACTTGTTTCATGCTATGAACTAGGTCACCAGCCATTTCATCTTGCCTCACTGTCTGCAATGCTTCAACAGGCCGGTTACGCACCTGCCGCCGTAGATACCGCTGTTGATACATTGACCGAAGAAGCGATTAGTCGAGCACGATTAGTCGCTATTTCTGTGCCAATGCACACCGCACTACGACTGGGGCAGCGCATTGCGCTGCGCGTGCGTTTGATTAACCCGTCCGCTCATATCTGTTTCTACGGTCTCTACGCGTTTCTCAATGCTGATTACTTGTTACATGATACCATCGATTCTGCCATTGGTGGCGAATATGAAAGCCCCTTCCTCGATTTAGTCGCCGCACTAGAAAAAGGCAAAACTGGGATTATACCAGGAGTCACTACCCACCAATTCAATAGCGACCCCTGGATAAAGCGCACTCCATACATCGTTCCAACACGCCAACAATTGCCCTCACCTGAACGCTACGCTCACCTGGAGACCAATGGCACCATGCGGCTGGCTGGCTATACCGAAACCACCCGCGGCTGTAAACATACGTGCCTGCATTGCCCTATTACTCCGGTCTATAACGGGCGTTTCTTCGCTATACCAACCGAGATTGTGCTGGCTGATATCCGCGCACAGCTAGAACAAGGTGTTCGACACATCACCTTTGGTGACCCCGATTTCTTAAACGGTCCCAAACACGCCATGCGCATCACCCGCGCTCTTCATGATGAGTTCCCAGGCGTCACTTTTGATGCCACTATCAAAATCGAGCATTTACTGAAGCATCAGCATTTGTTGCCAGAACTGAAAAGCCTGGGCTGCGCCTTTATTGTCTCTGCCGTCGAATCGCTCAACGACAATGTCCTGCGCAATCTCAACAAAGGCCACACAGCCGTAGACGTTGCGGAAGCCTTTGATTTGATGGAGCAAGTGGGCATACCTCTGCGCCCATCGCTGATGCCCTTTTCGCCTTGGGAGACACTTGAGAGCTATATCACGCTGCTGAACTTTTTTGAAGATCGTCACCTCATCGAACAGATTGATCCCGTCCACTTTTCGATTCGCTTGCTCATCCCACCAGGCTCAGCACTTCTCACTTCACCCGATAGCAAGTTGTGGCTACGAGAACTCGACGCCGCTGCTTTCACCTACAAGTGGCAACATCCTGATCCCCGTTTAGACGCTCTTCACCAGAAGGTTGCCTCATTGACGGAAGAGGCCGAACTTGCAAAATCCAACACCATCGAAACCTTCTTCCACATCAAAGCTTTGACGCTGTCTATTATCGGAAAAGATCTGCATATACCCGAGGCGGTGGAACACTACGGCACTCCCAGAGTGCTGCCCCACCTCACCGAATCGTGGTTCTGCTGAGCAGAGCCTACCGCAGATCAGTTAGATCTGCCTCATTAAGCAGATGAATTGCACCCGCTGAGAAAGGTCATTCCTTATTTCGAGGCGCAAATCATCTAGAACTACGCCTTAGATCATCCAGCAGTTCATAAGAAATAGCCTTCAAATGCAAACAGTTTCTGATTTTTGACGGTTGACATTTTTCATCACATAAGGTATCTTATACAAGGGTAGTTGCTCCTTACTCACACGTTAACCAATGTAATCGTGTGTAATGCTCCAACGAGGTTCCATACTATTTTTTAGCAACCTGATGCTTATGCTTTTTGAAGGTGTAGCATGCAAACAGCATTACAAAACATCCATTCTTGGCTTCTCTCTATACCACGTAATTGGAAGAAACCAGAGAATCCATCCGACTTTGTATGGCTTGCGCGTTTTCGCTTGCTTGCTCTTTATATTATGCTCAAAAGTGCTCTGTTGTTACTCGTGGGTGTGGTGGGTTTGAGAATACAATCCATAGATCCCTCTTCTTTCGGCTTCGCTTTACTCCACTGGATAATAGCCTTACTGAGTATCTGTGCATTCAGCTTGTTACTTCTGCTGGGATTCTTTTTAGCGAGCAAACGTAGACCACGCCTCATTGGCATAGCTATGCTATGCATGGCCGATATTTGTGTACTACTGGCGGTAATGTGTGCATGTATCCTTGGCAGCCGCAGCACGTTACTTTTACTCGCGGTTCTAGCAATTACTTCATGTACAACACCGTTGTTTGTAGAGCGTATTAGTCGCGATGCGAAAAGCTCTGAACAGAGTAAATATGAGCTTATGAGTATTCAACTACGCTATTACCAGGAGCTTACCAGGGCCATCCAGTCTGAACGTTCATCTTTGAGCAGCGAACTTCATGATAGACTTATGCAAGAACTGAGTGTTGTGCTGTTGCAAATCAGCATGATGTTGATGCACAGTTCCGCGGATGGAACGTTGCAACTGAATGCAGAAGAGACCGCCAGATTGGAGGCATCATTACGCCGAGTGGTCGCTGAGGCTCGTAACATAATGCAAGACTTAAAAACTCCTCAGCCTATATGGAACATAAATACTCTGGTACTCGTTTCACTCCCCATCCAAAGCCAGACGAATCAAAGACGATGATGAGGAGAATACCCCATGATCTGACCTGGGAACAGCCTTTACTATCATACCTACTTGTGTAGATACTTTGGAATATGGAACAATGGTAGAGAAGAAGGATGCAATGGTATCGCGTTCTAGTAAGTCTACGAAATTGCAAGCAGTTGATTTACTGAATATCTTGATTGTTGACGATCATGAAGTTTTTCGCTGTGGATTACGCGATCTGCTCAACAATATTGACGGTTTCCAGGTCGTTGCCGAAGCGAGTACTTGTCAAGAAGCCCTGGCACAATTAGAAGCGGTGCCCGTTGAATTAGTACTGTTAGACCTCTATTTGTCGGACGTCGAAGGTATTGATACAGTACATCAAGTACGAAAGGTATTTCCTCAACCTCGTGTCATTATCCTATCGGCAACATTGGATGATGACATACTCCTGGAATCGGTATTGGCGGGGATATCTGGTTATCTCACAAAAGACACCCCTGCCGCTGATATCGTCAAGGCCCTAAAAGGGTTTCTACAGGGCCAATTGGCGATGATACCTCCTGTATTAACACGGCTGGTGGAACTGTTGGTCCAAAAGTATTATGCATTTGAAACTGCATTAACCATATATCAGCAAAATGAGACAAAAGCGTTTGATAGAGCTACATCCGAGATACCGACTCCTAACATAATCCCCCCAACACATTCGCCGCACATACCCCTGCCAAATCTAACCCCGCAAGAAGAAAAAGTCTACCAGTTAATGCGTCGAGGATATAGTAATAAACAAATAGCTTCTCAGCTCTTTATTTCACGGTTTACAGTAGGGAAGCATGTACAGAATATTCTACACAAACTTGGTGCGACCAACCGTACCCAGGCTGTATCATATAACTCATTTGAGGGGGTTGAATAACTCCCAACCAGATATTTTCTCTTTATATTATTGTACATACATTCCGCAGTCTTCGCCTACGAATTTCCACAAAATCGCTTGCAGAGCAGATTGCTATTGTAGAGATTTGTGAAAACTCTATAGTATGAATTGGCTTTTCATCCAGGTTCACAAAAAACTTCGGAATGTGGGTTATTAAATACTTCATTTGAGGATTGATTATTTACCCTTTTTCATGTTTTAATTGCTATTGATATGTTCGTAGTTTGGATGTGTTCGTAGTTTGGAACTGTTATAGTTCTTCGGCATCTCTAAAGATGAAAGTTGACAGAGTACCGCAGAGAAGGGAATGAACGGACGATGAAACTTTTAATCGTTGATAGTGACCGTGATTTGGTCGAGATGCTTACCACCTGGCTCAAGACTCTAGGATTTGATGTACACCGTGCGTATACGGGTGAACGTGCGAAGATTGAATGGGAAGAACAGCGACCGGACATAGTCATCCTTGATCCTATTTTGAAGGATGTCGATGCAATGAAAATGTGTCGCGATATGCAAAATAAGCATGATGCACTCGTATTGGTCATGACGGACGGAAAAGATGTACAAAATGAGGTTCATTGCCTGGAGTCAGGCGCCGATGATTACTTGCGTAAACCCTTTTTTCCTAATCAATTCTTAGCGCGTATTCATGCAATTAGCCGCAGAGGGCGTTCCACTCTTGAACAACGACCTTTTTCCATCATCACGGTTGGGCCTATTTGTGTTGATTCACTGCATAACGAGGTAACTATCAGTGGAAATAATACCCGCTTAACACCAACCGAAAGTAAACTTCTTCATTTACTTGCTATTAATGCAAATAATGTTTGCACAGCTAATCAAATTGTTTCTTATGTCTGGGGATTTGGTAACGACGGAGATACCTGTTTGATCAAGGCGCACATACGTCATTTACGACAGAAAGTAGAACCAGACCCAAATAAACCCAGCTACATTCTTACCGTTCCAGGCGTGGGCTATACATTAGTCCACCGTCCTGTAGAGGAGGGCCGTGCCAAAGAAGTATTACATACATTACGTGTCGTTTCAGGGTGAGTTCATATTCTACTTTAACGCCTTAAACAGCACCAGTATCTGAAATTACCTCCAGGAGCATAAAGCGCCCATAGAAAACGCCTCTACTCTATATTTTTGCTCGTTTTGAGCGTAGAGTAGAGGCTTTTTTTATGAGTGCCCATGACTTCAACCCTTTCTAGTGCCGAAATGTGGAGACTTCTTCACATGTATATATTTATGACACCATACTTTCGTGCTTATCAGCATCATATCTCCATACTGATTTATTAAACTTCATTTAGTTGGTATTTCCCTCCAAGAATGATCAAAGCATTCATCATCTCTCAATCTGATAGATCCTTAGGCTGACGATGGCGAAAGAGATGGCATCTTATGTGAACAGTTTCAATGGGCCACGATTCGATACATTGCGCTGGGTGTCACTACGCTACAGGGGAATCTTGCCTTTAGAGGTGATGAAGAAGTATCAATGTATCGTAGTTGGTGCTGCCCAGGGTGAACTAACTGTGGCCTTTGCTGCACAACAGAGTAAGTCCGTCATTGGTGCACTAGAGAAGTTGACAGGACGCAAAATTTTCCCCGTTTTGGTCGCTCCAGCTAAAATACGCCTGTTCATTCGCCGTAAAGAATCTTACGAGCGGCACAGGCATTCTCTGAATTGGCCCTATTACATACATTGGTTTCTCGCGCACTCAATGCTCGAGTACATTCTATCCAATTCTGAGTTGCAGGAGTAGTAAGTACTCATAGAGAAGGGTACATCAGCATCAATTAGAGCATGTTTGTCCTACTCACATTATTACGCCCCCCCGCGTTTCTGGATTACCACCGGAACAGTAAGAAAAATAAGCTTGATATCCTCCCAGAGAGATTGTTGCTGAAGATAAGCAATGTCCATCTCGACCATGTTCTCAAAAGTCACCCGACTGCGACCGAAGACCTGCCAGGGTCCTGTTAAGCCGGGATAGCCTGAGAGACGAAGCTTATCGCGCAGACTATACAGTTCAACTTCGTAAGGAAGAGGCGGTCTGGGTCCAACGAGCGACATGTCACCGCACAAGATATTCCAAAATTGGGGAAGCTCATCAAAACTGGTGGCACGAATTAACTTGCCGATTCTCGTGACGCGGGGATCATTATGCTCTTTGTAAGGCGCACTTACGTCATTATTTAATGCACAGCCATTCATGTAGTGCTTTATGGCTTCACGGTGTTTAGTGTCGTCACAATTGACATACATAGAGCGAAACTTGAGCATCTCAAATTCCTCACCGTTGCGGCCAACGCGTTTCTGCCGAAAAAGGATGGGACCTTCCGAATCAAGCAGAATTAATAGGATAACGATAGCACTAATAAATAGAATGGGTACTGCGAAAAGTAAAGTAAACACCACATCGAGAACGCGTTTGGACAGTAAATAGCCAGGATTAAGACGAATAGTTTCTATGGGCGCTGACTGAACTGCCATAATACACTCCCCTAGCTTACATCTAATTGTTTGCATCAAGATTAACCTTTTAAACAGCTTAGCCAACTTTGGTGTATAACTGGTTCGTATGTTCATGGAGAAATGGTTAAATGCAATTGGAAAGGTTAACATGAACACACAAACAGACCGCAGCTTTTGTCAATCGAATGGATCAAGCCTTTACACCTGGAGTGTGAAAATATTGCCTCTACCCTTCGCTTTAGAACCCAACCTCGCGCTCACGGTATTGTGGGCTTGGAGGTCGTGCGTATCCAAGCAGTATCAGTGAATGGAAGCAACACCAGGCGACTTCCCGTGAGGGGACTTTGCATAAAGCACGACGAGAGAAAACCTGCTATCTCTCCATTCGATAGTCGCCCAGACGATCATCAAGCAACTCATCTCGGTCGTGAACAGGTCAATCTGGTCGATACCCTGACAAACGTTGCTGAACAGACTCTCGATGGTGTTGGTTATCTGGATATAGCGGCGCATCGTCTGAGGAAACTCGTCAAAGGTCAGGGGTTTCTCTACCTCTTCAGCCAGACTTCTCACCGCCTCTGGATAGAGCTTGCCATATTCGGCTTTGAAGGCGGGAATTTGCACCAAGGCCCCCTCCTTGTTCGGCTGTGCCTAGATGCCCAAAAGTTCTGCCTCTACTTCACGGCGCGCTCGCCTGGGGACGGCGTTCAGGATGTTGCGCTGCTTGAGCAAGAGACATCGCTGGAGGGGTGTCGCCGAAAACAGTTCCTTCACCGCAGCCAGTAACAGGTCGTAATTGCACGAACAAGACGATGTTGAGCCTGGTAGATGTTTCTCTACGGAAGAGCAGTTGCCATACTGTTGAGTACAGGAATCTCTCTTCTGATATCGAACCTCAATAAACTATGTGCTCGACGAATTGCCGTTTCCACATCGGCTGGGCTATCTCCTCGTGCAAAGATAAAACCGAGATAACTTGCTCCTTCAGGCAGTGGTACAAGAGGGTGATGCAGCTTCGCGGTAATCTCGACGCCAGTAATCTGGGGTACAGTCAGCGCATCATCTACTCCATACACAGCTTTGAGCATACCAGCTGTTGGAATAGGAATCATCATCACGCCAGCTGCATACCCCTCACGCTCTATAGAGGTGATTTCATCTCCTATTGCCTGGCGCAATATAAGTTCCTCCAGGCACATACCAGCGCCAAACTCCAGTATCGTCGAGCAGAGACCTCCAATGGAACGGCCAGCAATTTCAAGCATCCAGGGCCCCTGCTCGTTGACACGAAGCTCAGCATGCACAGGACCTTCTCTCAGCTCTAGAGAAGCTGCTCCTATCGTTACGCACCTGGCAATCTCTTCCTGCACCTTTACAGGCAAACGTGATGGCGTGACATAGATAGTTTCCTCAAAAAAAGGGCCATCCAACGGGTCCGGTTTATCAAAAAGGGCCAGCACTTTCAATTGACCCCGCGTAAGTATACCCTCCAGGGCAACCTCAAAACCGGGAATGAAGTCTTCAACTAACAAGGAGTCATGCTTTGAACACCCCTCAGAAAGCAGAAGACGCCTTGTGCGATTGAAGGCCGCCACAAGTTCATCGGGGTTATTGGCACGGATCACACCTCTACTGCCAGAGAGGCGCAGAGGTTTGACCACACAAGGATAGGTCACTCGTGTAGCGACCCAGGCGGGGTCAGCGCTCAGAGAGAAGGGACGAAAAACGGGACATGGCGTACCACCTTTTGACATCAATGAGCGCATTAACAATTTGTCGCGCGCTGCCTCAGCTGCTTTCGGTGAGTTATGTGCCAACCCCAAAGCCTCGCTGGCGAAGGCAGCCAGTTCACTGGCAGCATCATCCACAGAGAGTATTGCTGCAATAGGATGCTCTTGTGCGTATTCAACAATTATTTGTACAGATGCCTTTGGTGCCGTAAAATCAACACCAAGAGGAACATGCCAATATTCAGCAAGCGTCTCAGGCAGATCTATGCCAACTACTACTTCGAGATTTAGCCGTTTAGCGGCACTTAAAAACGCTCCTCCTCGATAGGTAGCAGGAGACATCAGTAATATAACCCGTTTCTTTTCTTCGTTTCCCAGGTTCGTATCAGTCATACTTCCTTACATCCGTCCTGACCCTAGGTAGAAGCGCTAGCTTCGTTGGACGGATGGCTTTCAAACACTTCCTTACATCCGTCCTGACCCTAGGTAGAAGCGCTAGCTTCGTTATCCTGTTTGACTTCAACACCAATACCTTTTGATTTAAGGGCTGCAGCGAGGCCAAACAACCGCTCATCGCCATGCACCATCCAGACAAGCTCATCACCCTCCCAATAGCATTCATACCAGCCCTCCCACTTCATGTGCTGCACCCTTCCTAGATAATGCCAGGCTTGCACAGCTGGACGCCGGTTGTTGAAGCCATAGCCAATACCTTCTATACTGGCAAAATCTCTACTGCGAAAGATCACCTTCATACTATCTCTATTCGTAACCATTCACTCTACCAGAAAGACCACTCTTTCTATTTCAAAAAGATATCACCATAATTTTTCCAGGGAACAAATCTACTTCAAGAGTGTACCATGCTTTCTCACTCGCAGCAACAGAAAAGACCTCAGCCTTTTATCCTTCATCCTACATTTGCATTAGCCTTTAGCAGTATATACCAGCTTTCCCGACGCAACTCAACCGGAGCCAGTTCACATTAGACGGAAAGATAGAGAAAGGGTATGATAAGTACACAAAACCTTTTTGACTTATTCTCTTCAAGTGACGTGGCTCGACAGCGCCTTATACTGTAAACAACATACTTTTGTAATACGTAGCTATGAGAAAGGGATAACATACATGCCAACACTCGTGTTTTTGATAGATGTCGACAACACGCTGATTGCTAACGATGATGTAAAAAACGACTTCGATGCACATATTCAAGTTGAGTTGGGACCGACCTTGACTGCTCGCTTTTGGGATATTTATGAGCAGGTGCGACTGGAGGGCGAAGTCGTCAATATTCCACTTGCGCTGAAAAGACTCCGTGAACAAACATCGCTAGCGGAATTAGATGAACAGACGTATCAACACGTTCATTCCATTTTTGACAACTATCCCTTCTTCAAGGCGCTCTATCCCTACACGCTCGAAACACTAGCATACCTCCGCAGCATTGGACTGACAGTTATCGTTTCAGATGGCGACATGTTCTTCCAGGCAGAGAAGATTTTCTCCAGTAACCTGGCCGATGCTGTTGAAGGACGTGTATTCCTCTATATTCATAAACAACAACACTTAGACGAAGTCACGGCACAATATCCTGCCGATCATTACGCGATGATTGATGATAAACCACAGATACTTTACGACTCCGAAGCAATCATGGGAAACCGCCTGACAACAGTTTTCATCAAGCAAGGTAAATATGCGGCAGGTCCTCTGCCGCCTGGCTTCGCACCAGATATCACGGTCCCGCACATTGGAGACTTACGCAATTATAAAGCAGAACAATTTTTTGGTACCCATTAAGAGCAGGACGTTCTCTAAGGCCAAACAAGATACCAGTGCCTGCGCGACCAAATTCGTTATAACACATGTTAACGCATCCTTACATCTTAATTGCCATACCTTTCGCAATGTAACGTAACACAACGTGCGCTCCTGGCGCTATACTCAAGAATAGCATTACGACTATTACCTGGAGAAGGGATTCAATGCATGACAGCTGAGCAACAGAGGCTTCAACAATCACGAGAACGCACCATTTATTGGAAACGATGGGGCCCCTATCTGAGTGAACGTGCCTGGGGAACAGTCCGTGAAGATTACAGTGCCAATGGCACAGCCTGGGATTACTTCCCTCACGATCACGCGCGCTCCAAAGCGTACCGCTGGGGAGAAGATGGGTTGGCGGGTATTAGTGACCGCCACCAGCAACTTTGTTTTGCCCTTGCCTTGTGGAATGGTCACGACCCCATTCTAAAAGAGCGTCTCTTTGGCTTGACCTGCGAAGAGGGCAATCACGGCGAAGATGTGAAAGAGTACTACTACTATCTTGACAACACCCCTACCCACAGTTATATGAAATACCTCTATAAATATCCTCAGGCTGAGTATCCTTATGCCCAGCTGGTTGAGGAGAATCGGCGTCGTGGTCGTGGAAGCCCCGAATACGAATTAATTGACACCGGTATTTTTAACGAAGATCGCTATTTCGATGTGTTTGTCGAATATGCCAAGGCTGGTCCAGAAGATATTCTGATCCGCTTCACGATCATCAACCGCGGGCCAGAGGAGGCTGTGCTTGACCTGCTGCCAACACTCTGGTTTCGCAATACCTGGTCATGGAAAGTAGGCGCCCCCCGCCCATCATTCAGTTGCTATGAGGCAGCATATCCCCCTACCAATCAGGCATATAGCGTCATTAATGCTACCATGAACAATAGCAACGGAGACCCTGCTGTGGGCACAGGCACAAACGATGGGGAATACTGGCTCTACTGTGCGGGAGCACCCTCCCTGCTCTTTACTGAAAATGAAACCAATACAGAACGACTCTACGGCATTCCTAACACCATCCCCTATGTGAAAGATAGTATCAACAACTATCTTCTCCATGGCCAACAGGATGCGATCAACCCTGCTCAGGTGGGCACAAAGGTGGCCGCCCAGTATCATCTCGCTCTCGCCCCCGGAGAGACACGCGTGATACATCTTCGACTTACCAGGCAGGCACCTCAAGACCTGCTCCCTTTCGATGAAACATTCATGGAGATATTCATGCAACGCATACACGAAGCAGACGCATTCTACCAGGAAGTTATCCCCGCGGATATTTCAATCGATGCCCAAAATGTACAACGCCAGGCATTTGCTGGTATGTTATGGGGCAAACAATTCTACTTCTATGACATAAATACCTGGTTAGCCGGCGACCCTACCCAACCACCGCCACCGCCTGAACGACAAAATGGACGGAACCACGAGTGGACTCATCTCTACAATGCAGACATCATATCGATGCCGGATAAATGGGAGTATCCCTGGTATGCAGCCTGGGACCTGGCTTTTCATTGCGTTACCTTCGCATTAATCGACTCCGACTTCGCCAAAGAACAGCTAACACTGATGCTTCGCGAATGGTATATGCATCCAAATGGACAGATACCCGCCTACGAATGGTCCTTTGGTGACGTAAACCCTCCAATTCACGCCTGGGCTGCCTATCACGTCTATAAGATCGAACAACAACTGACTGGTCAAGGAGACCGTGATTTTCTGGAGAAAATCTTCCAAAAACTCCTGCTGAACTTTACCTGGTGGGTCAATCGCAAAGACTATGAAGGGCAGAATGTCTTCCAGGGCGGCTTTCTGGGCCTGGATAATATTGGCGTTTTTGATCGCAACCAGCCCCTACCCGACGGGAGCCACATCGAGCAGTCAGATGGTACGAGTTGGATGGGCATGTATTGTCTGAATATGCTGACGGTTGCCCTGGAACTTGCACAAAGCAATCGGGCTTATAGCGATATCGCTAGCAAGTTCTTCGAGCATTTTATTTATATTGCCCATGCCATGAATGACCTGGGAGCTAGCGGTTTCGAGTTGTGGAACGAGGAAGATGGCTTCTACTATGATGTCCTCCATCACGACAACAGGTCGCACTATCCTCTCAAAGTACGCTCAATGGTTGGCCTGATCCCTTTGTTTGCTATTACCATTCTCGATTCTGATCTCCTGGACCAACTGCCGAGCTTTAAGCGGCGCATGCAGTGGTTCATTGATAATTGGGAAGACATTGACAGGCATATGGAGAGAAAGCAAGAACCTGATCAGACTGAACACCTCCTCCTCTCCATAGTCAATCGCGATAAGTTACCGCGTATCCTCAAGGTAATGCTCGATGAGGCAGAATTCCTCTCCCCCTACGGATTACGTGCCCTTTCGCGTTACCACCTGGAACGCCCCTATACGCTTGAGATGAATGGTATAACTCACAGCGTCGATTATGAGCCGGCAGAATCGAACACTGGCCTGTTTGGTGGTAACTCCAACTGGCGCGGCCCGATCTGGTTTCCAGTCAATTATCTCATTATCGAGTCGTTACAGACATTTCATCATTTTTATGGTGACCAGCTTAAGCTGGAGTTCCCCACCGGTTCCGGCAATTACCTAAACCTTGAAGAGATTGCCATAGCACTTTCGAAGCGCCTGACCAGCATCTTCCTACGAGACGATCATGGCCGCAGGCCAGTCCATGGCACAATAGAGAAATTCCAGCGCGATCCCAACTGGCGTGACCTGGTCTTGTTCTACGAGTATTTCCATGGCGATACTGGAGCTGGCATCGGCGCCAGCCACCAGACGGGCTGGACAGGTCTGGTCGCCAATCTCCTTCTCTTACAAAGCGCGGAAAGTCACGGCCAGGCTCTCATGCACGAGGCCACAAAGATGCCAGGGTAACAGATTTCTTCTCCTCATCCTTTATGATATAGTAGAGGTAAACAATTTTATAGAATTGAGCTAATAGCATCTATGCGAAAACATCCAAGTGCACGGGCCACGGTCAGCATCACGGCGCAGAATACCCTCTTTAGGGACGTATTCCAGCGCCGTCTTATCGAAGCATGTGGTCTCCTGTTAGGGCACATAGACGATTTAGGAAACTGGCATATTGAGCGCGTACAACCACTGCGTAATATATGTAATTCTCCCGTCTATTTTGAATTTGCTCCCGAAGACGTGCTCGACGTTGATCTCGCCCAACCGGGACAAATAATTGGGGTATATCATAGCCACCCAGGCGGTTTAGCTGTTGCTAGCGACACCGATCGCGAAAATATGCAACGAGTGAACACAGAACAACAGATTCCCTGGATATGGCTTATCATCAGTGGCCCTTTTAATGGGTCAAATCGGCTTGATAACAAGCAGTTTATCGCTTATCATCACTTTGACACCCTGGGTCTGCGGCAAATTACACTCGAATTTGAGTAACCACACCAAAGGAGCATACCGAGATAATTTGCTCAAGGGGTAGTCATATCGGAACAAATGCGCTATAATCAACGCTGCTGATACTGTTGTACCAGCAATAACAGGATTTTCAAAGCTACCAGGAAAAGGAACCAGGCAATGAGATGCCCAAAGTGCGGTAATGAGGTTAATCAGGACGAAGCGTTCTGTGGTCAATGTGGCACCCCAACAAGACCACCGACACAACAAACTGAAATGTCGCAAGTGCCGCGCAGTGGACTTTTACAAACATACAATCAGAATAACCCTGTCATACCGGGACCCTTTCCTGAGGCATATCATCCAAGTCCAATGGCACCAACCAGCGCATACAGTGACAATATGTCTCCTCACGTCAACAGTGGCTCACTGGCTCCCGCTAACCGGCCTCCGATAATTACACCCTCTGGTTCAAGCTCTGGTCCGAGCCAGCAGAACGGCTTTTATCAGGACGCGACAGAAGCCATGACGTCGGTGCCAATGAATGCCCCCCAAAGTTATCCCGCAAATTACCCACAGCAAGGCTATGTTGGCAATGCGAGCACACCTTTGCAGCCTGGTTATCCAGCTCCACAGGCACAGCCCTTCAAGGCTGGAAACTATACCCAGGCCGGATACTCACCAATTCCACCATATCCAACTGGACAAAATTATCCAGGGTATCCAGCACGGCCTGAGCTTACCCCTCCGCCACCAAAGCAACAAAACAATGCGATCTTAATCATCGCTAGTGTTTTACTCGTATTTGCACTCATCGCAATTACTGCTTTTGGCGCACTCTATTTTTTGCGCGGACATTCTGGTCAAAAACCCTCTATCTCACCCACCCCCGTGGCAACCAGCGCTCCTAGTCCAACGCCTACACCCAGTCCTAGTCCAACTGCAACTGCTACACCCAATCCTACTCCATCACCTTCCCCCTCGCCCGCACCTGATGCGAATTTCACCTGGTGCGACGCAACATGCACAAATAATGGTTTCATCGTCGAGTATCCAACTGGCTGGAATCAGGGGCAAACAAGCGACAAAACCGGCGTACAATTCCTCAACCCGTCTCAACAAGACCAGTATGCCGCTTTCAAGGTTCCCGCAACTCAAGAAAATGCCAATGCCAGCGACCTTGTTGATACAGATCTGCAAAACGTCTTTGCTTCGCGACCAGGCTACACTGCTCCTACGTCCAAATCGGTTACTACGATTGGTGGTGAGACGTGGACCTACGCTATTGCATACTACCTGTTGAATGGTCAGAAAGAGCGAGTTGCAGCCTACGCTACTATTCATGCGCAAAAGGGGTATGTTATTGAGCTACAAGCCGCCGATAGCCAATTTGATGCTGTCAATACCCAATACTTTTCCATTATGATTGCTCGCTTCCAGTTCCTGCCGAGTACATCCTAAAACCCATTACAGAGGGAGAGGCTGGTGCGATATTTTCTCATAATCCTGGTTTTTGTCAGCGGTATGACCAGTCTAGCTCTTGAAATGTGCGCTTCGCGCCTGCTAGCAGCATACTTCGGCACATCACTTTTTATCTGGGCTAGTGTGATTGGGTTGATCTTAGTCTACCTTACCGTCGGATACTTTATCGGCGGTCGTCTCGCTGATCGCTTCCCTTCTGAACAGGTGCTCTGCACGATTACCGCTATGGCGGCCCTCTCCATTTCAATCCTTCCGTTCGTCAGCCAGGGCATTCTCACGTGGTCGATTACGGGTTTAGCACAAGTTTCAGTGAGCATCTTCTTTAGTTCCCTTCTTGGAACCATCCTTCTCTTTGCAGTCCCTGTGACCTTGCTTGGCCTGGTCTCTCCCTTCGCGATGCGCCTCATGACCAAAGATATTGTGAGAAGCGGGAAGACAAGCGGCTCACTCTATGCTATCTCAACGCTTGGCAGCATCCTGGGCGCATTTCTGCCTGTACTCTGGCTTATCCCGACTTTTGGCGTGCGCCGCACCTTGCTCATCCTTGGCGTATTGCTCTTCGCCGCTTCACTTTGGGGGCTGAGACTTCGTTGGCGTCTAGCATTCTCTCTTGTCCTCGTTACTCTGGTATTACCGCTAGGGCCACTAAAAGATATACCGAATCTGATCTACGAACAGGAATCTCTTTATAACTATATTCAAGTCACCCAGCTTCCCGGCGGAACCAGGGAGCTCATCCTCAACGAAGGGCAGGCGATACACTCAATTTACTATTCCGACCCCAATACTATCTTAACGGGCTGGTATTGGGATTATTTTTTAGCCGCACCATATTTTAATCCTGGGTTCACTCCACAAAAACTACATCGCGTCGGTATCATTGGCCTCGCGGCAGGCACAATTGCCCACCAGTTTACTAGTGTATACGGGCCAGTACCTATTGATGGGGTTGAGATTGATCCCGCTATTGTCGATGTGGGACGCAAGTACTTCGCCATGAACGAACCGAACCTGCATGTGCACATTGAGGATGGGCGCACCTATTTAGAGACAACACAGGCTCAGTACGATGTTGTAGCCATAGACGCGTTTCAGCAGCCATATATTCCTTTTCAACTCACAACACGCGAGTTTTTCTCTACCATTCGTTCTCACCTGTCCAGTAACGGGGTGGTCGTACTCAACACAGCACACACCACGCAAGATTATAGATTAGTGCAGGCTTTTATCAATACGATGAGCCAGATTTTTCCGAGTGTCTATGTATTCAACGTCCCAGGAACTTTTAATACTGAAATCATGGCAACAGTACAACCTACCTCTATCACTACATTTCGCCATAACCTGGCACAGTTCCCTACCACAAGCACCATGGGCCAGGTCGCCAGTGAAGTGTCTCCGGTGGTCAGGCAGGGGCACAGTGATGGAGGGATCGTTTTCACTGATGACCGCGCCCCGATCGAACAAATCACTGACCAGTTATTACTCAACTATATTCAACAACATTAGAAATTGCTATTGACATGTATGAAAAATCTGAGGTATCGTACCAATGGCAATGTACCAAATAGACGAGAAGGGATCCACCATGGCGGTAATAGCAGTTATCGGAGCGCAGTGGGGAGACGAAGGGAAGGGAAAGATTGTTGACGAATTGTCTATGCACGCACAATATGTCGTGCGCTACCAGGGAGGAAGCAACGCAGGACACCGGGTCGTGTATGATAAGGGCGAATTCGCCTTTCGTCTTGTCCCATCCGGCATTCTCTACCCAAACACCACCTGCATTATTGGCAATGGTGTCGTCGTTGATCCAAAAGGTCTTATCGCCGAGATGGACGAACTCAAGCATCTTGGCGTCGATATTTCTCACCTCTATATCAGCGAACGGGCGCATGTTGTCATGCCCTACCATTTTTTGTTGGATCGACTTGAGGAGCAGGCGCGAGGAGCAGACAAAATTGATAGCACACAACGTGGTATCGGGCCTGCCTACGTCGATAAACATGCACGTATCGGCATCCGCATGGCCGATCTGCTCGACGTCGATACCTTTCGCGCCAAACTTTCGAACATCCTGCAACAAAAGAACCGTATGATCACGCAGATATATGGTCAGCCTCCGCTCTCGCTCGAGGAAATTCATGGTGAGTACTTCGGCTATGGCCTGCAACTACGCCCACACATTACCGATACACAATCAATGCTGCATGAAGCAGTCTTTGAACGCAAGACGATTCTTCTGGAGGGCGCTCAAGGAGCACTTCTCGATATTGATTTCGGCACCTACCCCTACGTCACATCCTCCTCAACAATGGCCGCGAACGCCGCTGGTGGCGCTGGATTATCCCCACGTTCAATAGATCGCGTTATCGGCGTATACAAAGCCTACATTACTCGCGTCGGCAGTGGACCCATGCCTACTGAACTTTTCGATGCCAACGGAAACACATTACGAGATCGCGGATACGAATACGGAACAAATACAGGGAGAGAGCGCCGCTGTGGCTGGTTTGATGCCGTCGCTGGCCGCTTTGTGGCGCAGTTAAACGGGCTAGATGCTGCCGTTATCACCAAACTCGACGTACTCGACACTTTCCCTTCCATTAAAATCTGCACGGCATACCAACTGCATGGGAAAATTGTACACAGCCTGCCCGCCAGCATGAGTGATCTTGCCGCCTGCGAGCCAGTCTACGAAGAGGTCGAAGGCTGGCAGTGCGACACCACAAGCATCTGTACCTACGATGGTCTCCCCATGGCTGCGAAGCAGTACTTGAAACGCCTGGAAGAGTTACTAGAAACACCCATTGCCATGATCTCGGTGAGTCCTCAGCGCGGCAAGACAATTCAAGTAAAGAATGTGTTGGCAACACCAGAGTACGATGAACGCTTTCCAAGGAATACTATGAGATAAAGCATTGAGCAGATTTAGCTTCTAACTCCTAACGGATTCTTTGCCATCGCTGCCCCACCGCGCGGATAGTGCTTCGGACACAGCTTCTGCTGTTCCCACACCAGGAGACGCCGGCCATCCGTGAGGCCAGAAAGAGTAACTACTACGTCGGACTTCAATACAGTTCCAACCTCTTTAGCCGCCCGCTTTCCCAGGGTAATTTCATCCTCCAGGGCGCCTTTTTTGAGTAGAACGATTTGTCCATGTACACGACAAAATGGTGCTGCATACTCCAGAAGTGTTGGAAGTGAGGCCACCGCTCGTGCAGTAACAACATCGAACGTTGCACGATACTCTTGCTTATGGGCAAACTCCTCGGCACGGCCTTGTATAGCTACAACATTCTCTAAATGCAATGTCTCGATCATATGCCGTAAGAACGTCACTTTTTTACCGGTGGCTTCTAATAACACAACCTCCCATTGTGGCCGCACAATTTTGAGAGGTAGGCCAGGAAAGCCTGCCCCTGAACCAATATCTAACAGGCGAGCACGAGGTTTATTATATACCTTCAACACAGATAACGAATCGAGAAAATGCCTGGTCAACACTTCCTCAGGGGTGGTAATCGCAGTGAGATTTACGTGAGTGTTCCAATCGAGCAGTTCCTTCCGATAGCACAGAAACTGTTCTAAGGCCGTCCCCCCTAGCCTATCTCTTTCGAGGGTAAACCTATGTAGAACTTCAACAAATGTATCCAGTGAATCATCGCCCATTGAGTAACCTTCCATCAAAGGTGAAGTAAAAGAGAGCATAAAAAACTCCCAACCGTGTAGGATGGGAGTTTTTCGGTTAAGAGACGAACTTCCGCTTGCTATTCAGATAATCAACCAGTAGGTATTCTCCAAGATTGTTCTTATCCGTGTAGAATGTACGCCCGTGGTTAATTTGTGACATCTGGTTCACAAAAGCAATCATCCAGTTGTCATCCTCTAACATGAAGGTGTTGATAATGATGCCTTCTCGAGTACAACGCTGTACTTCCAGCAGAGTTTGTTGCTCAGCCAGGTGATTATAAGGCCAATTGAAAAGCCATTCGCCATCCTCGTACCAGACAGTCGGGCCTCCATCGGTAATCATGATGATCTGCTTGTTCACACCGCGATGCCGGGCCAGCAGTTGGCGCGAGAGCATCAATCCATGCGCCATATTTGTTCCCTGCTGATTATCAAGCGTGCTCATTTCGATTAGCTCATTGGGTTTAAATTCCTGGGCAATTCGTGAAAAACCAACGATATAGAGGTTGTCACGCGGAAATTGCGAGCGGATCAGGCTTTCCAGAGCGACAGCCACCTTCTTTGCAGCGGGTTGGCAGCCGTTGTAGACCATACTCAGACTCATATCAATCATCAGCACAGTCGATGACTGTGTGGTGAACTCGGTGCGGTACACCTCAAAATCTTCTTTTTTTAGTCCAACGGGTGTGCCTATCCCCCGTCGATGTAAGGCATTCATCAACGTCTTTTCCAGGTCGAGCAGGAAGGGATCGCCGAATTGGTAAGCTTTACTCTCATCGGTACGCTCACCGCCAACCCCGCGGAAAGGACTGACATGACGCCCAAAACCATCACGCTTGAGCTTGTTAAAGATGTCCTGCAGAGCCTTCTGCCCAATTTTACGAATGCCACGAGCGGTTAATTCCCAACGGTTGCCGCGTTTCTGAATATAACCCGCCTCCTCAAGCATCTTCATCAGCTCTTTCAATTGCTCAACCGACTGATACTCGTCGTCTCCGAGTAGCTCTTTCACCTTCTCACTATCGATGGCCTCCAGGTTATCCATGCGGCGAGCTTCATTGAACTGATCTTCAAGCCCCTCCATCTGCTGCAGACGGCTCATCATACGCATCGCTTCGTTGAAGGGCAGAGACTCATTACCGCGGAAGTTGAAGCGCGTGCGCATTCCCTCCATTGGAGCTACGGCCTCTAGATTCTGTGCCAGTTCCATCAAATCCACACGGATACGGTCATCGCCCATCAGCTGTTCCATGAGGTCTTGTAACTCTTGTCGCTGCTCTGGCGAAAGGTTATCCATGATGCCTTGCATTGCTGCCATCTGCTGCTGCATTTGCTCGATGAGATCATCCAGCGAATTGACGCCGGGGAAATACTCACCGTGCTTCTGCATGAATGCGTCGAAATCAGGTTCTTTCCCTTCCTGTCGCTCGCGCAGCATTTTGTTCAGGTCACGAATCATTTCGCGCATTTTGGCTATATCTTCAGGAGTCATATTCTGCAACGATTGCTGCATCCCCTGGAAGAACTGCTGCATCATCTGCTGTTGCAAACTATCCATCAGTTCTTTGAACTTCTCACGCGCCTGATCGTCCATGAAGTCGTACTCAGAAAGACCCTTGATCTGACCAGGAACATCCCCTGGCAGCTTATCAAGGTAATCTTGCTTGCGCTTGGCAATCATCTCCAGCATTTTTCGCTTCTGCTCGGGTGTGAGATCGTCATCCTCCCCAGTGCCGGACTGGCCTTGCTGGCCTTCTTGTCCGTCCTGGTTTTGACTTCCATAGGGTTGTTGCTGGCCCTCTAGACCTTGCTTTCCAGCAGGTGTCTGTTGTTGATCCTGCGAATCGGTTGATTGTTGTTGATTGTCTGACTCGCCATCCAGGCGACGCTGGATGCCCTGGCGTTCCAGTTGCTTGATCTCTTCAAGCTTCTCGCGCAGATCATCCATCACACCGGAAGCCATATTATAGCGATTGAGTTGTTGGTTGCGCTGCTCGCGCATTCTTTCCATCAATTCGCGCAGCCCCATTGTCTGCCGTCCATCCTCACCGCGTATACCTTCCTGCATCAGGCGTTTGAGTGCCTGCTGCAGGTTGCCACTCTCCATGTAATCATCTGAAAGAGCTTTCAGAATGTCATCAGCATCAAGTCCCTCAATATTTTGCGTACCGTCCCAGCGTGAATACCCATAGCGATTCTTAAAAAAGCGCTCAAACATGGCAGTGTTCCTTTATCGCCGATAGCGTATCTTCCCACTGACTTCATCCTTATTAAGACGCCGGTTCAGATGCAAGCCTTCGAGAATAAATTCTATACTTGACGCAATACTCGCTGGACTACCACGCCCACTTAACTTATCTATAGCTTTGCTCAAACCACCTACTTTCGAGAGCTGGTTGACATACTCCATAGATGGCATGTCATCACCCACCTGTACGCTCAACCCGCGCTCAAAACCCGCCACAAGTTGCTCAAATTCTCTGGTTTCAAAGTAGTCACCAAAGACGCTGACAACGGAACCATTGATGAGCTTTTGTACAACTCGATCTTCTTTGATCTCACCAACAGTATCAAGCTCGATCTTTCCACAGGTGGAGGCAAAAATGGCCGAGAGATCGCTGATACGTGGTGCTACATGGCGTTCCTTGAGCCGCAGAGCGCGACGACTGGCGCTGCTGAGCACATTCTCAAAATTAGAAACGGAGACACGCACACTCACTCCAGAGCGTTGGCTGATATCGTTGCTACGCCTGGCCAATTGGGTAATCTCAGCAATCACTTCTTTCATAAACTGCGGGAAGATGATATCCAACCCCTCGGTAATAAAGTGGTTGCTTTCAGATTCCATGATTTGAATCTCATGCTCCACAGTGTGCGGATAGTGGGTGCGAATTTCCGAACCGACACGGTCCTTGAGCGGGGTGATAATGCGTCCCCGGTTGGTATAGTCTTCTGGGTTGGCGCTGGCGACGACATAGACATCCAATGGAAGGCGAATTTTATAGCCACGAATCTGTACATCGCGCTCTTCCATAATATTCAGCAGACCCACCTGAATTCGCTCGGCCAGGTCTGGCAGTTCGTTGATACAGAAAATTCCACGGTTTGTCCGCGGAATCATGCCATAGTGGATCGTCAGCTCATCCGAGAGATAGCGACCTTCCGCGACACGTACTGGGTCAACCTCGCCAACGAGATCAGAGATGGTAATATCGGGTGTTGCCAGCTTCTCGCCGTACCGCCTATCACGTGGCAACCAGGCAATCTCGACATCATCACCATGCTCTTCTACCTTATCACGACACGCCTTACAGATCGGCTCATATGGATTGTCATTTATCTCGCAGCCAGCAACGACCGGCACGACTTCATCTAACAGGTTTACGAGACCACGTGCCATACGTGTCTTTGCCTGGCCACGTTCGCCAAGAAAAATGATATCCTGGCCGGAGAGAATGGCGTTTTCTATCTGTGGAATAACTGTCTCTTCATAGCCGATAATTCCTGGGAATAGCTCTTCCCCTCTACGTATCTTCTGGATGAGATTTTTCCGCAATTCTTCTTTGACAGAAAGCAACCTGTATCCACTTTCACGCAATTCACCAATAGTGCGTGCACGAGTAGTAATGGTCATTCGGTTTTGTGCTACCTTTCTTGGAGCCTGGTTTCGTGGAATGCATGTTTGGGATAGGGGACAAGCAGCCAATCCTACATGATCCCCACTGTACCATCAACAGGTGGAACCATTTTGATTCTACCGCCTCGAGCAAGAAAACGCAAGAGTAGTCATTCACTTGCATTACCCACCACAACCTCACTACTTGTAACCTTACTAGCCGCGACAGAGAACGTATCACCATCTACTATTGCATTCGAGGCCGAACTGGTAGATGTTGGGGAATATTCGTTACGACGATGCCAGGGCGGAAAAGCAGCGCTGCTTTCAAACGGAGAGCGGTCTGGTTATGTAATAGATGTTCCCACCAATGGGTAACAACGAATTCCGGTAAAATAACCGTCACCGTATCGTCGGGGAAAAGCTCATGGACAGTATCAATATAGGCAAGCAACGGCCGGTTCAGCGATCGGTAAGGAGACTCGATCACAATCAAATGGGTCTCTTCATCTTCATGAAATTGCTTTTGCCATTCACTCCACTCAGCGCGCACCTTATTCGCATCATCTATATCGATAGCAACGTGCACAGCAGTCACATGGCGTGAGATTGAGCGAGCGTAAGCCAGGCTTTGTACTGAAACACCATCCAACCCCGCGATTGGCACAATGAGACGGTGGTGGATATCCTTCGGATGAACTGGAATATCGGTAGTACGTGCGCCCTCGACTCGATCATAGTGTCGCTGAATACTAAGAAACATTAACACCAACAAGGGAATCAGAACAACAACAATCCAGGCACCTTCAAGAAATTTTGTAGAGGCAATCACCAGGGCCACAACAAACGTTGTAAGCGCGCCTAATCCATTGATCACCATTCTGCGCAGCCATCCCTTTTGTTCCCTGCGCAAACGCCACCAGTGCCGCACCATACCACTCTGAGAAAGGGTGAATGACATGAAAACACCCACGGCATACAGGTTGATAAGCTGAGTGGTATCGCCCTTAAAAACGACGAGCAGGATACTCGCCAGCGCTGCCAGAAAGATGATACCAATGGAAAACGCCAGCCGATCACCTCTAAAAGCAAATTGATGCGGCAGGAAATTATCTCTTGCTAACAAAGAAGCCAATCTCGGAAAATCTGAATAGCTGGTGTTAGCAGCCAGGGTCAGAATAAGCAGCGTGGCCAGTTGGAAGACAGGAAACATAAAGGCAAGAGGGCCAGTAAACACCTGTTTTGCTATCTGAGCAATCACTGTTGGATTGCCGGCCGCATTGGCCTCGATACCAAAGGATGTTGCTAATAAAGTGATACCGATAAAAAGTGTCCCAAGAATGACGGCCATCCATGTTAGCGTTGCGGTGGCATTGCGTGTTTCCGGTTTCTTAAAAGCCGGGACACCATTTGAAATAGCCTCTACTCCAGTCATCGCCGAACAACCTGCCGCGAATGATTTCAGGATGAGAAAAATGGTCAATGGCTCAATACCTGGAACAGGCTCAAAATGACCAATGATACCGTTGTGTTGCAAGAAAAATGACTTGAAGCTCCCAACCGCGATGAGCACTAGTGCACTGCCAATAAATATATACGTGGGAATAGCGAAGATCGAACCGGATTCACGCACTCCACGCAAATTGACGATGGTGACTATGGCAACAAGAGCAACATCAATGATGACGACATAAGGGGCCAATTCAGTAAAAAGAGAAGCAAGGTTTTGTACACCAGCAGCAATACTTACTGAGACGGTGAGCACATAATCAATGAGGAGAGAGGCAGCAGCAACCAGGCCGGCCATTGTACCCAGGTTATCTTTCGCTACAATATATGACCCCCCACCGTTGGGATAGGCTGGAATAGTCTGGCGATAAGAAATGGCAACAATGGCCAGTAATGTAACAATAGCAAAGCTGACAGGCAGAGTCATCCAGAGATTGCCAGAACCAGCTACAATTAATGTAACCAGAATTGCCTCGGTAGCATAGGCAACGGATGAGATAGCGTCCGAGGAGAGTACTGCCAGTGCTTTAAACTTCGTTAAACGCTCGTGTTCCGCTCGTGATGAAGCAATAGGCGCGCCTATAAGGAGGCGTTTCAGGCGGTCAAGGACAGTATGTGGTTCCTGCACAATATCCGTGGCCTCTAATAATCCTGTTTTAATGCGCCGGAAAGAGGTATGGCTTGGACGTACTAAACGCACGCGAAGATTGCCGGGCTTACTACCTTGACGTTCCTCAGTGCGAACCAGCAGAGAAGGATCGTTCTCATCAATCACAACTTCTTTTTCCTGTCCAGCACCTTTTACATCAGACCCCCCCGTTATATGACCGTCATCCTGCTCTATTGGCTCCATTGGTCTTATCCTCTTGTCTCTGTAATTCCCTGGCGTATATGCACAACACCCTATCAATCTTCATGATTTATAGTAAGACATAAGCATTTCTTAAGCAAGTAAATAAGTTGCAACTTAGAACAAAGAAGAGTTTCCTTAGGATTTTTTTAGGATTTTCGTCATTTTCTTGAGCATTTCTTGAGCATCACTACCTTTGTCGCTGCGCACGTGGAGCGTGACTCACCGGGCGCGAACATTCCTTGCTTGTCCTAAGTCGCTATGCTACACTATGTACATCATTCCCTACATCCTATAAAAGGTGTAGGGAAGCAGTACCTTTTGGATGAATAGTCTTCCTCACAAAGGAATGCATAAATTATGGCACAGGAAGCAGCGGCGCCAAAAGCATCAAAACATGCCCAGGGAGATGAGCACAGCCATGGCGGCAATTTACTCGGTCCTCTTCTTTGCTGGGCTGTCGTTTTCGCTGATATTGGTACATCTGTCTATTACGTACCTGGCATCCTCTACCAGACCGTTGGACCACTAGCTGGTTTCTTTGTCTTTTTAACAATGACAGTATTTGTTTTATTGACATTGAAATATGCTGAGGTGACGTATCGCTTCCCTCAGGGTGGCGGTGTTGTGACTGTAGCCGCGCAGGCCATCAATCACTGGGTTGGAGCGCTTGGAGGTATGTTTATTCTGGTGGATTACTTCCTCACCGCCGCCATCAGTTGCCTGTCGGGCATGCTCTACCTCAGCGTGGTTGTCCCGGCGATTGGTCCTCAACTTGCTGGATGGATAACCATTGGTGTGCTTATTTTACTGGGCATCCTGAACTGGATAGGTATTAGTGAAAGTGCAAAAGTGAGCCTGGTTGGGGCAGTCATTGCCTTCATCAGTGATATCGCCATTCTTTTTACCGTCTTTACCCATATTTCCTTCTCTGCCTTTTTGGCGCTCATCCCGGAAATGTTTGCCCATCACTCACTCACGCCGGTCTTATTCCTCACCGGCTTTGCAGGTTCTTTCCTGGCTTTTTCGGGCCTTGAGAGTATTTCGCAGCTCTCTCCAGTCATGAAGACACCTCGCAAAAAAGTCGCTAGCATCGCACTCCTGCTCGTGGTGCTCACAATTGGCTTGACCAGCCCTTTGCTGACAATTTTTTCAACTCTTCTCCAGCCCCAGGAAGCTGCTGATCCCGTGCTTTCTACCCAGCTCATATCGCTGCTTGCCGGGCATTGGGGAAATATCTTATTACAGACTGAGGTGGCCATCAGTGCCAGTGCGCTCCTGGTTTTCGCCAGTAATACCGTTATTATCGGCGCTTACCACGTGTTTATAGCACTTTCGCGCATGGAGTTCTTTCCCGCTTTCGTCTTACAGCGTAACAAGTTACGTGGAACCCCTCACTATTCGATAGCGCTAGCAACTGCTATACCCATAGCAGTCTTACTATTAGTCAAATTCGATATCAACATTCTTGGAGACATGTACGCCTTTGGTCTTCTAGGAGCCTTTACCCTCACCTGTCTGGGCTTAGACCTGGTGCGCTATCGTGAACGCAAAGCAGCGCGTTCCAAAAAATACCAGGTTCCAGCGGGGTTTTCAGAAATTGGGAATGGACTACTCTCTACTGAAAATCAGCTTGAGCCTACCTTCCCATCAACTCACCAGCAAGACACTCTCGACGGAGATACGCTTGCAGGTGTATCAAGAGCACAAGGGACACTTTCTACCACACCATCCAAACTCACCAACCAGCAGCCAAAAATCAGCTTGTGGTCCACTATCAATTTCTATCTTGGTATACTCACCACTGCCCTGGTAATGATCGCCTGGTCTACCAACTTAGTGTCTAAACCACTTGCGACAGCCTTCGGCGGCACGGTAGCAGGTGTGGGTATGCTTGTAGCCTACCTGAACTATATCGGCCATAAGCGGCGAGGTCGTGTCCCGGTAACGATCACAGGGGTCGAGGGACGCCTGCCAGGCTCTATACTGGCAGTACTCACCGATCGTAATGGACATAACGACGCGGTCATACGTACAGCCATCAATAATGCCGAAGGGCATCCCGTGGTGTTTCTCTATGTCAGCGAACGAAAACCCCTACCTGGCCGCGCACCTGGCATATTTGAGCTTGTCGACCCGTATTTAGACGATCTACAGGCCAAAGAATATTTTGGCAAAGCCGAAAATCTGGCACAAAAAGCCAGGATCTCTCGTAGGTACGTCTACCGGCAACAGAAACCGGGGACGGTATCACGCGTTTGGCAAGCAGTTCATCCTCGAGATACAGTTGTTGCAGGGGATATTGCTCAAGAATTTGAGGATGTCAACCCCGATCGTATCCGCTACGAACTCACTACAAGCGGCAAAATAGCCCATATGCTCAAACACTGGTAATAAAGCAATGATTCAGCTGCGAGATATGCTTGAGCAGCTTTTGACCTGCGTTTTGCCTTTTTATCGATTGCAGGTGAATGATGTGATGCTTACCGGCTACTTTTAATATAATTCGTTTGATCTGATTGCGATCAAGGAAAACCTCTTCACTATCGCTGACAAAGAGTAGGACACCTTCACAGTCGCTGCTGTCCGCATAAGAGCTAATACTCCCTATCACATCACTCGTGAATAGTTCGATCTTCTCGGTAGGAACATCGTTTTTGGCAGCTTGATGCGCAACTGCTTCTAGAAAATCTTTGGATTGTTGTATATGCTCTAACCTTGCACCTTTTGATGCGCACTCTTTTTGTACTTGTATTAACGAAAGCGGTACAAGTGTCGCATTGCGGCTCTTCGCGAGCAAGACCGCATATTCAATCGCATGAGACTTTACTCCATGCGTAAAGGGAAGGAGTAAACGAGACGTGCTCAAGGCAACCTCCAGATATCCAGCTCCATGTAGTAGCAATATCATTTCCGCCTATAATATAACTCAAGCTACATCAAGGCATGCTAAAGAGAAAAAGCAGATATCTAAAGATTTGCTCAAAATTTTCAGAGGTGTGCCCGGCTACTTTTGCTCAATCCGTGACAAGCAACCTATGCCTCTATATAGCGGGGAGTCTCAGTCATCACTACTGAAACGATAACCCACGCCAGATATGGTAAGAATAAAGCGTGGATGAGCGGGGTCAGGTTCAATTTTGCGACGCAACTGTCCGATATAGACATGAAGATAGTGGGATTCAGTGCCATAACCAGTGCCCCATACCTGGGAAAGCAACATATGGCGTGTCATGATTTTACCACGATTCTTTATTAACACTTTGAGGAGATCATATTCTGTTGGAGTCAACTTCACCTCCTCTCCATTGACCTGCACAAGTCGCTGCGCAAAATCAACTTTCAGTGGGCCAGCCATAAAGATTGGCTCTGTCCCGGCATGTACCTGCGCCGCATGGCGCAGAGCCACCCGTATACGCGCTAGTACCTCATCCATGCCAAAGGGTTTGGGAACGTAGTCGTCAGCACCCAGGTCTAAAGCCTGCACCTTGTCCCGTTCGGCATCCTTGACCGAGAGAACAATAATCGGCAGGTCTGATTGTTCTCTTACCCTTTTACATACCTCTAAACCACTCATTCCAGGTAATCCCAGGTCGAGCAGCATGAGATCCGGACGGTGATGGCTAATGGCCTCCAGGGCATCTTCTCCGTTACTTGCTGTAAAAACCTCAAAACCGTGTGCCGTCAAACTGCGCTGTAATGCACGCATAATCTCAAGTTCGTCGTCAACGACCAGAATCCGTGCTCCACTTTTACTCATTTGCTTTCATCCTCTGCCTTCGCCACTGGTTCTGTCTTTGTTATTGGTAATGTGAAACGGAATACTGCTCCGCCCCCATCGCGATTTTCTGCCCAGATACGCCCCCCATGAGCCTCCACCAAGCCCTTACAGACGGCCAAGCCAAGTCCAGAACCCGTTGTGCGTTGAGTACCAAGCACCCGGTAGAATTTGTCAAAGATTCGCTCCAGATCGACAGCAGGTACTCCCGGACCTCGATCAGCAACGCTTATCACCATCTCTTCGCCCTCGACGTGCGCTGATATTTCAATTGGTGTTTCCGGCGGGGTGTAGCGCACCGCATTCTCGAGGAGATTCGTCAAAACCTGGTCTATCTGCAGATAATCCAACTCTACTGGCGGCATATCCTCGGGGAGGTCCGTCACTACAGTGCGATCTTGCAATTGAGACTGCATATGGCCCAGGACATCATGTATCAGTTCATCAACAGGATACCACTCTTTTTCAGGCTTGAGCGCCCCTCCCTCGATACGTGACATATCGAGCAAATTCCCTACCAACCGATTGAGCCGGTCTGCCTCGTTCTCAATAGCCACTGCAAAGCTCCGTCGCGCTTCCTCATCCCACTGTACATCTTCTTGCAACAGGCTGCTGGCAGCAGCCTTAATTGAAGAGAGAGGCGTTCTTAGATCATGCGATACAGAAGACAACAGCGCCGCCCGTAACGCGTCTGTACGCTGCAAGAGTTCAATTTGCAAGCTTTCACTCCTTAGACGCGCGCGCTCAATGATGGAGGTAGCCTGGTCAAGAAATGTCCAGAAAAACGTTGTATCAGGATTTGCCCTATCCCAATCTATCCCCAGGCTCTTTTCATGGGTAAAAAGCCGCGGATCATCCTCCAACTGTAAACGTAAAACACCAACGGTCTTTGCTCCTATTTTCAATGGTATCATCCGCACATATCGGCGCACCGGCTGGGTCGAAGTGGAACTACGCACAACAGCACGCGGAGAAAAGCCAGTAGAGCGCTGCGGAGCTAGCGAAACATCGTGCAACTCAACCGTCTGAGCCTGTTTCATTACCCATGATGCCGTTGCCTCCTCGTCAGGTGAAAGCGCGGGTCGCTCTTCCGTGCGCTTTGCGCTGGCTCGAATTGTCAGTTTTCCACCCTCATTGGGAAGCAGTATAGCGCAGTCACGTACTCCCCAGGAGGAAAATACATCCACAACCGCGTGTACCACCACGCTCAGCTGGCGTTGCAGTTCCTCCTCATCATTTGTGGCACGTACCAATTCATAGAGAATGCGCGTCTCACGTGCCTGGCGGCTGGCCTGTTCGGCCCGTTGATGGAGTGCCGAGGCCAATTGGCCCGTAATAATTGCCGTCGCAAGAAATACAAAAAGCGCAACCCATTCTTCGGGTCTAGCAATCGTAAAGGTGTAAAGAGGAGGTACAAGAAAAAAATCAAAAGAAAAAAAAGCCACCAGGGCAGAAAGAACAGCAGCATACAGTCCTCGTGTACTTGCCAGCACCAACACTACAAGCAAGTAGGCAAGGGAAATATTCGGTATGCTTGGGTAGAAGTGCAATGTATATATTATTGTGGTTATCAACAGCGAACCAATGACAGCCATGGCGCTATCGCTAAGATAGCGTCTCCACCGTGGTTCACCCTTCTTTTCCAGCGAGGGTAAATGTTCGATCTGGCTCATGGTATTCCTTACAGGCAGTCTACGTCATGCGAGGACAAATCTACAGAGAGCATACATTGGTAGTAGCATAGAAGAAAGGAAATCATGCTGTCAATAGCGAGAAAAGTGGGACTCACATATATCTATCCCTCACTTTGCCATCCTGAGGCCTCATCGACATGTGCGAAGCACTTTCCAGGGGTGTTCCATCGGTGCATCCCCATGCTTGACTTTATCTATCTATAAAGCTATAGTTCGTTCATGAAACGTCAGCGTATTTTCATACTTCTGCCCCTCTTGCTCTTCGCTACCACCCTAGCGAGTTGTAGTCCCGGTCATGTCGGAGGCAACGAAATTGCGTTTCTGCGCGATGGACACCTCTGGACGATTGACCCGGATGGCTCCAATGCTTTTGAGGTCTTTGCCGACGACACTACACCTGTTGTCGGCTATGGCTGGTCTCCCAACCATCAAATTCTTTCCTTCCGCACCCTTGATGCCGATTTCGCAAAAACATCCCAGGCCAAACACCTGCTGAGCAATCCTGTAACAGAATCACCTGGAGACCTACCCAGTGCACTGAATACCGTTGGTATTGACGGCGGCTCCCCTATCCCCATTATTTTCTCCAGCCCCACATTGCGCAACAGTAATGCCTGGTGGAACGCCGCCGGAAACCGCTTGCTCTATCGAGAAGAAACCTTGATGGCCATCCATTCTCCTGATACAGTCCTCTGGTGGGTGTCACAAAACGATCAGCCCGGTGGTATCGCTCGCAAGTTACTGCCATACTCGTTCTCTTTTCCCTCTCTGTCGCATGACAGCTCACTTGTTGTAGGAACCTCTCAGCAGGGGCTATTTACCAGTATGCCGAATGGCACTAACGTCAAGTATATCGTCCGCGGCAAATTGCCCGGCCATCCTCTTTTTGCTACCCTGGAACGCGCGCTCTGGCAGCCCGCACATGCGCAGCCAGAGATTCTCTACGCGATCGAACCCTCTACTCATGCGGAAACATCTAGCACAGATTCGATTACAGTTCAACTTATATTGAACGATATGCGTGGTCATTTGACCACGCTCGCCTCGTGCACGTGCACTCAATTTGCCTGGGCTCCTGATGGCATCCACATTTTATACAGTGCAGGATCAACATTTACTATCCACAATCTCAGCGATGGTTCCTCGCTTTCTTTCTCCGCTGAAGATAGCAGCGTCCCCTACTGGTCGCCTGATAGCCAGTTTCTGCTACTGGATGGTCTGCATTCACTTGTCCTCATCGCAGTCAAGAATCAACAGCAACAACTATTGCTGCATAACTCTAACACGGCATCAACTTCAGCATCTCAACCTGCAACTACGGCGGATGTGAACGCCTTGCTCCAACCTGTCGCCAATAGCCTGTGGGCAGCTGACAGCCGCCATTTCCTCTTTACGACCCGTAATCGTCTATTCTGGCAGGGAAAACCTCTGGGTTCCGGCAGAGGACTCTATACTGTGGCTATAAATAGCCATGGACAACTACAGAGTTCACCTGTGCTGGCTGATTCAGGGAGAGATATCCAGCCAGGATGGAGCTATGAAGACCCCAATACCTCTTTTATGTTCTAACTTGTTTTACCAGTACTACACATTTTCACTTTAGAAAGGATGATACCTGCATAAGTAAAAAAGTTTCCAAAGATAGGCCGCCCAATAGAAAAAAGTGATCCCGACCGGGGCACCAGTCGAAGCCCAGGCCGGAATCACCCTTTTTTCTTGTTGAGAAGCTACCCTCTACGCACCACCAAGATAGGCCTGGCGTACCAGGTCGTTTGTCAAAAGGTTAGAAGCAGAATCGCTCAGCACAATTTTACCTGTCTGCAGGACATAACCACGATCTGCCAGGCTGAGAGCCATTGATGCATTTTGCTCTACGAGAAAGATTGTGACACCTTCTCCGCGAATGCGGAGGATGGTGTTGAATACCGTCTCGACTAGAATAGGCGAAAGACCCATCGAAGGCTCATCCATACACATCATCTTGGGACGAGACATCATCGCGCGTCCCATTGCCAGCATCTGCTGCTCACCACCGGACATAGTGCCTGCGACCTGTTTCAAACGCTCTTTGATACGCGGGAAAATCTCGCAAACATGATCTATGTCTTGCTTGATCTCCGCCCTATTCGTACGGATAAAAGCTCCCATCTCCAGATTTTCCAGCACCGTCATACGTCCAAAGATGCGGCGAGCTTCGGGTACAAGAGCCATACCAGAGGTTACGATATCGCCGGGCAATTTGCGATCAATACGTTCACCCTCGAATTCAATGGTGCCACGGCGGGGATGTATCAAGCCAAAGATAGTTTTCATCGTGGTTGTTTTGCCAGCCGCGTTTGCTCCCAGCAGGCATACAATTTCGCCCTTATCCACTTCGAGCGAAACTTTGCGAAGAACCTGGCTTGGCCCATAGTACGTGTCTACGTCGGTAAGTCGTAACATCGTTGATTTCGTCGCCTCTGCTACATTTTCACCAGAGGTAGAGGGAGAAATATCAGCACTTGTCATTTCACGCTTCTCCTTCTGCATTGCAAGCCCCAGGCTACCGCCACAGGGTTTCTGACGAACGTACCCCTAACAGTATTACTCAACACTTTCTTGTTCCTCTTGACTCTCTTGCCCCCTCTTCGTAGGCGTACCAAGGTAAGCTGCGATAACTTTTTCATTACGGCGCACTTCCTCAGGCAGGCCTTCTGCAATTTTCCGCCCATAGTCGAGTACGTAGATTCGATCAGACATACCCATCGTCACTGCCAGCTTATGCTCGATCAACAAAATGGTCAGATGCAACTCATCGCGCAGGCGCCGCACATACTTTACTGCATCCAGTGTTTCTGCCTCGTTCATGCCTGCTGTGGGTTCATCCAGCAAAAGCAACTTGGGTTTGGCAGCCAGCGCACGCGCAATTTCAACGCGCCGCCGGAAAGCGTAGGAGAGGTTAATCACGTATTCTTCTTGCCGCTCTATCAGCTCAGAGCCAAAGAAACTCAGAAGCTCAATAGCACGCCTGCGAGCTTCAACTTCTTCGTTCACAACTCTGGGAGGGCGAAAGACTGAACCCAGTATCCTCGCCTTGAGTTGTGTATGTTGTCCAACTAGTACATTCTCTAATACCGTCATATTATTGAAGAGGCGGATGTTCTGAAATGTGCGGGCAATACCACGCTTGAGCACCCTATCGGGACTCAAGCCTGATAACGATTGGCCTGCAAGTTGTATATCGCCCGATGATGGGCGATAGATACCGGTAATAAGATTAAATACAGTTGTCTTCCCTGCACCATTCGGTCCTATTATGCTGATAATCTCTTTCGGCAAGACCTCAATATCGAGGTCTTGCACCGCTGCAAGGCCACCAAAGTGCTTGGAGACCTTGGCTAACTTCAACATAGGTTCATTGGTTTGTTCAACTGCCTGTTCAACGCCCATTGCAAACTCCTGCTCGCTACTACTCAACGCGCACTTCAGATTCGAAGCCAGGCGCTCCCGGCACCACATCCAACGCACCCACCTCGACTCCTTCATCCTCCGTATGACGCAACTCGCGCCGTCTACGTGCACTGGGAATGAGCCCTTCGGGTCGATAGATCATAATCACGACCAGAATGACACCAAAGACCAGGTTACGTATATTGCCAAAGGTGAACCCTTGAATGCCATGAGTGATAATAAAGTTCTTAATCGTAAATAACACACTGCTAGGATCGGCAGCGATCGTATCGAGTTGTGCCAAAAGAAACTGGTTGATAGAGTAGACAACGAGCGCCCCAACGATCACACCAGGGATACTGCCTATGCCACCAATGACGACCATGGCGAGAAAGATCACAGAGTCACCAAAGCTAAAGCTATCCGGTGAGACCCCACCAAGTTTTGCAGTATGATACGCTCCCGCGATTCCAGAGAAAAACGCGCCTGTGCCAAAGGCATACAGTTTGGTAGTAACGAGATTGACTCCCGAAGAAGCTGCTGCAATTTCATCTTCACGGATAGCAATCCAGGCACGGCCTAAACGAGAGTCACGCAGGCGTACATTCGTAAAGATGGTAAAGGCAATCAGTGCCAGTATCAGATAGTAGTAGGGAACCGGGGTAACGACGGACCAGTCAATGCCGAAAAAAGACGGTGAATGGACACCAACAATGCCATTGGTCCCATTTGTATATGCATCCAGTTCCAAAAAGACAATCGGCACAATCTCACCAAAGCCAAGCGTCACTATCGCCAGGTAATCCCCGCGTAGTCGCAGCGTCGGCGCGCCAAGCAGCACGCCAAATAACGCCGCTACCAGTGCGGCTACAATTATCATCGGCCAGAAGAGTGCTGACAATAGGTGCGGGTTTATGGGTGCCAGGTTCAATACATTGGTCAACTGCGTAGATCCGAATATGCCCCAGGTATATGCCCCAATAGCAAAGAAAGCTACATAACCCAGATCAAGCAATCCCGCAAAACCAACCACAATGTTCAGACCAAGTGCCAGGATCACATAATAGCCTGCATCACCATAACCGGCTAACCGCCCATTTGTACCGAAGCCAAACAAGAAGGGGTCGATAACAGGATAAAACAGGACGAAGGCAACGAGGAGGATCAGGTAGAAACGCTGCGCGCCGCTGCTTCGCAGGGGCAGGTCGTTGGGAACCAGGTCCTTCGCCTCTTCACGAAAGCGGGTTGTGGATAGCGCCTGCAGTTGGCTTTGCCTGCTAGCCTGCCCACCACCTCCATCTGCACTATTTCCGCCATTGCCACCGTTCTTCGCAGCCACGGTTCTACGCAAGGCAACCGCTCCAGCGAGCATCCCCAGAAAATAGCCGGCAACAGGCAAGACGAGTGTACGTATAGCCACCCAGACCAGAAGTGTTGTTGGCAACTGGCCAACAGCGTAAAAGATAAGATCGACAATCAGCCAGACAGCCGCTAACGCAGCACTAAACCAGAAACTCCCCATGATCGCCCGGTTCTTTACTTCAACCCGCTGCTCAGCGTCGAGCACTTTCAGATTTAGCAACGGAGTAGGAGGTGTATAATTGAGCGCCTTGTACACAAGGCGGCGCGCAAAGAAGTACACCACCCAGATAATCGCGCATAAAGCAAGGCCGATGATCAGACCCTGGCTGAGTACTAGAAAAAGGGGTACCAACACAAAGACAGCTATATCGATCCACAGCTCGATCGTGCCTCGTAGACCGCTATCGGCGGCCACGAGGTACCCCGCGAGCGCAATCACTGTAGCATAGAAGATGAGAATAAAAATAGCTACCTGGATGAGTGTCGAGATTTCGGAGACACCCAGTAGTCCGAGCAAACCAAGCAGCGCATTATTGATGATCGCCTCCCCACTCCAGATGAAAGTAAAGACGGCTATAGGCACCAGTAGCCCGACGATCCATTTGATCAATAGCGCTCGAGTATCGCGCGCCGGAACAAGCGCATTAGCTATTGCCATGTTCGTATCACCTCGCTTCTGACAGAACACATTTCCAAAACCGGAGCAGACTGGTGTCCCTTAGACCTTCTCAGGCGTCTGTTGACCAAGCAGGCCACTAGGCCGGAATACCAATATCAGTATGAGTACAATGAAAATGATGGCCACGTGCCATGGCGCGCCCCCGTGTGGCAGGCCAAAGCCCCCGTTGGTAGAGTCAGGTATGAGCGTGGCCAGCGCCTCGACCACGCCTATCAGCACGCCTCCCAGCATAGCGCCAACAAGGTTGCCTATGCCTCCCAGCACCGCTGCTGTAAAAGCAAACAGACCAAGTGTAAAACCAAGTGTGAAATTCGTATTTCCGTACTTTAAACCCCAGATGAGTGCAGCCGCACCTGCAAGACCCGCGCCGATTAAGAACGTAATGGCAATAATGCGGTTAACGTTTACACCCATGAGCGCAGCCGCTTCACGGTCCTGCGCAACGGCACGCATAGCTCGCCCAATGCGCGTGCTGGTAACCAACCACTGGAGAGCAACCATCAACACAATAGCAACCACGAACACCAGTATATCGACGCTACTGAAGCTCACAGGCCCTATGTAGTAGGTGTTCTGCGGAAAAATTTGTGGAAACGGCACAATGGTGATGCCTTTCCAGAGTTTCCCGATATCCTCCAGAATCAACGAGACACCAATGGCTGAGATCAACGGGGCCAGGCGGGGAGCATTCCTCAGAGGACGGTAGGCGACACGTTCAATTACCACCCCGAGCACAGCGCACAGCACCATCGAGCCAAGTAAAGTAACAACTAGCACACCCACCAGGTTGAACCCCGTAGGGGCCGCCGATGAGTTAGTAATGCCAAACACGCCGAAAATAGAAATGCAGATGAAGGTGCCAATCATGAAGATATCACCATGGGCAAAATTGATCAGTTCAATGATGCCATAAACCATCGTGTACCCAAGCGCGATAAGCGCATAGATCAACCCGGTGGTGAGCCCGATGACCAGCTCCTGTATAAGCAGTGTTAGATTCATATCGTGTGCAGATTCCCCCCTTCCTGTCAAATATACAAGTCAAATATACAAGATTTATACACAAGAATTGACGAAAAAGCAAGTAGGGGAGTAGCCTTACAGACGAATATCCGCCGACTACCCCCTGGACATACTCTGGGCTAGAAGGTATGAGAACTTCCTAGCCAGCATACGCAGTACAACTACGTAACTAGCGACAACTACACTACATTCACTGCTGCTTCGTAAAGCCAATCAGGTTTACTCGAGGTATTCAAACCCAGCTTATAGATCGAGATGATCTTCAGATTGGTATCACCGTTCGTATCAAAGCTCTGATGCCCGGTGATGCCATCATACTGGATACCCTGAACCGCGGCAATGACCGCCGTGCGGAACGCTACGCCACCTGTCGAGTCGCTGGAACTCGCGGGAGTGTGCGCTCCATTTGCCAGGGCCTTCTTTACCGCCTGGATGAGGATGTTCGCACAATCATAGGCGGCAGCGCTGTAGACGTTTTCGGGATCCGTAAAGGCGGCTTTGTACTGCTGGTTAAATGTTGCGGCATTGGGATTCTTGGACGTATCCACCACTGCGACCGTACCGTAGCTAGATGGGCCCCCTAAAGGTTGAATAGTCGTGGCAAACGAGGGTGTCACTATACCATCGCCACCACTGTAGGGGATATTCTGCAGCCCAGGTACCTGCTTCATCTGCTGGCGAATCAGGATACCGCCAGTGGAGTCCAGCCCGCCAAAGTAGATCGCTTCGGGATGCTTTGTGGCGATCTGCGTGAGCAGCGACACATAGGAGGTGGTCGTGCCTGGCTCGCTACTATGACCGAGCACTGTTCCACCAATTTTCTGCCACTCGCCGATGAAGGCGTTGGCAATACCAATACCGTAGGTCTCCGCATCGTCGATGACATAGACCTTTTTTACACTCTGCTTGTAGAGGTAGTCAGCTCCTGCAGGCCCCTGGTGGTCGTCCGTCGTCGCAATACGGAAGTAGCTGACTTTGCCCGTTGGACGCAGGGTCGGCAGCAAATTGTTTGTTCCGCTGCAGCCAGAGGCAGCTGTATCTTTCGTCAGGCAGGGATTAGTGTTTGCAGGGCTAATCTGAGCGATGGGCGCCTGGTTGGCAATCGGCATCTCTGCCTTCGCCACACTACTGTTAAACGGTCCGACAATGCCTGCTACCAGGGCATCAGATATCAGCGCTGTGACATTCGCTGCCCCAACAGTCGGGTCGTGCAAGCCACTCGGGCCTACATCGTCTTTAGGCACAAATGCCAGGGTATAACCAGGAATCGTGTGTTTTTGATTGGCCTGCATAACGGCCAGGTTAGCGCCATCCTCTGCCGGCTTTCCACTACTCTCGTCTTTACCGGATGTCGGTAGGTCGGTACCAATTTTGATGGTCGTCGAACCAGTAGCGGCAGGCGTAGCACTACCACCAGTTGTGCCTGATCCACAGGCTACAAGAATTGCCAATAACAAGGGGATCCCCATTGTCAAGGCCAGAATACGTGACCAACTTCTCCTCATGATGAGTCAGCCTCCTTCAACATTATAAAATATAAACCACTAACATTAACAGAGGGGCTAGAATGGCGAGCATCAGTCCATCAGAACTAGCTTATACCTCTATATGAGAAATACGTCATTTCTTTTGCAAATCTCACCAATGATAGAATACATTGCTCAGATTGACGCTAGCTGCTAAACTCGCTCGTCCATCCTTTTTGCGTTACACTCGTTACGCAAATGGATACCTGTCACACATGAAAGTGGCAAAAAGGGTACTTGCCGAACAGATTATACTAACCAGCCTTCACTATGTCAATAGAAAGCGAGATTTCTTTCTGCCCTTGATGAAATGGAGCCAGCGCTGCATTAGCAGCCACTGTCGTCTGCAAACGTTCTACTAAACCTGCAAGCTCACTCCCCGCTACAGTCAAGACTAACTCGGATGGTGTCAGTCCAGTATATGTGCGGGCTCCAACACAGCCAAAGCTCATCGAAATCTGGTTCGTTTCTGCAAGCATAGGGTTTACCAGGGAATTACACTTTATATTTCACCACCAGCCCTTTGACCCAATTACGCTGTTTTGGTGTAGGACTAAAATGATTCTTCTGCAGGCGTCTATACATATCTCCAATGAATTGTCGCTCTTGAGGACTCACCCGCGAGCTTTGCAGATCAAGACTATCAAAGAATGTTTTGAGCTTCTGAACCTGTTGGCGAAGCGCAGAGAGTTCTGCGGATGGCAGTGCATTGTGCGCCTCTAGTGCGCTGGATTCCTGCCATTTACGATAGGCATCCCTATCCCCATTCCAGGCCCCTAACCCGGCCAGTTCATCGGCCCGTTCGTTCAAATCGTGACCGGCATGCCCACGCACCCATTCAAATACAGGGGGAACTTTGCGGCGATTGAGCAACATGCGATAGAGCGCCCAGAGGTCCGCATTCGCCTTCATTTGATACGTGCCCTGGGCCACTTTGATGGTATATTCACTGTCGCTATAGATTTTCAGTGAAAAGGCGGGAGGGGCAATACATAAGACGGCAAGTACCGCGGTAATCTCCGCCCGGTTATTGGTAGTAGTTGGAGATTCGGGAATATAACCAAAGCATTCAATTGGCTCTGCATCCTCGTGTGCATCACTACCTGTAACGTCGTCTGCCGCCAGTAAGATTGCGCTCCACCCCGCTGGCCCGCCTGGATTTTTGATACAGGCACCGTCGGTAAAGGCCACAACGCCTTTAGTACCCAGTGTCGCCCGTGCTTTATCGACGTACACGTTCCGCAAAGCATCCAGCACAGAACGCCACTCCAACGACTCGTCTATGAGATTCATCATACATGCGGCGCGGAGGCCCCTGCCCTTCCAGGCATGGGGAGGAAGCGCCGCCCTCCTTTCGTATTGTGTCGCTTCGCGCACCTTTTTACCTCGTTGCTGCAATGGCTTGCAGTACACCGCCAACAATACTCCAGATGAGAATAAGCCAGGGCCATGCTCCGCCATGCCGCTTCCGTGCTTCGCTACTCGTCACTGTGGCAAACCACCGCTTCGTCACAGGGCGACTCAGTCGCCACGCAATGAGCGGAGAAAAAATGAATAGAATAATTACCGTGACCACCGACCAGTAGTTTCCTTGTTTACTCCCCTGCCATAAGCTGTAGAGAGCAAAAAATCCTCCGAAGGAAACCAGTGTGTTAAACACAACCTGGATCGGGCGCGTCCAACGCCACCCACAGCGCACTCCTTCACCAAAAACCGCCAGCAGGGCGGCAAACGGCAGCGAAATCAGCAACGAAACGAGCGCATTCATTCCCGGACTGAGTTTGAGCGCTCTAAACATACCCGGCTGGCCCAGGAGCAGCGTAATGAAAGGCGTGACCAATATTTGAACGACCAGCCCCCAATCGAATGCTACCGCCATACCAATACCCTCAGGCTTCAACCCCGTCAGTTCACTGGCCTCAGGTTCCCTTTTAGATACTTCGCCAGCTTGCCGTGCTTCTTTCAAAGTACTCTTCTCCATTATGTTTCATCATCATACAACAAACTATAGACGCAGTAGGGTCAATAGCAGGATAAAAATGAACATGAGCCTGTAGGTACATATGAGCATGTAACCCACAAGCTCTCGCACATACGAAAACTATTTCCGCTGCAAGAGGGCATTGACAGCTTCAACGATATTATGTGCGCTTATTCCAGCTTCTTCAAGGAGTTGTGCAGGTGTACCAGAGCCAGGCATCGATTGTACGGCTAGTTTCACGATCTGGGGCAGCGAACCGTCATGCAGTGTGAAAGCCTCAAGCACAGCTTCACCAAGTCCACCCTCCGGCCAGTGATCCTCAACCACGAGAAATTTGTTGCCTGTCTCCTGTGCTGCCGCAAACAACGTTTCTTCGTCCAGCGGCTTCACCGAATAAGCATCGATTACGCGAATGGTGATCCGCTGGCTTTTCAACTGGTCGTACGCTTTCAATGCCTCGTGGAGAGTGATCCCCGCGGCAACTACCGTAAGTCGATCTCGCTCTGATTGGCGTACAACCTTACTACCGCCAATCCTGAATTCTTCATCCGGGCTATACAACACTGGAGTCTTTTCGCGTGTAGTACGCATATAGACGATTCCATCATGGTCCGCCATTTGTGCCACCAGTTGTGCAGTCTGATTGGGATCACTTGGATAGAGCACAGTGCTCCCACAGACCGCTCGCATCATCGCCAGGTCCTCCAGCGCCATCTGTGAAGGTCCATCCTCGCCAATTGAAACGCCTGCGTGAGAACCAACCAGGCGAATGTTGGCTTGAGAGACAGCCGCCATACGAATGAAATCATAAGCCCGGGTAAAAAATGCCGCGAAGGTCGAAGCAAACGGTATCTTGTGGCGCACACTCATGCCTACCGCCGCGGCTACCAGCTGCTGCTCGGCAATGTATTGCTCAAAGTAGCGATCAGGATAGGCCTTGGCAAATTCTTCGGCATAGGTTGAATTGTTCACTTCACCATCCAATCCAACAACATTTGGATTGGCGGCGCCAAGTGCCCTTAAAGCATCACCGTAAGCTTTACGCGTGGCAACGGCTTCTTTCCCATCATAGCGCGGCAATTCCACCGCCTTTTTGGCAGCCTCCTGGGGCAGTTGCCCTTGCTCGGGTTTCTGCACTGGATAGGTCATACTGCGTACATGATGCAGTTCGCCGAGTGCCTGCTCTTCCTGTTCTCTGCTGAGAGCTTTCCCATGCCATCCTTCTTTATTCTCCAGGAAAGAAACCCCTTTGCCCTTTATGGTTTTGGCAATGATCACCGTCGGCGAACCGTTTGGCTGCGCTGCCAGCGCGAATGCCCTATCAATCTCCTCATAATTGTGACCATCGATAACGATCGCGTTCCACCCAAAGGCTTTGGCGCGCGCTTCATAGGCGGCCGTATTCCATCCCAGTTCCGTTTCTCCTCGCTGCCCCAGGCGGTTACAGTCAAGAATGGCTACCAGGTTGTCAAGCGTATAATGCGAGGCGTGATCAAAGGCTTCCCAGTTGGAGCCTTCTGCCATTTCGCTATCACCGAGTAACACCCAGATATGATAGGGCAGCTTTTCTAGATATTTACCAGCAAGCGCTACGCCAACACCTACCGGTAAACCCTGCCCAAGTGAGCCTGTCGCAACATCCACCCAGGGAACAGCAGGCGTGGGATGCCCCTCGAGGCGACTGCCAAATTTCCTCAAAGTCATTAATTCTGCATCAGTTATAGCCCCTGCCGCCTTATACATTGAGTACAGTAGAGGTGAGGCATGCCCCTTTGAGAAAATGAGGTGATCATTATTCGGATTGCCTGGTTTGTCAAAGTCATAATGCAGGTAGCTCGACATCAAGACAGCCATCAGATCTGCCGCCGACATCGAAGAAGTGGGATGACCTGAGCCAGCCTCTGTCGTGCAACGTATACTATCTACACGCAATTGTTGGGCCAGGTTTGTCCACTGCTGGACCTTTGTAGCAGTTTCAGTCATTGTCAAAGTTACTCCTAATTTCATTGTAGAGTCTGAAGTGTTGTGTTCTCCTTCGAGTACTCTCTTATTGTAAATTCCATTTTCCATTACGACAAGGTGATGCTTAGAAAATACACTCATTCCACCACAATGACAGCCTTCAATGCATCTCCAGGTTTCGCCACTAAACGAAACGCCTGGTCTGCATCCCGCAAAGCAAATCGATGCGTAATCACCTGCTCAGCCCGAATACGTCCATTTCGCAATAAGTCCAGCGCATGGCGTGTCTCATAGGGTCCGGCAGAATAGCTTGTGCACAACGTGATCTCTTGAAAAAAGAGTTGGTGAGGAGTAATAGCCAGTACTTCCGAGGGTGGTGGGGGTGCGAATAGCAAGACCGTCCCTCCTGGACCCACCAGTTCTACCCCCTGTCTCATCGCACGGATGCTCGACGGCGTAACCAGTATAATATCTGGTCTACGCCCGCTGTTCACGATAAACACCTGCTCCAATAGATTCTCTTCCTGCGGGTCAAGGACATAATCTATCCCGACATCCAGCGCTCGCTGGCGACGATAGGCGATAGGATCAACAATGATAACAGGAATGGCACCGCGCTGTTGAGCCAATTGCGCCAGCATCGAGCCATTGCTTCCTGCGCCGAGCACGAGCACACTGTCACCAGCCTTGATCCCCGCTCGATTGATGCCGCGCACACAGCAGGCCAGTGGCTCAATCAGTGTCGCAGCCTCGAATGCTAAATCATCAGGCAAAAGCAACACATCAAGCCGAACGTTGGCGGCAGGAACACGGATAAACTCTGCCAGTCCACCCGGATATAGGCGCGTGGAGCGAAATGTGATACATTGCGAAAATGACCCGCGTCGACAGAAATGGCAGACCATACAGGGTACGTGATGATGCACAAATACACGTTGCCCAACCATAAACCCCTGTACACCTTCACCGACTGCGGCGATTACCCCCGCTGGTTCATGACCAGGATACATCGGCGCGCGGGGCTTCATGTACCACTCCATCACGTCACTGGCACAGAGGCCACAGGCCCGCAACTGCACCAGCAACTCACCCGCACCGATCTCCGGTATCGGCAGTTCAATAATACGCACATCGTCGTTGGCGTGATATTCGACAGCTAGCATGACTTCCTCTTACCGCTGCGCGGGGACAACACATAAAAAACCAAATGGTTCATCTCCGAACGTAAAGAACTGGTGCATTTCATTGCAGGGGATGTAGACAACATCGCCTGTTTGTAATTCATGCTCCTCGTCGCCAAGGCGAAGACGCGCTCTGCCATGCAGTACGTACACGCCATGATCATGTGCATGCTGATCCAGTGAGGTATGACCACCCGGTTGTACAGCAAAGTAGCGCATATGAAAATGAGGTGATTGCTCTTCCCTACCTATCAAGATTTGCCTGGTTGCGCGTTCGGCCCTGCTATTTTCAGGTCCATAAGCGCTCACCGGCACATCCTGCCAGCGGAACTCGCCATCTTCGATGGCATGAATGTGGTGTATGATACCCATTAATCTTCTCCTGGACGTTTTAATTGGATTGTACCTGTCCCCTTATTGTAACCTATTTCGATACGATAGATAGTAATCTTTTTCGAAAAGTGATCATCTTTCTCATAACTAATGAGCGTAGAATAAATATCTTGAAAGAATGAAATAAATATGATATTGTTGATAAAGAAAATCAATAATACTCTGGAGGATTGCTCCTCTTGCCATTGCGGCAAAAAGGTACCTTCACAAACTGTTCACAAACTTACGTAGTGAACAGTTTGTGAAGGTGAGGTAAAGATAGCCGTTTAATCGGTTAGTTCAAACTTTCTTAACAAGGAGAACAATAATGGCAGTAGTTCAGGAATTTCTCAAGGCGAACGATGCATACGCTTCAACATTCAAAAAAGGGGAACTGATCATGCCTCCCGCCAGGCATGTCGCTGTACTCGTCTGCATGGATGCCCGTATCGATCCCGCACGCGCTCTTGGCCTTGAGGAAGGAGACGCCCACGTCATTCGCAACGCAGGAGGAAGAGCGGCAGATGCTCTTCGCTCGCTCGTTATTTCAGAGCAGTTGCTCGGCACTACAGAAATTGTGGTCATTCATCACACCGATTGCGGTATGCTCACTTTTAGCAATGGGGACCTGCGCAAGAAAGTGAAACAGGAATTACATACCGAAGCCGACCACATCGACTTTCTTCCTTTTAAGGACCTGGAGCAGTCCGTTCGCGACGACGTAACTTTCCTGAGAGAGTCTCCCCTCATTCCAAAGAGTATAGGTATCAGCGGTTTTATATACGACGTGAAAACCGGTAAATTACACCCTGTTTCCTCATAACAGCTATACTCTCATCTGTGCAGGAAGATGGCCTGGAAGCGCTCTCCTTCTCCCCTGCTTCTAGGCCATCGGGAGGCCACCTATTCTTGATCTATCCTTCGCTTATACTTTGCAGTACAGCCTGCATCTCCTCCCCGGTCTCAGCCTTCAGTAATTGATTTGCCAGCCCTTGCCAATACTCCATCGACTGCTCATGCAGGGCGGCTTTAACACGCAGAACTGCAGAGGGACTCATGCTCAGTTCCCGTACCCCCAGGCCGGCCAATAGGGGAGCGATGCATGGATCCGCCGCTAGTTCTCCACAGAGGGCTACCGGCTTACCGTGCGCCTCACCTGTCCGCACAACGAGGTCGATCAAACGCCAGACCGACGGCTCTAGCACTCCGAACATGCCCATTACCCGGCTGTTGGTGCGATCAGCGGCAAGGGTATATTGAAAGAGATCGTTCGCTCCAATACTGAAGAAGTCTACTTCACGAGCCAGCACATCGACCATAATCGCTGCGGCCGGGGTCTCTATCATGATTCCGATTTGCGTCTGCGGCTCAGGCGATACCCCTTCAACTTGCAGTTCCTCCCTGACAGCAGCATACACCGCGCGCAGACGGCGCACTTCCTCGAGAGTGGCAATCATGGGGAACATAATATCCAGCTGTATGCCCGTCTGAGCAGCGGCACGCAGTAGAGCGCGTAACTGCCGGCGCAACAACTCCTGGTGCAACAGGTGAATACGGGCGCCCCGCAACCCCAGAGCAGGATTGGCTTCATGAAGCGCACCAATTAATGGTTCAAGAGCGGGAAAAGGTTTATCTGCACCCGCGTCGAGCGTGCGTGCTACGATCGTTTTGCCTGGGGATGAGGCCTCTGCAAATGTCTGAAAGAGGGCAGCATAGCTCTCGAATTGCTCTTGCTCATCGGGAAAATCGGCGCGGCCCCCAAAGAGAAATTCGGTACGTAAGAGACCTATGCCCTCCGCGCCTGCTTCACCAGCGGCACGAGCACTTTCTTTATCTCCTACATTGGCAAAGACCTGTATAGAGCGACCATCAGAGGTCGAACCTGGAAGATCTCGCCAGTGAGCCATGTCTTGTTTACGTCGCACCGCCCGCTCCTCTTGTTGACGCAGCATAGAGGCAAATAACTCGCGCTGCTGCTGCGCATCTGGTGCGAGGTAGAGCAATCCGCGTGTCCCGTCTATGGCTATCTGTTGACCATCGTGTAGCAAACTCAGTACTTGAGAGTCGAAACCTGCAACGGCGGGAATTTCCAGGGCACGTGCAAGAATCGCTGCATGAGTGGTAGGTCCACCAACCACGGTACAGATACCAAGGATCGTCCTGGTATCTAAATTGGCTGTATCAGAAGGCGTAAGATCATAAGCAGCAATGACTATAGGAAGTTTTGTCGCGCCAGCGCTCGCTTCAATAGCCTGGGTATCTCCCACGAGGTGACGGGTAACGCGAGACGCAGCATCACGAATATCGGCTGCGCGAGCAGCAAACACTTCGCTCTTTAGAGCCTCCAACTCCCCTGCCTGGTGTTCTGCTGCTTGCCGTAAAGCCGCTATTGCAGAGAAATGTTGCTGCGAAATCAGCTCCACTATTTCCTCCAGTAGCTCTGGATCCTGCAACATGAGCTGTTGAGCCTCGAAAATATCTGCTTCGTTGCGCCCTACCGTCCTGGCTATACGTTCTTTCAACGTTTGTAATTCAGCCACAGCGGCTTCAAGAGCAATGTCCAATTGCTGCCTCTCAGTCGCAACCCGGTCCGCTGTTATCCTTTCATTGTGTCCCGAGTTCGCGATTTTGCCAGGTAACTTACACACGCGCGCAGGGCCGATAGCAACGCCTGGAGAAATAGCAAGCACCACCATAGGAGATGGCAGGAGAGCCTCAAGGCCAGACATCAATAGCTTCACTCCTCTTCGTCAAATTTACGTTCTATGAGCTCCGCAAGTGCATTCACCGCGTTTTCCGCATCCTCTCCCTCGGCGCGCAAAATAAGGGTGTCACCCGGTGCTGCGCCGAGTTTGAGCACACCCATAATGCTCTTTGCGTTGGCCTTCTTGTCGCCATCTAATACCTGAACCTGCGACTGAAATCGAGCGGCTGTTTGCACGAACATACTGGCGGGGCGGGCATGGAGACCTACTTTGTTCTTAATGACGACAGTCGTTTCTACCACTGACACAATGGTTATCCTTCTATTCATCTTTTTTAGGTGTTTTGTACTTTCGGCAAACTATAAGCACTGGCCGCAGCCTCCGCTACCTCCTGCAAACTATTGCCAATAGAGGCCTCAATCGCTGCTATCACTGCACCCTCCACAAGTGGCGCGGAGCTGATCACTATACGATGCCGCTGATCATACCCATACGCCTCTACCGCCATTTCCGTTGCCATCACCGCGCTCCCAAGGTCCAGTAACACAATGATGCCCTCCGGCCCATCGACTTCATGCAGCGCTGCCATAATCTTGTCAACCGAAGTCCCTAATGCCCCTTCAGGAGTTCCGCCTGCCGCCGCAATTGCTACCTTACCCTGAACCATCTGCCCAGCCAGTTCTGCGACACCTTCGGCCAACCGGGCGCTGTGTGAAACGATTACTAAGCCAACTGCCATAAATGCAGTCTCCTTTTATTCATAAATATCAGCCAGGGTTTTGAGAATCAACCAGCTGGAAGTTGCGCCTGGGTCCTGGTGACCGGCGCTGCGCTCACCCAGGTAACTGGCACGCCCTTTCGTGGCTACCATTGGAATAGTAGCCTTCATGCCTGCTTCAGCCGCGGAACTGGCGCGTCGCAATATTTCGGATAGGTCTTGTTGCTGAGCCTCTGCCTCTTTAGCTGCTGCAAGGGCAGGTGTGAGTGCATCTACCATTGTCTTCTCGCCTGGCTGCGCTTTACCACGCGCCTTGATCCCCTCCAATGCAGCCTCGAACATACCAATCACGTCAGCTTCATTCAGCTCATGCTTGCCAGCGGTCGCTATTCCTGCACGCAGAAAAGCTGTTCCATATAAGGGACCACTCGCGCCTCCGACAGTCGAGACCAGCGTCGTACCAACTGTCTTTAGCATTGAGCCAATATCCATGCTCGCTACCCCTGGTAGCTTATCGCTGACAGCCTTAAAGCCACGGTCCATGTTGATACCATGGTCAGCATCGCCAATAGCAGAGTCGAGTTGCGTGAGATAGTCGCGATTTTCGTGCAAAACATGCACCAATTGCTGCAACCAGCGCAGCGTGTCTTCAGTTGTAATCGGCATGTTCTCCTCCACATTCCATTGTGCGACGAATTTCGCATTCGCCTATATAGTGTTTTGATTCGTAGCAGTGACAGCTTCGCTCATCCACTCATAGAAGTTCGCAGGGCAGTATGGGCGCGTGCCCCACTCAGTTATTGGATACAAGCGCCCATCCAGGCTGGCGTCCTCTGCCCAGCTTATC
>WNGG01000377.1_pt1 | contig 73454 bp, 65 predicted proteins | sample 5400661 | NCBI WGS metagenome assembly WNGG01 (sample SAMN13153372, study PRJNA577476) | soil metagenome | isolation source: 100 cm soil or saprolite under Garry oak tree replicate 1 | place: USA:California | collected 2016-06-15
AGAAAGACGGCGCCGATACCATTCGCAAACGCGAACAGTGGTTTTACAAACCGCGCGCATCCGCAAACGGTCACATTCCAGCGGGCGCGCGACTTCGCGCTTTGCAGCACATGCAGCGAATGATGCTCGCGGAAGGCAAACTGGTCGAACGGCCGGATGGCTCGTTCGCCGAAGTCGCCCCGCAATTCGCGGCCGCACCTCTGGCCACAACCGTAACGAACCCTTGGACCTCCATTGGCCCGACCCCCACTACCGGCGGCTCTTTTTTCAGCCCGATAACCGGGCGCATCACGGCGATCGCGGTCGATCCGTCGGACACCACGGGTAACACAGTTTTAATTGGCGGTGCGCAAGGCGGCATCTGGCGCACAACGGATGGAGGTGCTACCTGGGCAGCAGTGGGTGACCAGAATGCGTCCTTGGCCATGGGCTCGATTGCGTTTGCGCCTTCCTCGCCCACAACGGTCTACGCTGGCACCGGCGAGCAAGCGTCCATTGGCTTTGACGTTTATTACGGTGCAGGCGTGCTCAAGTCAGCCGACGGAGGAAAAACCTGGACGGAAACCTGCACGGTGGCGGGCCCCACTTGTCCCTTCATTGGTCCTTATAGCAACGCTAGTCCATTTGGTTTCTTTACCCTGGGTGGAACGCGCATCAGCTATGTGGCTGTGAATCCTTCCAACCCGCAAATGGTTTTGGTTGCCGCGCAGCAATTTGGGCACGGAGCGACCGAAGGAGTGTATTGCTCTGCCGACGGAGGCAGCACTTGGAACATCGTACCTTCGGCGTCAGGGGATATGGGAACGTTCGTGGGTTTTGCCTCGTCCAGCGTGGCTTTCGCGGCTCTCGGATTTCCGTATCCCGGCGCGACGGTGAATGGGGTCTACGAATCGACGAATGCAACGAGTTGCTCGCTCACATTCTCCCTGCTGTCTGGCGGACTTCCCACATCGAATGTGGGCCGCATCGATCTTGGAATCTCCCCACAGTTTGCAACCGACAATACGGTGTATGCCTCGATCTCGGATTCCTCCAACGGATCAAGCACGAACCTTGGCGTCTTTGTGACTACGAATGGGGGAACCTCCTGGACGCAAACCACCGCACCTGACATCTGTCAGATGCAATGCTGGTACGACAACGTGGTTAAGGTAGACCCCAACGGCGGTGCGCACGCGTTCTTCGGCGGTGCAGCGGTCTTCGATTCCGGCGGAAACCCAAGTTGGGTGATGAGTACGGCAAACACCGGCGCGACGTGGACTTCCGTCATTCCCAACCTGGCGGGCGGTAGCCCGGGTCTGCCTCACGTGGACCATCACGCCATTGCTTTCGCGAAGTTAAGCACGGGCAAGATTCGGTTGTATCTGGGAAATGACGGCGGAATCTGGCGAACGGACGATGCGGAAGCCGCCACCGTTGTCTGGACAAACTTAAACGACTCGCTGCTAACCTTGACGCAGTTTTATCCCGCCCTTTCCATCCATCCGTCGTCGCAGGCGATCGCGTTTGCGGGAACCCAGGACAATGGGAGCCAAATCTACGCCGGACCTAATACGGCTTGGACCGACAGCAATACTTGCGGTGATGGCACGGGCACAGCCATCGACAATGTGTTTCCGAGCACGGTATATGTGGCTTGCAACGGCGACAATGTCAACGTATCGGTTACCAACGGCGCGGCGCAGTCTTACGTCCTGTCAGCAAATGGGATCAATCCATCGGACAACTCCAACTTTGTGCCTCCACTTGTAACGGATCCCGGGGCGGCCAATACCGCATACCTCGGGACCACAAAGGTCTATCAAACCGTAAATGCAGGTACAACTTGGACAGCCCTGAGCGGGGATTTGGTCAGCGGAGGCAATCTCGATTCTTTGACCGCGCTGGCGGTCGCTCCCATGACCTCAGCTTCTTCGGTTGTCTACGCCGGCGCAGACACGGGCCAGATCTTTGTAGCTACGAACATCACTGCAGGGACGGGCACATTCAATCTTGTCACCGGACAGAGCAGCCTCCCGGCGCGCCAAGTTCAGGCGATCGCCGTCGACGGGACGGACGCAACCGGGAAAACTGCCTACGCCGCGTTCTCAGGATTTTCGTTTGTGCAGGGCCCCATCAACGATCCTAAGGGCCATCTGTTCAAAACCACCGATGCGGGAGCAACCTGGACGGATGTGAGCTGCACGGTGGCGAACTGCTCGACACCGGCAGCAACCGATTTGCCGAATTCTCCGGTCAACGATGTGGTTATCGATCCTGACGTTCCGGGAACCCTCTATGTTGGAACAGACATTGGCGTATTCCAGGGAACATGCACGACAACTGCGCCTGCGACTTGCAACTGGGCTACGCTAAGCACGGGCTTGCCGAGAGCAGCCGTACTTTCTCTCAAGCTGCATCGCGCATCGCGAACACTTCGCGCTGCCACTCATGGGCGCGGGGCGTGGGACATTGTGCTGAACAATTTTGCGTTTGTCGGCCCCCATATTTCTTCGATTTCGCCGGTTTCGGCGCTGGCTGGTTCCGCCCAGTTTACCTTCACGGTCAATGGAAGTGGGTTGACCGGGGGAACGGTCGAATGGAACGGTTCGGCGGTTTCTACCACTCCTGGTACTGATTCCCAACTGACCGCCACCATTCCTGCCTCGCTCGTCAGTGGATCGGGAACGCCACAAGTTACGGTGAGCGTCGCGACCACAACCAGCAACGGGCTTACGTTCACCGTTCTTGGTGGTCCGCCAACGATTAGCTCGCCGGTGAGTCCGGCCAATGCGCCTGTAAACTCGAATGCGACGACGATTACGGTGAACGGAACGGGCTTTTCCTCAACTTCCGAGGTGTTGATGAACCCCGATCTGGCCGGGACGCCTATCGCTTCTACGTTCGTGAGCTCGACGCAACTCACGGCTACGATTCCTGCCAGCTTCATGGCCGGTTTTGGTAGCACAAATTCCCTTGGCGTGCAAAACCCGCCGCCGGGCGGCGGTACGACCGTTACCACGTCGACGGTAACATTGCCCACGTTCGTGGTGATAGCCCCCGCCCCGACGAATGACAACTTTGCGAACGCGATCAACATCACGTTGGCAAGCGGTTCCTTCACGGATACGAAAGACAGTTCGGGAGCCACAACCCAGACGACCGATCCGATACCCACATGTGTCGTTGGGTCCCCAAACACCATCTGGTACAAGTTCACGCCAACAAGCAACGGAACGATAACCGACATAGACACGATCGGCAGCAGTTATGACAGCGTGCTGTCGATTTGGACGGGCACGGCCGGAAGTCTCAGCCCAGTCGCTGGGTGGTGCAACGACGACATCGTTCCGGGGATCGTCCTCCAGTCTCAGATCCAGAACCTCGCGGTCACCGCTGCGACGACCTACTACATCATGGTGAGCTCTTTTGGAGCACCCGATCCCAACCCCGTCGCCTTTGGCGGGAAGAGTGTCCTGAACGTCAGCTTCAGCGCGACAAGTGGAGGGGGTAGTGTATCAACCACAACGACGGTGACGGGCTCGCCCACGAGTATTGCGTCGGGCGGCAGCGTGACGCTGACCGCGACGGTTGTAGGCACCGGTACGGGCGCAAGTCCGACGGGAACCGTGCAGTTCATGAACGGAACGACCGCGCTTGGCACCGCGCAAACGTGCACGGCAGTGTCCGGCGCAACGTCGCCCACGTGCACCGCTACGCTGATGACGACACTGGCCTTCCTGGCGCCGCCGGCGGGACCGAATCGTATGCCGAGCCCTCGCGTCGTACCCTGGATGATGCCGGCGAGCTTCGTTCTCCTGGTTCTGCTCCTGCTTGGCTTGATGCGAGTGCCGAGACGGTATCGCCGCGTCTATGCCCGCGCGAGCTTGTTGTTGCTCGCGGGGCTTGTGGCCGGGCTGGCGGCCGGTTGTGGCGGCGGCTATGGCGGAGGCGGAACACACTACGACAGCATTACGGCCGTATACAGCGGGGATGCAACCTACGCCGGATCAACTTCGTCCGCGATCACCATCACCGTTCAATAGTAGCGACAAAACGTAGCAAGCGAGAACGGTGTGGATGCTTCATCTCGACCCGAGATCGGCGAACCAATCTCAGCAGCGCACGCTGCCCCAACCAAAGAAGCGGCCCTGAACCTCGGGGCTGCTCAATTCACGATAGGCGGGAAGAAGATGTTCCAAAACTGCGGGGCGGGCGAGAGGAACTCCACGGGAACAAGCGACCCTTCTGGATTCAGCTGCGCGGGCCGCACGACGTTCACTTCGACTTTCTGCTGTGTCCGCGGATTCTCGAGAATGAATTTGGTTCCCGCTTCGAGACCTTGGCTTAGAATGATCATGCCGCCGGTGGCGCTGACGGTGTGAGTGGTCCCTTCGATGGGTTTGTCTCTGCCTTTCAAGTGGACGAGGACGGGAACGCGCAAAAGGACGCGCTGCGCGCGCCGGCGCTCCTCCGCCGTGGGCTGGCGCTGCAGCGCAGGGCGCACACCCTGCGACTGGCCAGGCTTGGGATGCATCCCCGGCTTCACACCGGGCAGCGGTGGCCTCACAGTTCCAATCCCCAGAAGTCCATTTCCGGCGCCAGCAGTTCCACACCATACTCCCAGCCGTCGGGCCGCGCTTGGCCTTTCCAGACAATGATGGCCGCGTTGCTGGACTTGGTGGCAAGGTTGGTGAGGGCTACACGCTGCTCGAGCCCCAAAGCCTGCGGGAGAACCACCATGCAGCCGTAGGGATTGACGATCCGGGTATGGGCCTCCGCGCTGGAACGCTTTCCGGAGGCTTCGTCCCACTCCAGGCGCACCGGAACGCGGGAGTTCATACGCCGGCCGCGGCGTCGTTCCGTGGACTGCCCAGGGACATTCTTCGTTTCACGTACTTTTGTGGGCATTCTTCCCTCTAAAGGGCCATGCTAGAGTTGAGCCGCAACGCGGTCAATGGTACGAAAATGTATGAAGGCGCGAAAGAATAGCTGTCCGGACGAACAGGTAACATCACCGGAGCAGGACAGGTCGTGAAAAACCTGATTGTCAATGCGGATGACCTGGGTTGGACGGACGGAGTGAACCGGGGCATCCTGGACGCTTTTCGCGGCGGGATCGTGACCAGCACTTCCCTGCTGGCAAACGGGAGTGCGTTTGTGGCGGGCGCCAAGGCGGCCAAGACCGCACCCGGTCTTGGCGTGGGCGTGCACTTGAATTTGAGCGATGGGGCGCCCGTGGCGGAGCCAGGAAGCGTGATGAGCTTGCTCGACGGCCAAGGCAAGTTTGCCGGCGGGCCGGAAAGCTTGCTGTTGAGACGGGCGCGGCGCGGCCTGCTTCTCGCTGAAGTCGAGCGGGAATGGGATGCGCAGATTCGCAAGGTGCGCGAGGCAGGCATCCGGCCAACGCACCTTGACGGCCACAAACACGTGCACATGCTGCCGGGATTGTTTGAAATTGCGCTGCGGCTGGCGAAGAGCCACGGCATCGAAGCGATCCGCGTGTCGCTGGAGGAATCGAGCCTTCGCGCGGCGCTCTCTTCGAGTGGAAAGCACCATCCCGGCGTGGTGATCAAACAAGGCGTGCAGGCGCGCGGATTAAAACTGCTGGCACGCGACGCGCGGGAGCAGGCTCGGCGCGCCGGGCTTGCCACGGCCGATTATTTTTGCGGCATCGCACAAACTGGGGAACTCACGCGCGAGGGCGTCGAACTTTTTCTGAAGAGATTGCCGGAAGGCACCACCGAACTGATGTGTCATCCGGGCTATGCGGATGAGGCCCTGCAAAAGTCCGCGACGCGGCTGCAGGCGTCGCGCCCAAAAGAGCTGGAGATCCTGACCGACACCCGGATTCGAAATCTTGTCGCTTCTCAGGGGATTCGCCTGATAGACTATGGCTGCGTCACTCAGGAAGCGTGAAGGGGAGCGCCGAAGTCTTCAATGAAAAACGATCCGCCCATCCAGTTCTCCATTGTTGTTCCGTTCTTTAACGAGCAGGAAAACATCCCGCCTTTGTACATGAGGCTGACCGAGGTGATGGACGGAATCGGCGAGCCCTATGAGCTGGTGTTCGTGGATGATGGCAGCAAGGACAACACCTTCAAAGTGCTTTCCGACATCTACGAGCACGACCGCCGCGTGAACATCGTGCGGCTGCGGCGAAATTTCGGCCAGACGGCGGCGCTCAAGGCGGGGTTTGATTTCGCGCGCGGCGAAGTGATTATCTCGATGGACGGCGACCTGCAACACGATCCCGACGAGATACCCCGCTTCGTGGAAAAAATCGAGGAGGGGTACGACCTGGTCAGCGGCTGGCGCCACCAGCGCAAAGACGCCTGGCTGACGCGGCAGGTCCCGAGCCGCGTGGCCAACTGGATGATGGCGAAGCTCTCAGGCATCGAATTGCACGATTTCGGAACGACTTTCAAAGCTTATCGACGCGAGATCATCCAGGAGATCCAGTTGTACGGCGAACTGCACCGTTTCATCCCGGCACTGGCCGGGTCGAGCGGCGCGAAAATTGCGGAAGTGCCGATCGAGAATCCTCATCGCAAAAATGGCAGATCCAATTACGGAATCGGCCGCACGATTCGCGTGTTTCTGGATTTGATGATCGTGAAGTTTTTGCTGGACTATTCCACGCGGCCGCTGCAATTCTTCGGATTTCTTGGAATTTGCGGCGCGTCGGCGGGGATGGCGATCGCCGCCTATCTGGGAATCGACAAACTGCTGCACCACACGGACACCATCTCGGAGCACGGACCGCTGATGCTGCTGGCCGTCGTGCTGTTCCTGAGCGGCGTGCAGCTACTCTCGCTGGGCTTGCTGGGAGAAATCACCTCGCGAACCTATTACGAATCTCAGAACAAGTCGATCTACGCGCTGCGCGAAGTAAAGAGCCACCGCAAAGAAACAGGCGATTCCGCCGAGTCCTCACGCGCTTCGGGCAGTTCCGAACGATAACGAGTTCTCCGTTCAACGGCTTCTGGCGATCCACACAATGGAGAGGCGGTGGCGTGACCAACCGCGCTTTGCACGAGGCAGCCGCATCGCGGGAGGAACTGTGAACCGGGAGCATTTCTACGCCTTGATGGGCGGCGAAGGCACGCTGGATTACGAACTGTACCTGAACACGAAGACGCTGCTTTCCTGCCAGAGCAAGTTTGCGGACTTTTGCAACAAGGATGAGCTGCAATTCCAGATCGTGCACCAGATCGAGGAGTTGTGGATGAAGCTGATTGCCTACACCCTGCTGGATATCGACGAATACCTGCAGCAGCAAAACACCAACCGCGTGTTAACGCTTTTTCGCCGCGTGCACATCGCCCAAAAACTGATGAGCGAGCAACTGGCGTTGCTCGAAACGATGTCGCCCAAGGAGTATCAGGAAATTCGCAAGAGGCTCGGCAACGGCAGCGGGCAGGAATCGCCGGGCTTTCGCGTGCTGCTCAAGATGTACCAACCCATCTGGAATTCGTTCCAGACGCATTATCTGGACGGGCACGGGATGACGGTCGAAAAAATCTACGATACCGAGTATTCGCACAGCGACGCCTACGTCGTGGCCGAGGCGCTTGCCGAATTCGACGAACTTTTCCAAAAATTCCGTCAGGAACACATGCAGCTGATTCACCGGACCATCGGCTTTGCGGCAAAATCGCTCAAAGGCCGGCCGGTGGAAATCCTGGAAGAAGGCATGCGGCAGAAGTTTTTCCCGGAACTGTGGGAGATTCGCACGCGAATGACGGACAAGTGGGGCGCGGAGTACGGCGTGAAGCGCGACTCGCTCGGCGGTCATCACTGAGAAAAGCCCAAGTCTTCCTCATGACTTGCCTCTAAGAACTGAGGACTTCCTTACTGCCCGGCGACCTGACGGTACTCTCCGCGAAAGAAAAGAAGCGGCTCCCCGCCTGGGATTTCCGCATCCTCGACCCTTCCGACGATAATCGTGTGATCACCTGCCAGGTGCGTCGCGACGACCGTACAGCTCAACTGCACGACGGTATCTTCCAGAACGGGAACTCCCTCGGGCGTCCAGCGATAATGCAGTCCCAGACGGTGCTCCGCTTCGGAGTGCTGCTCCGCTTGCGCGAAATACTCCGAGACCGCTTGCTGACCGTGCTTTAACACGCTGATCCCGAAGCTTTTTTTCTTGTGGAGCATGGGAAGGATTTTTGCGCGTTCATCCACGCAGACCAGAATCAGCATGGGGTTCAGCGAGACGGAGGTAAAGGCATTGGCGGTCATCCCGAAAACCGACCCCGGTTCGCGCTCCACGGTGATCACGGTTACACCGGTGGCGAACTGTCCGAGGGCGTTGCGAAATTCGCGGGCGGTGAGTGCCGTGGCCATCGTCTCGGAGTTTTTTTGAAGATACCACAACTCACAGGTTGAGAAGAGCCCGCGCCAATTTGTCTTTCTGCGCGCGAGTCTTCATGACCGTAGGCAAAACCGCGACTTTCATCCCCAGCGCGGAAATGGCAACCGCCTGCGCCTTGTCCGCGGGATCGATGACAAAAGTCCCTGTGAAATCGGCGTAAAGCTTGGCCACACCGAGCGCCGTTGGCTCATGGCCCAACTGAACGAGCATTTTGTCGGAAGGGCCTTTGAGCGACTTGCCCGCAACGATGGGACATACGGCAAAAACGTGTGTCTTGCGAACCCGCAATTGCTCGCGGACGCCCGAAACGGCCAGGATCGGCCCGATGCTGATCAACGGGTTGCTCGGACAGATAATGATACGGCTGGCTTCGCGGATGGCTTCGAGCACGCCCGGGGCAGGGTGCGCCGCCCCGACTCCTTCGAAACGGATGCCTTGGACGACGGGCTCGGCGCGCCGCTTTACCAGATATTCCTGGAAGTGCAGCTGGCCTTTGTTCGATTCGATGATGGTTGGCACCGGGTCATTCGACATCGGAAGAATACGCGCCCTCACACCGAGCGCAGTTCGAATCAACTCCACCGCCTCCGCGAGAGTCTTCCCTTCCGCGAGCAGTGCGGTGCGATGAATATGCGTGGCCAGGTCGCGGTCGCCCAGATTAAACCAGTTCGCGCGGCCGTACCCCGCTAGCCGCTTCAACGCATGGAATGTTTCTCCGCGAATTCCCCATCCTTTTGCCGGGTCGACGATTCCCGCGAGCGTGTACGTCACGATGTCAAGATCGGGAGAGATTTTCAGCCCGTGGAGTTCGATATCATCGCCGGTGTTGACGATGATGGTCAGGCGGGCGGGGGCAGAAACTTCGTAAAGGCCCAGAAGCAATCTCGAAGCGCCAACACCGCCGCCGAGCGCCGTGATTTTACGGAGTTTTCGACCTTCGACGAGAGGCATGAAACGGCCGCAGAAATGGCTCGCATGAATTTAACACAGGAGCTGCGATGCGTGGGGCGGTCAAACCGCTAGCGGAAGAGGTCTTCCGAGGCGGGCCGGACAATTCCGGCGGCCTTTTCGGAGGCCGGCTTGAACCGATAGCCCCGAATCAGCACCGCGGGCGTTCCTTCGGCTTTCCCCATCAGTAGACCGGCAGCGGCTGCTAACTCATCGGCCACGGCAAGAACCGTGGCGGTGAGCGGCTTGCCGTCCCGGTCGCGGGTGCCACGCAAATCCACGAGCACTGGCAGTCCCGACGCACCGATGGCCACGTTCGTCAGTCCCAGACGCCACGGCCGGCCAAACGTGTCGGTGATGATTACGGCGATGCGCTTTCCGGTTATTTTGCGCAACGCTGCCGCCAATTTTTCTGCAGAGCCATCGGGGTCGCGCGGGAGCAAAGTAACCAGGTCATCGCCGGGCACGTTCGAATGATCGACACCCGCATTCGCACAAACAAATCCATGATGCGTCTCGGCAATCAACACGCGGTCGCTGCGCAGAATGCGCCGCGACTCGCGCAAAACAAGCTCAATGGCACGCGGGTCTTTTTTCAATTGTGCGGCCAGTGCCTGCGCTTTCGCCGACGGTGTCACGTTTCCCAGCGAGACCAGCAAACCTTCTGCCTTGGAAACAATTTTCTGCGCAACGACGAGAACGTCGCCTGCTGCGAAGGGCAATCCCGCTTTTCTCGCGGCAGCCACGATGCTCTTGGCCAAATCCTCGCCCTTTCGAATCTCCGGCAGCCCGGGAATGCGAAACAGGCACAGCTTCTCATCGGTGCGCTCGCAGTCACTGCTCAGGGCAGCCCGCGGCCTGGAACTTCCTCGGTAGGGCTTCTTCATGGGTGCGGCTGAAAATGCTACGCGATTTGCGGCTATCTTTCACTGGGGACAAGCAAAAGGTCCGTTTGCGGGAGCAGCACAACTCGGTCACGCGAAAACCAGCCCAGTCTGTTTTGTCCTGCCCTGATCGAGCGCCGGCAAATTCAAAAGACGGAGAGCCTGCGCAAAGGGGAAAACCGGCGTGCAGAAAAAAGAAAAAGGGCGAGCGCCCGCCGTAACGAACGCCCGCCCGAAATTTAAAGCTACCGTGCTCTCACCGGTGTGGTTTGTCTGACTTAGACGGTTTGTCCTGTTTTGCCGCCTTGTCTTGCTTCGCAGGGTTCTGGTGTTCCTGCTGCTGCCTCTGTTCCACCCTTTGCTGCTGTTGATCGTGTCTTTGCTCGAGTTGTTGCAATTGCTGGTTTTGCCTCTGCTCGAGTTGCTGTTGTCTCTTTTCGACCTGCTGTTGTTGTCTTTGATCGGTCTGCTGTTGTTGTCTTTGAGCGGTCTGCTGTTGTTGCCTCCGCACATTGTCCTGGTCGAGCTTCTGCCGTTGCTGGGCTTGCTGCTGTTCGACCTTCTGGCGCTCCTGGTCCTGCTTGGTCCGCAGATCCTGAAGTTCCTGCTGGTGCTTCTGCTCGCGCTGCGCGTTGTAGTTATTCGCGCCGGAATTGCCGGGCTGCGAAGACGGCGGACGGTCGTTATACCTGCTGGAATTGCCGGCGGCCTCAGCACCATTCCCCGGGCGAGTGCTCTGATTCGGCTGGCTTGCAGCGTTCGGCGGCGCCGGCCGATCCGCATGGTCCGGCCTGACCATTGGTGCATTCTGTGCCGGCCCGGGGCGATTCGCGTTTCCTTGCGGGATGTCTGCCCGGTTCATCGGTCTCAGGCTCCCTGCGCCTCAGCTCCGAAATCGCTGGGGGCCTGCCGCCATTTTCGCGAACGATCTCCTGCTGCTTGACGAAGGAGACAGGAGGAGGCGGAGGCGCCATCTTGGCCACCACCGGACGGCTCAGAATCGGGCTTGGCGGCCGTACGCGGGCTTCGGCTCCGGCGCCAAGGACGCTGCGCTGCTGCGGTGCAACTGCCGGGGCGATTGGAGCGACGGGTGCCGATGCGAATTCCTTCTGGCCCACACGAATCAAATTATTGTGAACGGGTTGCGCAGAAACGAAGGTCTGGTGCGAAACAGCGGTTACCGCGTTGGGCGCAGTCTGGTTTTGATACCTCACATTCGTGACGTTCACCGTCTTGTTCACGTAAACGTTGTTGTAGACGTTGGTGACTTGCGTTCTGTTGATGATGGTAGTGTTCGAAACGTTGACGTTGGTGACGTAGGTCTGGCTCACGCGGTACGACGGGCAATAGACGTCGCGCGGTCCCAAGGGGAACCACGCCACGCCTGCGGCTGGCGCACTGCCAACGGCCACGCCGACTCCCCAATGTGCGCCGCCGACCCACGCGACGAGCGCAGGCGCATACACCGGGCGCACATAAGCAACGGTAACCACCGCCGGTCGCGGAGGGCACGGCACCCAGCCCCACACGCCGCCGACAGCCACCCAACGGCCATAGTGGAACGGAGCAAAGCCCCACGGTTCGTTGTCAACCCAAGTCCAGCCCCAAGGCGCGATCCACACCCAATGGCCGTAACGATAGGGCGCCCAGCCGACAACGACGGTATGAGGAAACCACACGTTGCCGTACTCCGGCACGGCGCGCCAGCCACCGTATTCATCCAGGTCCTCGTAGCCGACGACATCATCGGAAACATAGCGCGAAGAAACGGAGTGATCGTCGCGACGATCCCGCTCGTTGCACCATTGATCGAACTCATCCTCATCGTCACGGATTCGCTCGACATCAGCGTCCAACTGATCCGTGCCATTAAAGACGCCTTCTTCGCGCGCGTGAACGGCGTAGGCGGAGCCGCCGCCAGTGACTTCTCCCTGGCCATCGCGGACCGCCACAATCGTGGCGTCGCCCGCTTCATTCACGTTGATGCGGTAACGCCCGGGGCGAAGAATGGAAAACGCCAGATTGGGAGTATCTACCTCGAAGGTTTCGTCATCGCCGAGCCGGCGCACGCGAATGTACAGCGTACCCTCGGTCAGGCGAAGCTGGGTGATCTCGTCGCTCAGGTTCAAGAACGAAAAACCAGTGTGGTCGGACAGCCGGATGACTGCGGTGTCCAGATGCAACTCCGCGCGGGATCGGTCATCGGACCAAAGTTTATCTCCCGTGGTCATCGGGCGGTTCACGACCGCGGCAACCCAATCGTCCGTCCCTGCCGGATTGAAAGAAACATTGCCGTTCGTGTACGCAAGACGCGCCACGCGGCTGGGTGGATCATCGTCATCGGCGGCGGCGCGCTCGACGGCAAAAAGCAACACCGCCAGCGCAATGCTCCCGAGACTCATCCATTTCAGCAGCTGTTTTCTCATGGCCTTCTCTCCTGAACATCCGCGGCGCTCGTTCGCTTTGCCACAGCTTCGATCACAGCGTGATCCATTCCACCTGAGCCCGTTCGTTGCATTCCCTTCGAGCCTAACACTTTGTCTTTTCAAGTTTCGTTTCGCCACTTCCGTTTTGTCGAATCAGGAAATAGCGAGCGCGAGTTGCTCTAGTTACCTAAACACCCCGCGAGAAAAAGAGTTTTGAGACGAAGCGGGCGACAGTGCTCGCTAGAGCGCGGAGCTGGCGTGCGAGGAAAGAATTTAGAAAGCAGTAGAGTTCGAAAGGCAAAAACCGCGCCCCGAACTTTCCGGGACGGGCTCGATGGTCAGAAACCAGAATTATCGATGTGGCCTGCCGCCACCACCACCGCCACCACCACCGTGTGAGCTGCCACCCCCTCCACCACCGTGGTTACCGCCCCCACCGCCCCCGCCGTGATAACTTCCACCACCGCTATAACCGCTCCCACCGCCATAACTGCCATGGTAGCCGCCTCCGCCACCATAGCTGCCTCCCCCTCCACCATAACTGCCACGGTATCCACCGTAGCTGCCTCCGCCACCGGAGCTGTAGCTGCGGCTAGGCGGAGAGTAGGAACGAGACGGCGCCGGATAGCTGCGGCCCGGTGAAGAATAGGTTCGCGGCGTATAAGAAGGCTGCTGGTTGTAACCGCGGTTCTCGTATGACGGCCTGCTCGAACCCCGTTGCGGCGGCTCGGAGGAGCGCCCACGGTTAGGCGCTGAAGACCGCGACGGAGCGTTGTTCCCAGTCGGACCGCCGTTGCCTGCCCAGGGCGGACGATCGGCATAAACGCGAGCCGAGTTCCGCGCTGGTCCGTTGCTTGGACGGCTTGAGCCGGATCCCGGCTGCGGACGATCGTTGGACGTACGCGGCGAGCTCGCGGCCGGCGCGTTCGTCGGCCGGTTCGAACCGAAACCCTGAGGCGCCCGCCCGCGGTCGGTGGCATTGCCTTGTGCTTCCGAGGTACGCGTCGTGCTGCCTGGACTCGCCGAGGGCGGCCGGTTCTGCATCATCTCGCGCTGCCGCGCCGTCGTTCTGGCATTCGCCTGGGCATTTCCCGCTCTGCTCTCAAGGCCTGCATTGGCTCTCACCGAGCCGTTCGCATGCGGGTTCCCAAATCGCCCGGCGCGCAATTCGCCGCCATTGAGCGTCCGCACGGGAGAACTTGCCGCGCGCGTGGATGGAGCAGTACGAGCCATAACCGCACGGCTCTGCACGCCAACCGGAGGACGCGCCGCGTGCGAATTGAAATTCGCGGCACCGAGCGTGCTGTGCTGCGTGGGATGGATGCCGACCGAATTCGTTGCGCGAGTGCCGTTCAAGGAAGCTTGTGTGAGGCGCTGTCCGGCACGATTGATGCGCCCACCATTCACGAATGTGGTGCGCGATGTCGTAGTGACGGCGCGGAGGTTGTGCGCGTTCACGAAATTCACGTTACGAACATTGGTGTTCAGAATATTGACGTTTCGAATGAACGTATTGTGGACGTTGATGCCGTTGATGAACCTATGGCTGCACGGGAACCAGGGGAAGAACGGCTCACCCCAGCCCAGCGGGAACCAGCCCACGCCAAAGCCTAATCCAAAGCCCCAGCCGCCACCGAGGAAACCGACGAACGCCGGTCCATAGATCGGAGAACCAAAGAACGGTCCCGGGCACCAACCCCAGGCCCCGCCAACGAACGCCCAGCGTCCATAGTGGAAGGGAGCAAAACCCCAAGGGGCGTAATCGATCCAAGTCCAGCCCCAAGGAGCAACCCAGTTCCAGTAGCCATTGCTGTAAGGCGCCCAGTTGGGAGGCACATCGGCCGGATACCACACGTGCCCATACTCCGGCTCGTCGCGCCAGGTGCCAGACTCATCGAGATCGTCGTAGCCAGGCATGTCGCGGGAAACATACTGTCCGGAAGCCGACCGGTCTTCTTTCTGGTCGCGCTCCTGAGCCCATTGGTCGAGCCCGTCAGGACCGGGCCAGTGAAGGATGCTGTAGGTGGGGTTTTCTGCCCCGTTAAATTCTGCTTGCTCGCCGGCATGCACTTCGTAGGTTGTTCCTTCGGTGCTGATTTCTCCTACGCCGCGAATCACGGTGATGCGAGACGAGTCGCCCGCTTCGTTTACATCGATGCGAAAAGCTCCGGCTTCCTTAACGTTGAACACCACATTCGGAGTATCGACTTCGTAGACATCACCCTGCCGCAATTCCCGAACGCGGAAATTCGCGGCGCCCTCCGGAATGCGAACCTGGGTGATGCCTGCGTCGAGGTTCAGGAAAGAAAACGCCGTCATGCCACCAAAATGAAAAGTTGCTTCACCGGCTTGCAATTCGGCGCGGGAGTCTTTGTCCACCCAAAGTTTGTCACCGATGGTCATGGGGCGGTTACGAGCCGCCTCTCCCCAATCGCCTTGCCCGCCGGGCTGCAACGAAACGGATCCTTCTACGATGCTGATCCGTGCGACGCGAGTGGGTGGGTCCTTGTCTTCATCGGCGCGCGCCTGCGGTGGGACCAAAAGCAAAAGACCGGCAACACAAAGCAAAAGCCCCAATTTGCTTCCGCTGCTCCATGTTATCGTCTTCATGACGAATCCCCTGTTCTCGGAAGGGACATGCAACTTGCACGGGACCTGGCTCGAAACGGTCCTTCCGATGGAAGCCTAACACTTTTGGCTTCCTCTAGGTTAAACCCCAGGCCGGGAAAGAAGTTGCCCGGTTCGCGCTGCACCGGGACTTCTGACCTTGAGCGGGGGCTAATCATGAGACGCATATGCCGGTCAACCCGTTATACTCGCGCCTGCCGACAGACAGAATGCACCGCTTCTTTCCCTTATCTTATTGAAACAACGGCACTTATTGGCAGACCAGGGCATCTCCAAATCCTTCCCGGTAGAGACGTCAGAAATGCCCGTCCGCTCAGCCGAGGGCGAGAAACAAGGCCTGCTTCCAGCAGGCAATGTCGATCTTCCAGACCACCTTGGTCTTGGTGCCAGCCTTTAGCACCGGCGCCCAGACCGCCTTGTTGCGATCATTCTCTGCCACGTGGAGTCGGTCGACCACCGTCATGCCGCGAGTGAGTTCGCTACTGGTCTCGACGTCGACGTAGTTTTCCGTTTGCGCGGTGACCACGCCAGGGTCCAAGGCGATCGACATCGCCACTGGATCCGGCAAGGAAATACCATGCTCCCCCGTTTGTTCGAAGTAAGCCTCCTGGGCGCGGCTGTTGCATTCGATGGCAAAGCGTGCCAGCGGTGTGTCCAGACTGAGGACGTGTTCGATGTCGCTTAAATTCAACGCTGCAAGGCCCCGGCAAAGATGCCAGCCGACCAATTCCACCGGCAGGCCGCTGCGTATCACGATGCGCGCCGCCTCCGGATCGCACCAAATGTTGTACTCCGCGGCGGGTGTGACGTTGCCTTCGCAACAGAGCGCCCCACCCATAATTACGCAGCGACTTACTTTTTCCGCGATGCCAGGATTGCGCTCGAGAGCGAGGGCAATGTTCGTCAGCGGTCCGAGTGTCACCAAAACCACCCCCGGACTGGCCGCGATGGTCTCGACCATCGCTTCGACGGCAGGCTGCTTTTCCGGTGAACGCCGCGGCGCCGGATAGTTGTGATCGCCCAGACCGTCCTTGCCGTGGAACCAATCCGCGCTTTGATGCTGGCGCCGCAGAGGTTTTTCCGCGCCAACAAATACAGGGACGTTCGAACCGCAAAGTTCGGCCGTGTACAGCGCGTTTCGGGCTGCTTGCTCGACGCCTATGTTTCCCGCGACTGCCGTAATCGCCAGCACGCGAACCGCCGGCGAACGAAGTGCCATGATCAGAGCAACGGCGTCGTCCGACGCGGTATCCGTGTCGATAAGGAAGGATTTCACGTACCGCTAGGATAACAAAATGGGTACAAAATCCGTTTGCGCCCCGAAACTAGTTCATTCTGGGAGGTTACAGGTTTTGCGACGAAGCTTGATCGCTTGCCAGGCGACGACGAACACCCACAGGCAATACGAAGCCACAATGAGGCGATTGGCCCATCCAATCCAAGCACTCCGGGAGGCAGGGATTTCGGCGCGTGCTCAGGTAAGTGGCCGCCCACTGGCCTTGGCAAGTTGCATGGTCATCAGAACCAATGTGGCCACCAACAGCACCACGCTTATCCAACTCAGATTGGCGATCCACAGAAGCGTCTTTTTAGTGCTACTCCACGCTTCGGTGCGGCCAAGGCTAGCGCTCAGCAGCAATGCGGCAACGGGGAAACCCCCAACTCCCAGTAGCCCGGCGATGCCGTGCCCCGTGTCATGGGTGACGTCAAAAAACGAGGCCATGGCTTCGCCAATACCGGCAACCACCAGAAACCACAATCCGACTTTGCCGGAATTAGTGTTAACTTGCGACCAAATCGCCATCGCCAACGCCCAGGAGCTAACTTCCCAGGACAGAAACATCAGCGATAGCACCCACCGGTAATGACCGAACGCATACTCACTGACCATGCGCCAGGAAGGATCAAATTCGGGGCTCAAGCGATGCAGGCTTGCCACAGCAACATCGTCGCCGCCGTCAGAATCATGGCCAGCCAGGCCGCCGGCGCTACAATCTTTGATGGATCGCTCGCTCGAAGTGGCATTGTCATGTTGCTTCGCACGTGCGTGGTGACGCGATTCCCTGCTCTTGTCGGGCCGCGCCATTTTAGCGAAGCCCCGCTGCCTTGTTAAGGCGTATGATGGATGCGCCCTGGCCGAAATTCTGGTATCTTCTGCAGCGCTGGATCGGTCCCCACCGGAGAAGGTCATGAACATCAATCTCACCATCAATGGAAAAAGCTATTCCCAAGATGTCGAACCACGCCTGCTGCTCATCCATTTCCTGCGCGACGTCGCAGGCCTCACGGGCACGCACATGGGCTGCGAAACTTCGCTCTGCGGAGCGTGCACCGTGGAGCTGGACGGCAAAGCCATCAAAAGTTGCACGATGTTTGCCGTGCAAGCCAACGGCGCGGAGATCGTAACCGTGGAAGGCCTGGCAAACGATGGCAAGCTCGATCCCATGCAAGAAGCGTTCTGGAACGAGCACGGCCTCCAGTGCGGATTCTGCACTCCGGGAATGATCATGGCCGCAAAGCAGATTATCGACCGCCACCCGTCACCCACCGAAGATGAGATTCGCCACGGCCTGGAGGGCAACGTGTGTCGCTGCACCGGATACCAACACATCGTCAACGCAGTGAAGGCCGCCGCGGCCGGCGCGGGAAAGTAGGAGGCGACCATGGCCACTACCACCACCAAAACCGAAACTTTTGTTGGCAAGCGCGTTCGCCGCCGCGAAGACCCGCGGCTCATCACCGGCACGGCCACCTATGTGGAAGACATCCAGATGCCGGGGATGCATTACGCCGTAATTCTGCGCAGCCCGCACGCCGCAGCGCGTATTCGGTCGATCAAGGCCAAGCAAGCGGAAGCCGCTTCCGGTGTCGTCTGCGTTTTCACTGGCAAGGACACGAAAGGCGTTGGTGTTGTGCCGTGCGGCATTGCGATGCCCGACTTGCGCGTGCCCCAGCACAACATTCTCGCGACCGACCGCGTTTACTTCGTCGGCCATCCGGTCGCGGTGGTCGTGGCGCGCGACCGCTACCTCGCGCGCGACGCCGCCGAGCTCATCGAAGTGGATTATGACATTCTGCCCGCAGTGGCCGATCCGGAGAAGGCGCTCACGAAGGGCGCGCCGGCCGTGCATCCCCAGTGGCCGGATAATATCGCGTTCACCTATCACCAGGATGGCGGCAATGTAGACAAGGTGTTTGCCGAAGCCGACGTCGTCGTGAAGCAGCGCATCGTCAGCCAGCGGCTCGTGCCCATGGCCATGGAAACGCGCGGCGTGGTGGCGGAGTGGCGAGGCGCGGATCGCCAGCTCAACCTGTACACCTCGACACAAATTCCCCACCTGGTGCGCACCCTCGTGGCCGGAATGCTCGGCTTGGAAGAAAACCGCACACGCGTGATCGCACCCGAGGTCGGCGGCGGATTCGGCAGCAAGCTGAATGTCTACGCGGAAGAAGCCCTGATGGGCTTCGTTTCCATGAGAATTCAGAAGCCTGTCAAGTGGATTGAGTCACGCCGCGAGAATTTCACCTGCACTACCCACGGACGCGGCCACGTGGATTATTACGAAATCGCTGCCAAGCGCGACGGCACTATCCTCGGCATCAAGCTGAAGCTCATTCAAGACGTCGGCGCGTATCACCAGTTGCTGACGCCGCTCATTCCGCAGTTGAGCGTGCTGATGATGCCGGGGCTGTACAACACGCAAAATATTCGCGCCGACATCGTCGGCGTGTTTACGAATTGCGTGCCCACCGATGCGTACCGCGGCGCGGGCCGCCCCGAAGCTACGCATGGCATCGAACGCATGGTGGATATTCTCGCCGCGGAACTGAAAATGGATCCCGCCCAAATCCGTCTGAAGAATTTCGTCACCAAGGATAAGTTCCCGTACGCGACCGCTACTGGCCTTATGTACGACTCCGGCGACTACGCTGCGCCCCTGAAAAAAGCGCTCGACCTCGTTGGCTACGTCAAACTCCGCCAAGAACAAGCCGACCTGCGCAAGCAGGGCAAGTACATGGGCATCGGCATCTCGACGTATGGCGAAATTTGCGCCATCGGCCCTTCACCCGCAACGCCTGCAGGCGGCTGGGAAAGCGCCACGGTGAAAATCGAACCGAGCGGCAAAATCACCATCTTGACCGGCGCATGTCCGCACGGCCAGGGCGAAGAAACCACCTTCGCGCAGATTGCCGCGGACGAACTTGGCGTCGGTCTCGACGACATCCTGGTGACCCGCGGCGACACTGCCGTCGTGCAATATGGCATCGGAACGTTTGGCAGCCGCGCTACGGCTGTTGGCGGCACGGCGCTTTACTACGCGCTCCAGGACTTGAAAGCCAAAATCAAGAAGTTCGGCGCGATGCTGCTCGAGTCCGATGACGTCACGCTCGTCGGCGGGCAAGTCGTTTGCGACAAGACCGGCAAAGCGAAACCGTTGCGGGAAATTGCCGGCGCGAGTTACCGTGCGCTGAAGTTGCCTCCGAACACGGAGCCCGGGCTCATCGCCACGCGTTTTTGGGAGCCGCCGAACTTCACGTTCCCGTTTGGCGCGCACATCGTGGTTACCGACATCGACAGCGAAACCGGCCAAATCAAAGTCCGCCGCTACGTTGCAGTCGATGATTGCGGCAACATCCTGAATCCGCTGATCGTGGACGGCCAGGTGCACGGCGGGGTGGCGCAAGGATTGGGCCAGGCCCTTTGGGAGCAGGCCGTGTATGACGACAACGGCCAGCTCATCACCGGCGAATTGACGGACTACGCTCTCCCGCGCGCGCACCTCATGCCGTGGATCGAAAGCCATCACACTTGCACGCCCTCGCCGGTAAATCCGCTCGGCGTGAAGGGCGTCGGCGAAGCGGGCACGATTGGATGCTCGCCCGCAGTGGTCAACTCCGCGGTGGACGCGCTTTCGCCGTTGGGAGTTCGCCACATTGACATGCCGCTGACACCAGAAAAAATCTGGAAACTGCTCGCGAAAAAGAACTGAGCCTAGGAACTTGAGAGGAGCCACCAACATGATCGCTCAGAAATTTGAATACACCGCTCCGAAATCTCTCGATGAAGCTTTGCATCTGCTCTCGAGCGGGGCCAAGCCGCTCGCCGGCGGCATGAGCCTCATCCCCATGATGAAGCTGCGGCTTGCCGTGCCCGAGCATCTGGTAGACTTGCGCGCGCTGAAGGACCTGAACTACATTCGCGAAGCTGGCGGCCAGCTGCACATCGGCGCTACAGCTTCGCATTACGAAATCGAGAGCTCCGCCCTGCTGCGCCAGAAATGTCCCTTGCTCACTGAGACCGCAGCCTCGATCGGCGACGTGCAGGTGCGCAACATGGGCACCATCGGTGGCAGCGTGGCGCACGCCGATCCCGCAGCGGATTATCCGGCTGCGCTCGCGGCGCTCGAAGCGAAGTTCGTTTTGAAGGGAGCAAAAGCGGAGCGCACCGTAAGCGCGGCCGATTTCTTCGTTGACGCCTTCTCGACGGCGCTCCAACCAGGCGAAATTCTTCGCGAAGTGATCGTGCCCATCGACGACGCGCGTACCGGCACGAGCTACAAGAAGATGGTCCAGCCCGCAAGCGGCTTCGCGATTGTGGGCGTCGCCGCGCGTGTACGCCAAAACGCGGGAAAGGTTTCCTTCGTCCGCCTCGGCATCACCGGGCTTTCCAACCACGCCTATCGCGCCACGGCTGCGGAAAAAGCGTTGGAAGGCAAGCCGGCAACGCCCAACGACATTCAAAACGCGGCAGCGCTCGTCACCCAGGGCGTTGACGCCAACTCCGACCTGCACGCTTCCGCGGATTATCGGCGGCACCTGGCGGTGGTGCATGCTGCGCGCGCGATTGGGACAGCGATTTCGAGAATCGCGTGAGCGTCACGTAAAGAGCGCTGCGTGAAAATCTCTGGTTCCTATACTTTGCCCGTTGCGCCTGAGCGCGCGTATCAGATCCTTCAGGACCCTGCGATTCTCGCCCGGGCTATGCCTGGCTGCGAAAGCTTGGAAAAGATCGGCCCGGACGAATACCGCATGAAGATGAAAGTGCTTTTGGCGGCGCTTTCCGGAGAATTCGAGGGCAAAATGCGCATCGCCGACCAAGCGCCGCCGACAAGTTTCCGCCTCATCGTCGAGGGCTCGGGCCGCATTGGCTTCCTGAAAGGCGACGGTCTGTTGAAACTCGCGCCGGCCGCAACCGTCCGCGTTCTATCCGCGGCTCCCTCAGAGCCTCCTGAGACCATTGTTTCCTACGAAGGCGATGCCCAAGTCGGCGGCACCATGGCGGCCGTCGGCCAGCGTCTCATCGACGGCACCTCCAAAATGATGATCAAAAAGTTTTTCGACAAGCTCGCGTCGCTCGCTACCGACCAGCGGGACTCGTGACGGGTGACTCGTGATTCTCGGCCGGCGGAAGAGCCGGGCATCGGCGAACCCTGGTGCAGCCGGGAACAGGCCTTCTCAGGTGCTGGCACCCTCGTGCGGGCGGAGGGGTCTTCTCAACTCCGAGGACAGGAGAGTGCATACGGGGATTTCCCGCGCCGGTCGAAATGACCATTCCGGCGGGCCGGACAGGTTCCGCGAATACAGAATTCAATCGAGGGCAGGGACGGCGGAGCGTTCGGCGCGGCGGCGGTGCAGATAGCGCATGGCGATGTTCAAAAAGATGTCGCCGCAGGGCGTCTCGATGCAAATGACCAGCGCCTCGGTGTCCGCGCTGCCGGCCAAGCCCGCCTCGTTCATGTGCACTTCGGGCGGAAACACCTTGAAATGAAAGCCCTGGTCGTTGAGCAGCGTTACGGAATTGCCGATGACCATGTTCGCGAGTTCGCAAACCGTTTCGCGGACAACTTGCTCGCTGGCTTCCATTGCCGTGCCGGCGAGTACGCTGGCCACGTTCACCGCGACTTCTGGCGCAAGGTCCAGGATCACGCGGCCTTCAATGTCGCCCTTGATGAGAATCAGGGCCGCCACGCCTTTGCGGCGGTAGGCGTCCTCGGCCATTTCTACGTCCACGATTTTCGTCGGACCTTTGAGCGATTCGGCGAAAACCGCGTCCGCGGCATTGATAAACGGCTGAATCAGCTCCATTCTCATGAGCGGCTCTCCCCGGCCAGCGCCAGCGGCGCGCCCGCCGCGCTCGGATCGTCGCTGAGCACATAGCGGAGAATCTCGTACAACACTTCCGGCTTCACCGGCTTCTGCACGAAATGCTTCGCGCCCTTTTGCAGGGCAGCGAGAATGTTTTCCTGGTATCCCACCGACGAGACCATGACGATGCGCGCGTCGGCGTGCTGGCGCACGATGCGCTCGACGGCCTCGATGCCTTCCATCTGCGGCATGGTAATGTCCATGAGCACGATGTCCGGCTTGATGCGGTTGTACTCCGCGATGGCGGTCAGGCCGTCGCCGGCTTCTCCGGCCAGCTCGCCGCCGAACATCTCGATCATTTTGATGAGGTTCTTTCGCGCGAAGACAGAATCGTCCACCACGAGGTAGCGGACCGGTTGACTGTCTTTTCTCAACAGAGCGCCGAACTGTTTCATGACCTTCTCCTTGTCCCCGCGGGCGTCGTCACGAGCGATGGGACGATACGGGTGTCCTTTCGGGTTTCTCGCCTTTTTCAACTTTTTCCCCAAGATCTCTTTCCGCATTCTTCTCCGCGCCGTAATGATTTGCGAGGAAAGCTCCCAGGCCCTCAAGCGGAATCACTTTGTCGGCGTAACCTTTGAGGATGGCGGCACGCGGCATGCCGCTGACCACGCAGCTGTCTTCGCTTTGCGCAATGGTCATCCCGCCAGCGGCCTTAATCGCGCCAAGGCCTTCGGCACCGTCTTCGCCCATGCCGGTCATCAAAACACCCACCGACATCAGGCTGAACTCCTGCGCCACGGAGTGAAACAGGACGTCTGCAGAAGGACGATGCCCGTTGACCGGTGGGCCGTCGGAGAGCACCACCAGGTCGCCTCGCGGCATGCGCCGCACCATCATGTGGCGATTGCCGGGGCAAATCAGAACGCGGCCTGCGAGGAGCAAATCACCCGAACGCGCTTCGTGCACTTCGAGCGGGCAGCACTCGTCGAGGCGCTTGGCGAACATTTCCGTGAAACCTTCGGGCATATGCTGCACCACGACGATGGTAGACAGAAAATCGCTTGGGATCTGCGAGAGCATGTACTGGAGCGCATTGGGCCCCCCGGTGGAAATTCCCACGGCGATGACGCGGCGCGGCGCAAGAGCAGGATGGCTTGCTTTTGCGAGCTTGGGCAGTTCCTCCTTGACCGTGACAGGAGGAAGCTTGCGCTTTGCGGCATGTTTAGCCACTTTGATTTTCGCGATGAGCCGGTCGGCGATTTCCTCGAGATGGCCCGCGGCAGCGTCCTTTGGCTTGGCAAGAAAATCCACGGCGCCGAGCGCCAGGGCTTTCAGTGTGGCGTAGCCGCCCTCTTTCGAGTGCGTGCTGAAAAGAATGACGGGCAGCGGCGCGCTGCGCATGATGAGGCGGAGCATTTCGAGGCCGTCCATGCGCGGCATCTCGAGGTCGAGCGTGACGACATCGGGTTCGAGTTCCTCAATCTTTCTGAGCGCGAAGGCGCCGTCCATAGCGGTACCAACGACCTCGATCGAGGAGTCGCGCTCAAGGATTGCCGGAATCAGCTTCCGCATCAGCGCGGAATCGTCGACGACCAGGACTCGAATGCGTTCGCTCATGCGATGGCTCCGAGCGGCGTGGCGCGCGACAGGCGCGAAACCATCACCGGAACATTCAGAATCAGGACAACCGTGCCGTCGCCGAGAATGGAGGCACCGCTGACGAGATCGCTCGAAACGATCTCGCCCGGCAGGGCTTTGATGACCAATTCTTCTTCCCCAACAAGGCTATCGACGACAAGGCCAAAGCGCTTTTCCGCCGCGCCAATGACGATGACAAAATTCCTTTTCTTCACGCTTGGCAAATCGATGCTGCGCAGGCGGCTCAGATGATTCAGGCGGACCAGCGTCAGGATTTGCTCGCGGAGGCGGAGGACTTCGCGCTGATCCACTTTGTGAATCTGGTGGTCGGTGATGCGCGTGATTTCCACGACCGAGGACAGGGGCACGGCAAAGAGGCGGCCGCCGACGCGGAACAGCAGCGCTTGAATACTGGCGAGCGTGAGCGGCACGCGAAGCTGGAACGTAGTGCCGCGGCCCCTTTGTGAACTGACATGAATGCTGCCCTTGAGGCGGTCCATCACGGTTCGAACAACGTCCATGCCGATGCCGCGGCCAGAAACTTCCGTGACTTCTCGGGCGGTGCTGAAGCCGGACTCGAAAATCAGGTTGAGCGCGTCCTGGTCGCTCATGCGTTCGGCTTCTTCCGGCTTGACAACTCCTTTTTTGACCGCGTGGGCGCGAACCAGCGTGAGATCTATTCCGCGGCCGTCATCACGGACTTCGATCACCACCTGAGTGCCTTGATGATAGGCGTTCAAATAAACGGTGCCGCGCGCGGGCTTTGCGGCAGCGAGGCGCTCTTCGGGAGAGCCTACGCCGTGATCCACGGCGTTTCGAACCAGGTGCATCAGCGGCTCGGCGAGGGCATCCAAAATGCCTTTATCGAGGTCGGTGTTTTGCCCGGAAACTTCCAGCGCGACGTCTTTCCCGCACTGCTTGGCGACGTCGCGAACAATGCGCGGAAAGCGCCGGAAGAGCTGCTCGACCGGCACCATGCGAATTTTTAACACGCATTTATGCAGTTCATCGAGAATGCGGGCCTGAAAAGCCATGGCATCCGCAAGCTTGGCGCGCACGGGATCGTGAGAATGCTGTTTGTCGAATTCCGTGAGCGTCCGGTTGAGCATGGACTTGCCGATGATCAGCTCGCCGACGAGATTCATGACCGCATCGATACGCGCGGCATCCACGCGGAGGGTGCTTTCGGCAACGGCGGCAGCCGCCGAGCCGGGAGTTGTTGTTTTTGCCGCTTTGTCGGCCTCGATTCCTTCCGCGCCGGCGGCAACAAACTTGGCCGCCTGAGCCTCGAGCAAATCGCCCAGTAATTCGTGCTCGGGCATCTGTGAGGCAACCACCCTTTCGATTTGCACTTCGGAAACGATGGTTGGAATTCGGCAGCGGTGAAAGAGCTTTTCCTCTGATTGCGTGCTGGCGAGCGCGGCTTCGACGACCTCGACGGTGGCTGCAGCCAGATTGTCTTCCGGGCGGAGGGCAATGACCGTGCCGCTTCCATGAAGAACGTTGCGAATGAGCTGGAAGGCAGCAGCGCGCATGAGGCTCGTCGCATCAATGCGAAGGGCAATGTTGTAAACGGGCTCTCCGCGATGAACAGCTTCGGAAATCATGAGTTGTTCGTACTCGGTCCAGGCAAACTGGGTCGGTCCTTTGGCGGCGCCGGGGCCGGGATTGCTTGCCGTCTCCGGAGTCTCGAGCAGACGTCGGATCATTTTGTGGAAGGCGTCAAGGGTGGGGAGCTTCGCATTCTTCTGGTACGCGGCCAGCATCGCTTGAAGACTGTCGGCCGCCGTGAGCACAACCTCAGCAAGCTCGGCGCCGTCTAGGCCGGCCACCTGCGGGGTGAGCACGTCTTCGAGTTCGTGGGCGAGCTCGCTGAGTTTGTGAAGGCCGCAGGCTGCCGAATCCCCTTTCAGCGTGTGGACCACGCGGCGAACGCGGCGAATCACTTCCTCGTCGGCAGGGCGCGCCTCGAGTTCGAGGCCTGCTTCGTTGAGAGCCTGCAGCAGTTCTGCGGCGCTCTCAAAGAAGAGCGCGCGCAGCTCGCCTGAGCGATCTTCGGAAGGTCGGCTCACGTAGTTGCCTCGATGCGTTGATAGGCGGTGCCGTTGTTTTCGTGAACCATGCGGAACCTCTGCGTCAGACCAAACAAACTTTCGGCATGTCCGACAAAAAGATAGCTACCGGGGTTCAGGCAGTGCCAGAACTTGTCAATCAAGCGCTTTTGCTCGGCTTCATCGAAATAGATCATGACGTTGCGGCAAAGGATGATGTCGTTGCGGCGCGGAAGGAATTCGGTTTTCAGGTTGTGAAAGTCGAACTGGACCAGTTGCTTCAATTGCGCCTTGACCGCGTACTTGTCCCCGGACTTTTCGAAATAGCGCAGGCGGCAGGTGTAATCCACGGGCTCCATCTGCTGCTCGGTGTAAAGTCCTTCCTGGCCGATGCGCAGGCTGGCGTAACTGATGTCCGAAGCCACGATTTCGACTTTCCACGGCGGAGGGATGAGCGGCTTCGGAAACGGCATTTCAAAAGGAAGCGGATTCCGCAAGTAGTAGTACGCCAGAGCATCACAAATCAAAATCGCAACGGTGTACGGTTCCTGGCCCGAGGAGCAACCGGCGCTCCAAACACGCAGAGCGTAATCGCGGCGCTCCTGCTTGTGATGAAGGAGGGTCTCGAGAACGGATTTCTGGAGCAGATCAAGCTGCGGGCGATTGCGAAAGAAACTGGTTTCGTTGACCGTGAGGTTTTCAAGCAACAATGCAAGTTCAGCGCGACCTTCCCGGCTGGTTAACAAGCGGTAGTAGGAGTAAAAAGAATCAAGAGTGCAGGCCTTGAGGCGGCGCTGCAGCCGGTCTTTCAGAAAGTGCGAGCGGCGTTCATCAAAGAACATCCCGCATTCCTGGTAGACCAGAGTCTGCAGGAGCTTCAATTCGGCTTCTGTGAGTTCGATCTGTGCGGTAGAGATGGTTCCCATGGCGTGCGTTCCAGCGACAGTCCGTCAAAGGCTCCCGGAGAAAATGAAACTACCTGACGGCGGCGACGGGTTCCGCAACCTCCTCGAGGCGTTTGAATTCGGGACGCTGCAGGAGTTTCGAGATGTCCAAAAGGATGATGAGCCGGCCTTTCAGTTTGCCGACACCGGTGACATAACCAGATTCGCCTTCGGCAAAAACACTGCCGGGAGCTTCTATTTCCGACGGCGGAATCTTGAGCACTTCGGTAGCGGTGTTGACGATCAGACCAATGAGTTTGTTCTCGAGCTCGACAACGAGTATGCGGTTCTTCTTGTCGGGCTGAATGTCCGTCTGGCCAAAGCGCTTGCGCAGGTCCATCACCGGAATGATTTTGCCGCGAAGGTTTATGACCCCCTCGATGAGCTCCGGCGCGCTGGGCACGGCGGTGATTTCCGGAACGCGGACGATCTCGCGCACCGAAGCAATACGCACGCCGTACGTTTCGTTGCCAATCCGGAAACCCACTACCTGAAGGTCCTTTTCCATCAAGAGTCTCCCGTTCCCCTAGGAACGCGCCAGTTCGGCGTATTCGGTTTCCTGGTCGCGGCCTTCTTCCGAGTTACGGCGCTTGCCGCGCGGTTCCCCGCCGCGGAGGCGCTGCTGAGCGGCACGGTCGAGAACAAAGCGGTCCATGCCGTCGCTCAAATTGCGAGAGAGTTTCAGCATTTGTTCGGCGGCAGCAGACAGTTCGGTAGAGCTGGAAGCGGACTGCTGAACCAGCTCGCGCATCTTATCCATGGCGCGAACGACCGCCTGCGCACCGGAAGCCTGCTCTTCAACCGCAGAGTTGATTTCCTGCGTGATTTCGGTAAGCCGGCTGGTGGCCTTGGCGATTTGCGCGGAGCCAACCGACTGCTCATTGGTCGCAGCACCGATTTCATGGGAAAACTTGTAGACTTCGCTGACCACATTCGAAATCTTGTGCAGCGCGGAACCGAGCTCATTACCTAGATTCAAGCCTTCCTCGACGATGCGCGTGCTGCGCTCCATGTTTTCCACCGCCTGGCGCGCTTCGCGCTGAATGCTCTGGATGAGGTCGGCGATTTCCTTGGTGGACTGCGTGGATTTTTCCGCAAGTTTGCGAACTTCGTCGGCAACCACCGCGAAACCAAGACCGTGTTCGCCTGCGCGGGCGGCCTCGATGGCGGCGTTCAAAGCCAGTAGGTTGGTTTGCTCGGCGAGGTCGTCGATGACTTCAATGATCTTGCCGATGTCGTCGGCGCGGTGGCCGAGAATGTTGATGATCTCCGCGGAAGATTGAATGGCCTTGTTGGTGCGGTTGAGGCCGTCGGTCGCCTTTTCCATGGTCTGGATACCGGTGACGACTTCTTCGCGGGAGCGGTTGGCAATGTCCAGCAGCACCTTCGCAGTGTCCGCGACACGTTGAATCGAAGTAACCATCTGATCGATGGAGGCGGAGGTCTCGGCGACGCTGGAAGCCTGGAGCTGCGTGTTTTTCACCACGTTTTGCACGTTGATGCTCATCTCGTGCATGGTGCTGCTGACTTCCTCGATGGCCGAAGAGGCTTGCACGCTGACTTTGGCGGATTCATCGGCCGCGCCGGCCACTTGATTCGACCCCGCGGAAACCTGCCCAGCGGAATCGCGCGTGGTGCGCACAAGTTGCTGCAAGCCGTGGGACATGCGCAAGAACGCATTGCCGAGCGTGTCGCGCTTGGAGCGCGGGACCACTTCGACGGTGAGGTCGCCTTCGGCGACAGACATGGAAACGCTGGCCATTTCTTTGAGGTACGCGACCATGTTGTTGAAGGTCGTGGCGAGAGCACCGATTTCGTCATTGCGGTGAATGTCGATGTTCTGATCCAGGTCACCGGAATCGCCAATCTCGCGGGTGACGGTCATGAGATGGTTCAAAGGCTCGGTGATGGATTTAGCTGTCCAAAGAGCGATGAGAATGCCGGCGACGACGGCAAACAAGGTTCCGCCAATGGTCACGATGGCGCTGACCGTGCTGGCGTTATTTGCCGACTTGGTGGACTGTTCGAGGAACTTGGAAATATCGGCATTGCTCTGGTCGAGCACGATGGACGATTTGGCAAGCCAAGATGAAGGGTCCTTCTGCAAGTAAAAAATTTGGAGGTCCGAAACGGTGGCGTCTCCGGTGTCCACTTGATGACGCTTGGCAATCAAAGGCTTGGCGAAATTGTCGGCCCAGCTGGCTTCGGTGCTTTCGACTTGGATAAGGGCGGTGTGGACGGCGTCGTTGGTCGACTGTGCTTCGCCGCGCTTGATGAGGTCGGCCATGTCGGTGAGGCCTTTGTTGACCTTGTCCTCATCACGCGGGTCGCCACTAAGGAGGAAATTGTTCATGTTGAGGCGATTCAACATGATCTGGTAGCGCACGGCCTCAACGGTACGCACGCTATCGAGGGCCATGCCGGCACTAGTGCGCGCCGACTTCTCGAAATAGCCGGTAAAAATGTTCACCAGAAACAAGATGGCGAGAATCACCAGAATCAGGCCGAAACCCGCGTATAGCTTCTTTCCGATCGTCATTGCGAAATGCCTCCACTCCCCTCAACAGCGCAGCCTGCTTCGAACTGCGTCTGTTCAAAACCTGTTGCCTGCCCTACTCGTCAGCACGAAATTCGAATTCCACAACCTGCGTGGTTTCTTCCGGGGCCGGCAAGAACCTCCACTCTCGCACCGCGTCCTGGCAAGCGTGCACGAGCAAAGGATGTCCGCCCACAACGCGCGTGGTTTTGACACGCCCATCCGCACCGATGACCACTTCGATCTTCACCTTGCCCGCGACGTTCATGCGCCGAGCAAGTTCCGGGTAGAGCGGAGTGACCCTGGTCTTTACCTTGCGCTTTGATTCATCCGTAGTTCCGGTCTGTGCCCGCGCCAAGGCGCCCGACAAAATGAAAAGCGCACTTGCCGCCAGCACAAGCCTCCCCGAGTGGAATCTCATCGACACGTCCCCTTTGAGGAATAGAAATACCCAGCAGGAGAAAGGCACGTGGGATGCCATGGCCGCTTCGCTAGAAGAACTTGCGGAAGACGACGAAGGAAAGATCCTAAGCAATAGAAGAATCGAAGGTTAATGTGACCGCCGACGGATAACTTCAGGAGCCCGAAGAGCTTTGTCTTGTCTCAGAACTCCGGAAGGAGAGAGGTGGGGGTCTCAGGCTGAGACAACAGGAGTTTCCGGGCATAGGCAGTTTCGCAACACGGTATCGGGCAGTCATTGACTCAGAATGAGACTAACGGTTAGCGTTGAAAACTAGGGATTAGGGTTCCCTAGCCAGTTGAGACGCAAAGTACTTCCCTCTGGTCATCAGTTCCGATTGAAGGGAGAGAGAGCTACGCGAGCACGCGGACAAGGTTCGTCCAGGAAAAAAAGGCAGCCGCGCCCAGCGACAACGCGCCACGCGGATGAGTTGATGGACCTGGCGGTAGAGGCCGCCGAGTCCCGCCATCTTTCGAATTTCCTGGAACAGTTTGCGTTGCGGTCGGCCCGCATGCTGGACGCCGACTGGGGCGCCGTAGCCGTGTACCGAGACCGGGACACCGAATTCCATCAGATGCCGGGAAAAGGACCAGTTTCTCCGGACACCTCGGAGTGGCTCCTCGCGAATGCTCGGGAAATGCAGAACGAGATGGAGACCCGCGCACTACCGAGGGAAATCGCGGCGAACCTGTCTCGACGAAACCAGCCAGTGGCCGCGATTTTCATCCGCATCGCGTCAAGCGACAAAGAGAAGCTGGGAACGCTCTGCTTGCTTCGCAAGAGAAGGACTCTCGGGATCGAGGAAAAGCGGCTGCTGCGGGCGCTCGCGAGCCATGCCGCGCTCTCGCTCGAGAACTTCCGGCGCTTTTCGCAACTGGAGAGGTCCAAACGGCAGTGGGTAGAAGACATCGATGCCATCAGTGACTACATCGTGGTGCACGACCGCTCGTGGAAGATCGCGAGGACCAACCGGTCGCTGGCGTCGCATCTCGGAGTTTCCCCGGTCGCGCTAGTGGGGGAAGCCATGAGCAGCCTTCGGCAGATCGCCGAAGCAGGAAGCGATCTGCCCTGCCCCTTTTGCCGGGACACGCAGCGCACGCGCGAAGAATACGTGGCCGCGTCGGCCGACCGGATTTTCCTGATTTCCACCTCGCGCAAACCGGGTGTGACCGATGACGATACGCGAACCATCCATGTGTTGAAGGACATCACCGACCGGCGGGAGGCGGAGCGGCGGTACCGCGAACTGTTTGACAGCATTCAGGAAGGATTGTTTTTCGCCACGCCGGAAGGGCGCTTTTTGGATGTAAACGATGCGATGGTACGAATGCTGGGCTACGCGTCGCGCGAAGAATTACTTCGTTCAGACGTCAGCCCTCATCTTTACCCGGCACCCGAGGCACGCGAAAAGTTTCTGACGGCGCTCGCAGAGAAGGGTGTCTTGCGGAACTACGAGGAAACGCTGCGGCGGAAGGACGGCACGCTGCTGCACACGCTACAAAACATCACCGCGGTCCGCGATACGCAAGGGCGCATCGTGCAGATTCGCGGGCTGATGCTGGACGTGACCGAGCAAAAGTCGTTTCAAGCGCAGTTGCAGCGCGAGCGCGACTTCAACCAGAAGATTTTAAACACTACGCAGAGCATGATCCTCGTGCTCGATACCGCGGGATTGATCAGCTACGCGAACCGGCGCTGCTATGAAGAGGGTTATCAGGAAAGCGAATTGATCGGGCACCGGCTGGTGGACTGGGTAGAGTCTTCCCAGCAGGCGGACTTTGAAGCCGCCCTCGAGACAACTGCGAACGGGCATCAGGTGGAGAACCTGGAGTTGCGCGCGAAACGAAGCGACGCCTCGATGGGACACTTTTCGATTAGCTTAAGCCCGATGCGCGACGAACAGAGCGCGGTGAACAGCGTCGTCGTGGTGATGACCGACATCACCGACGCCGTGCTGCTGCAGGCGAAATTGGCGCACAGCGAGAAAATGGCGACCATCGGGCGGCTGGTTTCCGGCGTGGCGCACGAGGTGAACAACCCGCTCGCAGCGATTCTCGGATTTACGGATTTATTGCTGGAGAATCCCGAGGTCCCTCCGTCGGCGCAAGAGGATTTGAAAATTATCCTGCAAGAAACCCAGCGGACGAAGGATATCGTCCAGGATCTGCTGAGCTTCGCGCGGCAGCGGCCCGTGCAGCGCGAGTTGGTTCAAGTGCACAGCGTGCTGCGGCAAACCATCAAGCTGCGGAGTTACGATTTTGCGAGCCATGGCGTAGAAGTGACCGAAGAATTTGAAGAGGAGCTGCCGCCGGCTTTGGGCGATGTGCAGCAACTGCAGCAAGTCTTCCTAAACATCCTGAACAACGCTTATGACGCCGTGCAGGAGACGGGACGGCGCGGGCAAATCAAGATTCACACGCGGCGGCAAGGCGAAATGATCGAAGTAACCATCACCGACAACGGTACGGGCATCACCGATACGCAGCGGATTTTTGATCCGTTCTATACGACAAAGCAGGCGGGCAAAGGCACCGGGCTGGGTCTGAGCATTTGCTATGGGATCGTGCGGGCGCATGGCGGCGAGATTCAGTGCTGGAACAACGAAGACGGGGCGGGAAGCACATTCGTGGTGCGCATTCCCGTGGCGACCGAGAGCGCCCTGGCTGCCGCTGCCGCCAAGGAGTCTGGGCGATGAGCGCGCACCCGGCTTTGTCAACGAAACCGCCCATTTTACTGATAGAGGATGAGCCGTCGGTCATCGCGTTTTTGCGCGCCGCGCTGGTGCGACGTGGGTACGCGGTGGTGGAGGCTGCTTCCGGAGAGGAAGGACTGAAACGGCTCTCTAAGGGGCGGTACGCCGGCGTAATCTCCGACATTCGAATGCCGGGCTCGGTGAACGGCGCGGAAGTGCATGATTGGATCCAGAAAAACCGGCCAGAACTTAAGTCTCGAATCATTTTGATCAGCGGGGACACGGCCAACAGCGAAACGCAGACATTCTTGGCGCAAAGCGGGACGCCGTGCATTGAGAAACCCTTCCGCGTGCAGCAATTGATTGCAACGGTGGAGAAGACTTTCGGAAAACCATGAGCGAAGAGATGAAAACACGGTTGCTGGTTGTGGATGATGAGCAAAGTATCCGCCGATTGTGCATGACCATCGGCAACACGCTGGGCTACCTGTGCACCGAAGCTGAGAGCGCCGAAGCCGCCCTGGGGCGCCTGGAATCGGACGCGCCGGACCTGATCCTCACGGACTTGAAACTGCCGGCCATGTCCGGCGTTGAGCTGCTGAAGCAAACGAAAAGGCTCTTGCCGCACGCCGAAATAGCCATCATGACCGGGCATGGATCGATCGAATCCGCCGTGGACGCCATGAAGCTGGGGGCCTACGACTACATCGAAAAACCGTTTCGCGTGGAGAAAATGCGCCTGCTGCTGCAGCGCATGTCGGAAAAAGTGCACCTTGTCACGGAAAACGAGTTTCTGCGCGAGCGTGTGACCGCGGCAGACAACCTAGACGGCATCATCGGCAGCTCGTCGCACATCCAAGACGTGCTGCGCATGATTTCCCGGCTTAAAGATACCCGGACGCCCGTGCTCATTTCCGGCGAAAGTGGCACCGGAAAAGAGCTGGCGGCGCGCGCCCTCCACTTCCGGGGCTCGATGGCGCAGACGCCGTTTGTGGCCGTGGACTGCGGATCGCTGGTTCCAACGCTGATGGAAAGCGAGCTTTTCGGATACGAAAAAGGCGCCTTCACGGGGGCGACCAAATCGAAAGCGGGCCTGTTTCAGGCGGCCAGCGGGGGCACCATCTTCCTGGACGAAATTGGCGAACTACCGCTGGAGATGCAGGCCAAATTGCTTCGCGTGCTACAGGAGAAAGAAGTGCGCCCCGTCGGTAGCAATGAACGGGCGACCGTGGATGTCCGGGTTATCGCGGCGACCAATCGGGACCTGGAAGCCGCCTATCGCGCGGGAACGTTCCGCAAGGATTTATATTTCAGGCTGAACGTGGTGACCGTCCATCTCCCTTCCCTGCGCGACCGGCGCTCGGACATCCCCGTGCTCGTGCATCATTTCCTGGACCGCTACGCCAAGGCCTCGCAAATCCAGGTAACACCGCCAGCCATGAAAAGCCTTTTGCAATATGAGTGGCCGGGGAATGTGCGTGAACTGGAAAACTGCATCGCGCGCGCGGTGACGCTCGGCGACGGAAAAACCATCGACGTGTCGGATCTTCCTCCGGCAATCCGCGCGGAGCCGGCTGAGCCCGGCTCGGCCGGTGTTCCAGAAGCTAGTTCCCTTTCCACAACTGCGCTCGCGGAGATGGAACGGATGACCATTCTCCGCGTGTTTGAGCAGGCCCACGGAGATAAAGCCTTGGCTGGTAAAATGCTAGGAATCAGCCGAGCCACTCTCTATCGCAAGTTGAAGCGCTACAACATTGCCTTAAAAGGAAGCGATGAAGGCGGAGAAGCTGAATCGCCGCCTCCCTCCTAACTCCCATCCGCAGTCCACCAGTTTTGAAAACCGAGGATAGATAGCGAACGCGGCTCTTGCGACACCTTCCCGGTAAGGTGACGCGTCTCGAGCAGGCCCGCTCGGGTATTCTGACGACCTAACTAACCGCTGAGACGATATCGTTTCAGGGGTGAGACGTGCGACTGCTCCACGCGCTGTGGGAAAATCCTAAGTCCTTCTGTTGCTGCACCTTCACCAGCCACTATCTTAGAAACTCTTTGGCTTGCGGCGTGCACGTTTCTCGCCCCGTCAGTTTGCGCCTGGTCGAGCGAGGGGAGTGTCTCTACCCCGGCAGAAGGCCGACAAAAGCGCAAGTCGTGAGGCGAAGTGGGGAGAAACGGCAGTTCGGAGCTGGTCTCGAAGGAAAAGAGTTGCGCGGAGCGGTTGGCGCGCTTTTTCCCCCAAGCCGGCGCCGTGCGTGTCCCCGTGCACGTAACTTCGTCGCGGAACGGCGTCACGAATCTGCGGGAGGCGACCGTTGTCGAGTACAGCAGCGCGCATCACGCGATTTTTATTTCGACGCTGCCGCTGGAGTTTGGCGACCGGATAAGACTCGAGGCCAGACCGCAAGGGTCTCAAACCGAGGCCACCGTCGACGCCTTGCAGTATCACGAAGGACGCAAAGCCGTGGCCGTGCGCTTTTTGCAGGGCGCCTGCGATTGGATGACGAAACGACCGTGAACAAGACCACCACAACCTTGCACGTTCCTGCGCCCACGCGGCGGGAAAACCCTCGGCTGGCGCAATGGAAAGAGGCACGCGAGGTGTTTCCCATTTACCTGGCGCTCGCCAAACAACAGGAAATCGACATTCCCTTTCCCCAAGCGACGCGGAACCTTCCCGAGCAGCCCGACACGGCCCTCTTTACCCAGGTTCACGAATGGCTGGAGGCCATGGATCAGAAGGTGATGGCCCACCAGCTACGGCACCTTCTGCAGATGACCACGCTGAACGCCAGCGAAAACAGCCTGCGCGCGCTCATCCGGCGCCACCTGCGCAAGCCGAAAAAGAGCAATCCCGACCGCGACAAGATTGATTTTCTCTTGGTCCAGTACTTCGCACTGTGCGCCCCGGCGAAGATCTACCACAAGCAGATTGAGCCCGACGACGTCGCCCAGGTCATGCAACCGGTGCTCGGCGACGTGGATCCCGCCCCGCTGGATTGGTGCGCGCCGCTAGAAAAGATGATCGCGGCATTGCGCGGTTTCCACAGCCTCCGGGAAATTTCAAAAACCAATTTCATCGAGGAAGGCAGAAAGGTCAAGGAAGGAGCGGGCGGGATGTTTTACGACCCTGCCGCGCTTCTGGCGTTCATCCGCTTCAACTTCCTGCTTCGCCGGACGCTTATCGAGTTGATGCACGCGGACTTGATCGCGATCCGCGCTGGCGTCGACCAATTGCAAAGTGCCGGGGTGCGGACCATCGACTGTCATCATGGCGGATTACTTGGCGGAGAACCTCTTGGCAGGATTCGGAAAATCGCTGACGAGTGGAAACAGCCGTTTCAGAAAGAGTATACCGAGCGAACGGTCAGCCAGGCCTTTGAAAACTTGCTGGGATTGCGGAGGGACGTGGAACAAGCGATCCAAAAAGCGATTGCCGGATCCGCACCAAAGGGCTCTCCGGAGGGCCCCGGAGAGACTCTTAAGAAAGCTTCCTCCGCACGCGATGCTTCCAACCCTAAGGCAAAACCGAGGGAGGCATCCGAAGCTCCGCCAGCCAAAGCGGAACCTTCCGGGGCGCTGGATTTTGAAAACTGCATGGAGCAGATTTGGGAACAGTTGATCGCGACACCACCTTCCCGCGGGCGCTCCATGACCACGGTGAAAATTGGCGGGGCGCGCATTTTGATGTCGTCCTGGGAAGTCACGGCGTTCGTAAGCGAAGACGGACCGTCCGCAGAAGATTTGCGACGGGCGGTGGTTGCGCGCGTGCTGGTGGCGGCGGCGATGGAATCCGCCAAGGAAACGGGAAATGCCACTTCGCTCGACCGGGCCATGAACATGGCGCGTGTGGAAGTGACACGTTTGCAGGAACGCGTGGACGTGGCCAAACAGGCCAAAGATACCGAAGCGGCGGTCAACCTCGGCATCAGCACGAAACGGTTGCTCTCGACGCTGGATGAAGCAGCAAAGCTGTAACCGGCAGTGACAATCAGATTGCGGGAAGAAGAAATATTCCTCAGGAGCGGGTTCTCTTTGCGACACGCCAACGTAGTCATACTCACGGATGAAACCGAATTTGCCCGGTTGCTGACGGCTTGCTGGCAAGCCGAGCGTCAAGCTCCCGCGGTGACGGTTCTGACGAGCGATTTGTGGCAGGAACAGGACGCCCCGGCCCGTGATTTGGTGGTCCTTGGCCCGGTGCGCGATGGCAAGCTGAGGAACGTGCTTCGCTCGCTCGATCCTTCCTCGGCAGTCATCTTGTGCGTCCCCGCGGATTCCAAGGAATTCGGCCAATTGCGGGCCACATATCCGCGCTTGGTCCACGTGCCGCTGCGCGAAGATTGGGCGCAAACCTTGCTGCTCGTAGCGGGCGAATCGCTGCGCCGCGTTGAAGCCATGCGGCTGGCTCGCCAAGCCGAGCGCGCAGCCGCCAAGAACGAGAACCACGCGACGCTTGGCCGCTACATGCTGGAGATGAAGCACAGCGTGAACAACGCCTTGACCTCCATGTTAGGTAACGCGGAATTGCTGCTTCTCGAGCCAGGTCAGCTCTCTTCGCACTCCTTGGCCCAGATTAAGACCATCCACAGCATGGCCTTGCGGATCAACGACGTGACGCAGCGATTCTCATCGCTGGCTTCGGAGATGCAAGAGGCTGAGAATGTTTCTCAAGCTGAGACGGAAGAGACCAGCTCGCCCGCGCCCGAGCGCCGCTAGACTCCCGCTCCCACGTTTAACGTATTCATACGCCGGGACTTAGCTTCACGCGACACAAATCCAGAGAGAATCCCGAGGCTGGCTGCTGACGTGCACCTCTTCTCTCTGGACAAGTATGGGGAGACCACGGCTGTGCTCAAAAAAGTCTTAATCGTTGACGACTCACCGGCCGAAATCAAGCTGATCGAGGGCCTTTTGGAGAAGGAAGGCTATTGGCCGGTGGGGCTGAACGACCCCACACGCGTAGAAGAAGCCATCAGCCAGGAGCGGCCGAGCGTGATCCTGCTTGACATCGTGATGCCGGACCGCAACGGCTACCAGGTCTGCCGTGACCTGAAGGGAAACGCGGAATTCCATTCCATTCCGGTGATTATGGTGACTTCCAAGGCTTCAGTGAGCGACAGGTTCTGGGGCGAGCAGCAAGGCGCCGACGGCTACGTGACCAAGCCGTTCACGCGGGATGAATTGCTCCGCGCCGTGCGGCGGTTCGCATAAGGATTTTCGGAGACAGAAGGGCCAATGAGCGACGACTTTCATCTCGAGCCTCTTCCGGCAGACGCCGATACCGGCGAACTGCTGGAAGCGCTTGGACCGATCGAAGACCGGTCTCCGGAATCGCAGTTCTGCGTATTCCGCAGCGGCCGCGAACGGTTCTGCTTGCCGGTGCTGGACGTCGAAGAAGTGCTGGAATGGCCGCTGGTGACCAAGCTCCCGCTAGGCCCCGCGCATCTGCTGGGAATTTTCAATTTGCGCGGGGTGATTGTGCCGTTGATCGACATCGCCATGACCGAGGGGCGACGGCCGGGGCTGCTCCCGAAGCACGTCGTGGTCGCTTCGTTGCGCACCGAGAACCATCAAGAAGACGTGCGGATCGGGATCGCCTCGGACGAGGTGATTGGAACGTATTCGGTGAAGAACGAAGATTTTCTCGAGCAGGCGCCGGAGAACGTGCCGCATTGCATCGGAATGCTGCGGCACGAAGACCGGCTCGCGCTGGTCATCGATCTGCGCCGGCTGCTTGAGGTATTTCCGGGACCCAGCATCTGAAGTGACGGGAGAGGGCGCCCGGACGGCGCGTACTCCGCTCAAAAGGATTTGGAGGGTGGCATGAAATCGCGACTGAGTTCGACAATCTGGACGCTAGTCCTTTTCAACGGCCTGGCCTATCTCGCCGTTCTGTGGCTGGCATTCAGCGCCGGGAGGAAGGCGGGCGAAGCCTCGGGGCTCGATTTTGGCTCCCCGGGCATGGTCGGCGCGCTGCTCGTGTCGCTCCTCATGTCCGTCATCCTGGCGTGGCGCTTTGCAGCACTGCTCGGGCCGGTGCACGCTCTCGCGGAGTTTTCCGAGCGGCTGGCTGCGGGTGATCCCCGGGCGCGCGCCGAAGTGGATGCCACAAACGAGCTGGGCTATATCGCAGACAACCTGAATCGCGCGGTGGCCAAAGTCTCCAAGGCTACCAGCAACCAGGACGCCACCGAATCGCTGCAGAAGAACATCACCGACTTGCTGACCGTCATCAACCAGGTGGCGCGCGGCGACTTAACCATGCGCGGCAAGGTGACCAACGACGCGCTAGGCAACGTCAGCGACTCCATCAACTACATGCTTGACAATTTCACCAAGGTTCTCGAGCGCGTGCGCAAGGCGGCCATGGAAGTCACCGCCTGCTCCAGCAACATTCTCGTTGCCGCCGACGAAATGCAGGCCGGCGCGACTCAGCAGGACCAAGAAATCACAAACACGTCGAGCGCCGTCGAACAGCTGACGGTTTCGATGAAGCAGGTGTCAAACAACGCGGAAGCCAGCGCCGAAGCAGCGCGCCGCGCCCTCGATGCGGCCGAACAGGGCAACCGCGCGGTGCGCGACACGCTCGAAGGCATGCAGCGCATTCGCGCCTCGGTGCAGGCCACGGCAAAGAAAATCAAGTCGCTCGGCGACCGCTCGCTGGAAATTTCGGAAATCATCAACGTGATTAACGACATTACCGAGCAGACCAATCTGCTCGCCTTGAACGCCGCCATCGAAGCCGCCCGCGCAGGAGAGGCCGGACGCGGATTCGCGGTCGTCGCCGACGAAGTCCGCAAGCTGGCCGAACATAGCCGTAGCGCGACGAAAGACATTGCCGCCCTCATCAAGGCGATTCAGGCCGAAACGAACGAGGCGGTGATCGTCATGGAGGAGGGCACGAAGGAAGTGGAAGGCGGTGCGTCGTTGGCGGACCAGGCCGGACGCGCGCTCGACGCCATTTCCAACGTCGTTCGCCAGTCCGCGGAACTCGTCCAGGAAATCTCGCTGGCCTCGAAGCAGCAGGTGCGCGGCACAGAAGGTGTGGCGCACGCGATGCAAATCATTTCCAACATCACGCGGCAGACTTCGCAGGGAACGCGCGGAACAGTGGCGACCGTGAGCCAGCTCGTCAAGCTCTCGGACCATCTGAACGAAGCGCTGGCCCAGTTCCGCGCCGGTTCCAAGGTCGGTTCGTCAGCGGCTACGGCAGAATCCGATCGGCCAATTCCCGCGGGAGCCGCTCGTTAATCGTCTACTTTTTGCCGGCGTTGCGGAGCCAATGCGAGGGTAGCCCAGAGGGAACGGGAGAACGATGAGCGAGCGCCAGGGACCAGGCCACGGTCTGAGCGAACATGAATTGAGTGAGATCCGCATGCTAATCGAAGAGCGGACGGGGATTTGCTTTGATGAATCGCGGGAGCGCTTCTTCTCCACGCGGGTGCGGGAACATCTGCGCGCCAAGGGGCTAGAGCGCGGCACGGACTTGCTGCGTTGCGTGCGCAAGTCCAACGTGGAATACGAGGCGCTGCTCGAAGGATTGCTGACGCAGGAAACCAGTTTTTTTCGGTACCCCGGTGTCTACGAAGCCTTTGAAAAACGCGTTCTGCCGGAGTTACATACAAAGAAATTTTGGAAGAATCCGCGCACGCTGCGCATCTGGAGCGCAGGATGCTCGACCGGCGAAGAACCGTATTCGATAGCCATTACCATGGCGGATTCCCTGTCCTTTGCGGACGCCTGGAACGTGGAAATTTTGGCCACCGACGTCGGCCGTCAGGCGCTGAAGCATGCCGAGCGGGGCGTCTACTCCGGCCGCAGCCTCGGCAGCGTGACGGAAAAGCAGCTTGCCAACCATTTTGCCGCCGTGGAGGGCGGACAGCAGGTCAAGCCAAGGTTGCGAAAAATGGTTTCGTTCGCGCAAATGAACCTTGCTTCTCCCGTTTACCTGGGACGCATGGACGCGATTTTCTGCATGAACGTGCTGATCTACTTCTCCGAACAGCGCCGGCGCGCCCTGGTCCAGAGTTTCTACGAAACGCTGGAACCCGGCGGATATCTTTTTCTGGGGCACTCGGAATCGATTTCGAAAATGCCGGTGAAGTTCCAGGCGATTGTGCTGAACGACTGCATTTTGTACCGCAAGCCCGCCGCAGACGCATTGCTGAAGCCTGAACTCGTAACGGAGGGACGCGCGTGAGCACGCCGGACCACGAAGCCGTCGAGGTCTTCCTTCAAGAAGCCGCCGAACACCTGCAATATCTGCGGGAATACGTCAGTGTGCTCCAGGACATCGAACCGAACCACGAGGACCTCGAGCGGCTCTACATTGCCGCGCACACTTTAGGGGGAACTTCGGCAAGTTATGGCTTTCCGCGCTTCTCGGAAATCGCCGGAAAACTTGCTCACGTATTTCAGTATGCGCTCAACGCGCCTTTGGGCGAAGACCTCCACGGCCCGCTCACCGAGTTTCTTTCCGACGGCATTTCGCTGCTGGAAACCGACCTGCTGGAAATCAGCGACACCGGGCACGAAAATACCGAGGATGTTGCCGCCTTCAAGGACCGCTATCGCTTCGCGTTTCCGACCGAGCCTCCCCCGCTTAATCTGACAAACCCCGAACCGTCGTCCCAGATTCCCATGGAGGATTCCGCGGAGACGGCTCCTGCCGCTGCAACCGGGTCGTATTTTGACGCGCTTCCATCGGACGACGAAGTGCCCGACGAGATTTTGGAGTTTTTCCAGCCCGAGGCCGAAGAGCATTTGCAGGTCGTCAGCGATTGCTTGATTTCCCTCGAGGCCAACAACAATCCCGAGGAAATTAACAAGCTGTTCCGCGCGATTCACACGATCAAGGGCTCCGCGGCGCAGGTCGGGCTGAAACGGCTGGGCGCCATCGCCCACCGCGTCGAAGACTTGATTGGCCGGATGCGCGAGGGCGAAATCGAGCCTTCGCCCGCAGTTGTGGATTTGTGCCTCGAATCGGTGGACGTCTTGAAGAAAACGCTCCATCGCCAATGGGCGGATGAAGCCGAAATGCGCGCGGGAGTCGATTCCCTGCTCGGGCGGGTTGCGGAGTTTTCCCCCCTCGAACCCGAAGAGGGAGAAACTCGAGCCGCAGCTCGCGAAGGGACGGCGGAGCACGCCCAGGCAGCGGAGAAGGCAGCCGCATCGCAGGCCGCTGCGTCTGGGAAGAAGCTGGTGAACCAGATTGTCGCTGCCTCCACGGCAAAATCCGTGCGCATTGGCCTGGCCCGCCTTGACCGCATGATGAACACCGTGGGCGAACTGGTCATCAACCGCACCCGCATGGTGGGCCGCGTCGGAGAGCTGGAGAAGCTCGTCGACACGCTGAGTTTCTCGAAAGAACGGCTGCAGGGCAAAGTTGCGGAGTTCCAGGAAAAGTACGAATTCAACCGCATCAGCTCTACCAGGAATCGAACGCCCTGGCGTCCCGACTCGGCGCCAAAGCTGCTCTCGAGCGCGGCATCGGGCGAAAAGTCGTTCTGGTCGGAGTTTAGCGAACTCGAAATGGACCGCTACGACGACGTCAACATTTTGTCGCGCTCGATGGCGGAAATCTCAGCGGACGTGAACGAAGTGCTCTCGCAGCTCGGGGGATTCATCGGGCGCGTCGAGGGTGACATTGACGAGTTCAGCAAACTTGCGCATCACCTGCAAGATGAGATCACCGCCGCGCGCATGGTGCCCATCGGGACGCTGTATTCTCGCTTGTCTCGCGCCGTGCGGGACGCTGCCAAATCGACCAACAAGGAAGTCGAACTCGAACTCACGGGAAGCGAAACCGAACTCGACAACAACATCATTCAGCAGATTTCGGATCCGCTCGCTCATCTCGTCCGTAACGCCGTCGCGCACGGAATCGAGCACAGCAACGATCGTGCCGCCGCGGGAAAGCCGGCCACGGGAAAAATCATGCTGCGCGCGTATCACCGCGGCAACCACATCTACATTGAAGTCGAGGACGACGGCCGCGGGATCGACTACCGGCGCGTGAAGCAAAGCGCCATCGAGCGCGGCCTGGTTTCGGTGGAAACCGCCGATCGCCTCACCGAACGCGACATGCGCGAAATGCTCTTCCATCCGGGATTCTCGACCGCGCCCGTCAAGACCGAATTGGCCGGCCGCGGCGTCGGTCTCGACGTGGTGCGCGCCAATTTGAATACCCTGAATGGCGAAATCGAGATCCAAAGCATCGCCGGCCAAGGCACAAAGTTCACCCTGAAGGTTCCTCTGACCCTGATCATTTCGCCGGCGCTCTTTGTCCGCTGCGGCTCGACCAATTTTGCTCTGCCTCTGGCAGTGGTCGAGGAAATCCGTCGGCTGCGCGCCGACGAAATCGAGGATGTTGGCGGCAAATTGCTGACCAAGGTGCGCGACGTCGTCACCGAAGTCATTCGCCTCGATACGTATCTTGGCCTACCGCCGCTCGAGCCGGTCAACGGATTTTTCCGTATGGTTGTGGCCAACGCCGGAAACCATCAGATCGGCCTGGTGGTCGAGGAAGTCCTCGGCAAAGACGAAATCGTGATCAAAAATCTCGGTGAATATCTTCGCCGCGTGAAACTTTTCCCCGGTACGACGATCGCGCCGGACGGCAGCCTGATTCTGCTGATCGACCTGAACCGCATGGTCGCGGCCGAGCCAAACGAGCGCCGGCCGCTCCAGGCCAGCGCCAGCGCGGCGCGCATTTTTGCGCCGGGTTCGGCGGCCGTGGCGCGCGGCACCATCCCTTCCGAAGCCATCGACCGCGTCGAGCAGGAGCGCGTCATCGTCGTGGCCGACGACTCCATCAGCGTGCGCAAATTCGTCGGGCGCATGCTCGAGAAGAGCGGCTATCGCGTGAAGCTCGCGGCCGACGGACTGGAAGCCGCGGAACTCGTGTCACAGCACGGCTGCCACCTGGTCATCACCGACCTGGAGATGCCTCGCATGACGGGTTACGAGTTGATGGTGCAGTTGCGCCAGAGTCCGTCCACCCGCCGCATTCCGGTGATGGTGGTAACCTCGCGCGCCGGCGCCAAGCATCGCGACCGCGCCATAAAGGATGGCGCTTCCGCCTTCCTGACCAAGCCGGTACAGGAAGATAAATTGCTTGCGGCCGTCGAACAACTCATCGGAACGGAGGCGCCGCGCCCCGCGCCGGTGGCGTAACTGCACCATGTCAACCCCTTCAAAAAAAATCCGCGTGCTCGTCGTAGATGACTCAACCTTCATGCGCAAGGTGTTGGAGAACATTTACAACGGTGACGACCAGATGCAGGTCGTCGGCAGCGCCAAAGACGGTCGCGAAGCGGTCTCGATGGCGGAATCCCTGAAGCCCGACGTGATATCGATGGACATCAACATGCCGCACGTGGACGGTCTCCAGGCCACCGCGGAGATCATGACCACAAATCCGAAGCCCATCGTCATCGTCAGCTCCGAATCGAAAGAGGGCGCAGCCAGCACTCTCCGCGCGCTCGAACTAGGCGCCATTGAATTCGTCGCCAAGCCTTCCGGCGGCATCGATCTCGACATGCAAAGCGTAAAGGAAGAACTTCTGCGCAAGGTGCGCATGGCCGCCAAAGTTCGCGTGGTGCGCACGGCCACCCGTTTGGCTTCCTCGATTCAAAGCGCGGGTGGGAGTGCAAAGCCGGCCGCAGCTGCAAAGGCCAGTCCTCGCCCGTCGGCGGCCTCGAGTGACCAACGCTTTCCGGTGGTCGTTCTGGCGGCTTCCACGGGCGGACCGGCAACGGTCATGCGCATCGCTCCCGGTTTCACACGCGACTTCCCTGCTGCCGTCATTTTGGTGCAGCACATGCCCGCGACATTCACTTCGCAATACGCGGCGCAACTCGCCGAGTTCACCGAAATCCGCGTGAAAGAAGCAGAGTCCAACGAATCGATCACGCCGGGAACACTTTACATTTGTCCGGGTGGACAACATTTGCGCGTGACGTCAAGCGGAAGAATTCAGCTTGACGATACGCCTGGGCGCATCAATGGATACCTGCCCAACATGGATGTGACCATGGAATCGGTGGCCGCTTATGCGGGGCCTTTGAGCATCGCCGCCGTGCTCACGGGCATGGGCAATGACGGAACCAACGGCGCACGAGCCATCAAATCTGCCGGCGGTCTGGTCCTGGCGCAAGACGAAGCAACCTGTGTGATTTTTGGCATGCCTGCGGAAATCATCAAAGCCGGCGTCGTAGATCAGGTGCTCGGCGTCGATGACATTTACCAGGCGATTGAAAAGCGCGTGTTGGGGCTTGCTCAGCCAACCCCCTCAGGAGTCCGCTGATGCCATCCCCGGCCCCAGTGAAGCCCGGCACTTTGCGCGCGGAGCAGATTATTCTTTTCCGCATCGGCGAACAGCTTTTCGCCCTGTCCTCCTCCTCGGTTCAGGAAGTGCGCGGGGCAGACAGCCTCTCGGGAGGCGCCAGCGAAGTCACCGCGCCGGGAGTTGGCAAAGTTCGCCAGTTTGTGAGGCGCGGCCCAAACCTTTTATTCCTTGTGAGCGGCGCCCGGCATTTTGGGCTGCCCGCCGAGGAAGGAATTCTTGCGTTCGTGCTCCGCAACACCCGCACCGCATTGCTGGTTGACAGCATCGAGCGAATGACCGCAATGACGCGGCTGCAAGCGCTGCCCCTTTCGTTCTGTCATGAAGAGCGGCAATGGTACCGCGGTCTCACGGCCGTGGATCAGATGGTGGTTCCTGTGGTGCGTCCCGAAGGTTTCTTGTCGGACGAGGAGCTGACGATGCTGGACCGAGCGGTCCCTCCCGCGGAGGCATCGCGCGAAGAGACCGAGAGAGAGCTTGAGGCCGAAGCACCAACCGACACGAACTTAGGCACGGAATTGAACTGAAGCATGGCGCTGAAAGAATGACCATCTCAAGCGAACTCGAACTGAGGCCTTTTGTCCTGTTACGCCTGGGCGAACGGCGGTTTGCGGTCGCCGCCGACGATACCGCCGAGTTGGTCTCGCCGAGCCGCGTTTTCAGTTTCCCCCATCGGACTCCCGGGATTGAAGGAGTGATTTTGCGGCGCGGAAGAATCGTTCCGGTCTGCGACGTTGCTGAAAAGCTGATCGGAACCCGCCTGACGGCGCGGCGCTTTTATCTCATCGCACTGCGCCGGTATGGACAAAGGACGGAATGGGTGGCGATTCCCGTTACCGGCGAGTGCGAATTGATCAACGCGGAGTTGACCGCCGCAAGCGCATCCGACGAACCCCGCGTCGCCGGATGGCTCTCGCACGGCGGGGACGTCATTGAAGCGTTGAATCTGGATGCCCTGACGCCGGGCCTTGAGGACTTGCGCGCAGGCGATCTCGCAGGGCGCCAACCCGGCTTCCGGACTGACCGCGGCAACAGAGCGGAGGCACGTCCGTGACTCCGGCGCCGCGTCCCATCAAGGTTCTTTTGATCGACAGCAATGTGTATTTTGCCAAGCGCCTCAGCGATGCGTTGAAGCGCGAAGGTTTTGAAGTAACGACAAGCACGCAAGCGGCCTACGCGCTGACGGCTCTCGAATATGACGCTCCCGGAGCGATCCTGAGTGCTACCAATATGCGCGAGATGGGTGCGCTCGAGATCGCGCGCATCATCCGGGCGGACGCCAAAAACGCCAATCTCCCTATTGTTGCGTTGGGCGACGGCAGCCAGCGCGCGCTGATGGAAGCATTCCAGGCCGGATGCGACGACTACATCGACCGCAGACGTCAGCCCGGGGTCATCGCCTCGCATGTGAAACAGATTGTCGTCAGCAAAATGGAAGGCTTCCGGCCCACGCAGCTGCTCACGCAATCCGATACGAGCTTGAGCGGCAACCTGACGCACCATGACCTGACAGGCGTGATGCAGATGCTCGGCCACGCCCACCAGACCGGCGCGCTGTACGTCAATGCCGGAGAAGCTGACGCCGTTCTCTTTTACGAAGGCGGGGAGATCTCGCACGCGGAGTGCGGCACGCTATTCGGCGACGAAGCGGTTATTTACATCCTAAAGAACTGCGTCAACGGCAACAGCGGCGTCTACAAATTTGTTTACGGTACCATCTCGACGCAGCGCACCGTGCTGCGCTCGGCCACCGATTTAATGCTCGATGCCATGCGCGAGGTCGATGAAAGTTCGCGCGACAAGGCGGATAAGGAAGCACCATGAGCGAAGCAATGACCATTCCCCCTCTCGAGGAAGCGCCGGCGAAGCGCGTGCCGACGGTTTACTTCATCGATGACAGCGCCACCATGCGCGAAGTCATCAAGATCGCGTTTCGCCGCGAAAACATCCAGGTGATTACCTGCGCCGACGCGGCCTCCGCTCTCCGGCAATTCGAACAAATGCGTCCGGACGTGGTCATCACCGACCTCATCATGCCGGATCAGGACGGCTACTCGGTTTGCAGCCAGATCAAAGAAAATCCCGATCTCAGCGGCACCCCTGTTCTGCTCATGTCCGGCGTGGTTAACAAGAGCGTCGCCGACAAAGCCGTCTCGGTTAAAGCCGACGAACTGATCCGCAAACCCTTTCAGCCTCAGGAGTTGATCAACCGGGAAAAAGCTCTTCTGGAGCCGAAAGCCGCAGCAGCGGCGCCTTCTTTAGACCGCGGTGCGGCCACGATCGCGCTGAACGGTCTTTTCGCGCCTGCTCCGGCCGCTCCTCGAACCATCACGCCACCTCCTCGACCGCCCGCGGCAGAGGAACCCGCCTGGCCGCGTGCGCTCGCCGAAGCATTCACTCCCCGCCCACCGGCGCCAGCGCAAGCCGATGCGCAACCACCCGCGGCCGCGCCTTTGCGGCCCGCGCCCGACCTGCAAAAACTGCGCGTGGAAATCGCCAGGTTGGAGATGCTCGTCAAGAAGCTGCAGACCGAGCTCCAAATCGAACGCCAGTACAACCAGGCGCTCGAAACACAGATCCAGACTCTCACGCAAATGGAGTAGTCTCGATTCCCCGGCCCGCCCTTACTTCGCGAAGGGCCCTTTGTGGCGGCGGGGCCTTGCCCGCCGCCTGTCCCGCTCCCCAGTGCTTCTCTTCCAAGAGGTGAAGCGCGCTCGGCCGCACATCGGCAACCTGCGTATGGGCACGGCTGCTGTTTTCGGACGAGCCGCTGGAGCAGCCCGCTAGCCTCTCTTAGTCTCTCCTCTTGACAATCAGGAGGAGAAGAGTACTCTTCCTCTTGACCCTCAGGAGGAACGCAGCCATGGCCGACAAGCCGAGTGATTTCATCAGGGCACCCTGGACATGCTCATTTTGAAAACCCTGGCGCTCGAGCCTATGCACGGTTACGGCATCGCCGTCCGGCTCGAACAGATGGGCCAAGGAGTTTTCCGCGTCAATGCGGGTTCACTGTTCGTCGCTTTTCAGCGCCTCGAGCGGGCCGGGCTAACCAAGGGGGAATGGAAAGCCACCGAGAACAGCCGGCGTGCAAAATGTTACGCACTGGCCGACCGGGGCCGAAAAGGCTCACGAGCGAAACCCGGGAATGGGGAAGGCAAGTGGCAGCCATCGCGAGAGTCTTGGAAGCATCCTAGGAGAAGCCATGTGGCGAAGCATAACCAGCGGGCTCCGTTCCCTGTTCCGAAAGAAACGTGTTGGCCAGGAGTTGGACGAAGAACTCAACGGCTTTCTTGAAATGGCGGCCGAAGAAAAAATCAAGCAAGGCGCGAGCCGCAGGGACGCGCTTCGCTCGGTTCGCCTCGAACGGGGAAGCTTCGAAGTCACAAAGGAAACGGTCCGCTCTGCCGGCTGGGAATCTTTTGTAGAAACGTGCTGGCAGGACTTGGCCTTCGCCGTTCGCATGCTGCGCAAATCCCCTGGCTTCGCCGCTGTCGTTGTGCTCACGCTTGCGCTCGGCATTGGCGCCAACACCGCCATATTCAGCATTGTTAATGCCGTCTTGCTTCGGCGGTTACCGTACGCGAATGCAAACCAGTTGGTCTTTGTATCCGAGGCTAAGCCGGACGCTGGAATCTCGGGGCTTGGGATGTCCTATCCCACCTTCACTGAACTGCGGGATGACAATCGCGTGTTTAGCGCGGTCGCCGGCTTGGGTGGCCACGCTCTGGTCCTTACGGGCTACGGAGAGCCGTCCGAGGTAAGCACCGTGGTAGTGACATCCGAGTTCTTTTCGGTCCTCGCGGCTGAGCCGCTGCTGGGCCGCGTGTTCATCCCCGAGGACGGCCAGCGCGGAGCTGCCCCTGTCGTGGTTCTCAGCGAAAATTTATGGCGCAACCGATTTGGGGCGGACCCGGGAATCGTCGGCCGTTCGATTACACTGGACATGCGCCCGTACACCGTGATTGGCGTGATGCCGGCGAGCTTTCACACGCCCTTCCTCAATCAGACAAACCAGGTTTGGATACCGCTTGCTCAGGACCCTCTGTTTAGCGTTTGGATGACTCGGCCGCCTCAAGAGCACTGGATGGCCGTGATCGCGCGACTGCGCCCCGACATCTCCTCCGCCCAGGTGCAGGCGGAATTGGACACCATCGGCGCACGGCTGGCCAAGGAATTTCCGGCGGAGAAGGGATGGGCGATTAGAATTGAGCTGCTGCAGCAAACGATCACCGGCGACGTGAAATTGCCGCTGCTCCTGCTGCTGGGAGCTGTTGGCCTAGTGCTCCTGATCGCGTGCGCGAATGTTGCAAATCTCCTTTTGAGCCGCGCGACGTCGCGGTCAAAGGAAGTCGCGATTCGAATCGCGATGGGCGCCGGCAACGGGCGCATCGCCCGCCAACTGCTCACCGAGTGCTCCATCCTCGGGTTGCTTGGCGGCCTTGTCGGAACACTCGTGGCTTACTGGGGGGTAGCCACTCTCTTGCCGCTCCTGCCTCCCAGTCTGCCGCAGTTCCACTCGATTCGCGTGGATGGCCGGGTCCTCGCCTTCGCTTTCGTGCTTTCGCTGGCCACCAGTCTTTTGTTCGGGCTAGCCCCCGTGCTTTCCGCAGCTGGCTCGGATCCCCAAAAGGAACTCGGCGAAGGCGCTCGCGCAGGGGAGTCGGCAGGTTCGCGTCGCGCCCGCGCTTGCTTGGCTGTTACGGAAATTGCCTTGGCAATGGTTCTTCTTACCGCAGCGGGATTGCTGATACACAGCTTTTCCGAGCTTACCTCAGTGAATCCGGGCTTCGAGCCGAATCACGTCGTGAAGGCAATGGTTTCCCTTCCACAATTTCAGTACGCAACGCCGAAACAGTGGGCCGCTTTCACAGAAGAACTGATGATGCGTCTTGCGGCCCAGCCCGGCATGCAGGATTCGGCCATCGCGGGTCCGCTGCCCATGGTGGATTGCTGTATCACCCTCGCCTTTCAGATTGTCGGCAATCCACCACGGCAGGCGGGAACGGCCGACACCGCTAATTACGTCCCAGCCAGCCCGCACTATTTCTCCGTGATGGGAATTCCACTGCTTCGTGGCCGTTTGTTCAATGAATCTGATTTCTCTTCCTCGCCACCGGTAGCGCTGATCAGCGAGGCACTTGCGAAACTCTATTTTCCTAACCAGGATCCGCTGGGCAGGCATCTGATTTTCGGTTTTCCTGCTAACGGCATTGTCTCGCGCGAAATCGTCGGCATCGTTAGGGACATACATGACGTATCACTCGGCAAGGAACCGGGGCCTATGTTGTATGTGCCATTCGCCCAAGCGCCCCTTTATGGAGGCGAAGTGGTCGTCAAGAGCACGCTGAGCACTTCTGCTGTCGTCGGAGCAATTCGCGCCGTAACGCGCGGCATGGATAAAAATCTACCGGTAACAGATATCGCGCCGCTCGCCGATGTCCTGAGCGCATCTGTGGCACAGCCCCGCTTTCGCACTTTGCTCCTCGGCTTGTTTGGCGGGATCGCTTTGATCCTCGCAGGCGTGGGGATTCTCGGAGTGATCTCTTACTCTGTTTCTCGCCGGACGCATGAGCTGGGGATTCGACTGGCCCTTGGCGCGCAGCCCGGCTCAGTTCTTAGCATGATCTTGGGCGAGACGCTCGTGCTCACACTGATTGGCATCGCGGTTGGCATACCTTGCGCTGTCGCTACGGCGCGTCTCATCGTACACTTGCTTTTCAAGGTGACCCCCTACGATCCGGTCACGCTGGCCCTGGTTCCTCTTGTGCTCATTGCTGTCGGGTCGTTGGCCAGCTATATCCCAGCGCGGCGCGCGATGACGGTCGATCCCCTGGTCGCCCTGCGCTACCAATAACCTCACCGCTATCGTTCAGCGCCAGCCTAAATTCAATTCCGGCAGGACTCTCCCCGCTCTGTCAGGCAAAGCTCAAGCTCGCGGCGATTCCGAGGCGCCAACCTCGTTGTTGCCGGGAACACTGTCAGTGCGCGCAGGTTGACGCCCAAACCTCGATTCTGTAGCCTCACTCTACGACTGCTTTACAAAACACTTCTAGTCTGGGGGACGCAATGGGCTCGAAGAATGGCTGTGTGATTTCGCGACGGGAATTTGCCCGCCGTGCCGCTTTTGTTTCCGCTGCAGCTTCCCTTTCGCCCGCCGATCTTCTGACCGAAAAATCTCCTGACACAGCAAAGCCGCTTTCGCAGACGCCCAGCGGGCCAAAACTCTCCGCGGAAAGCCAGACGGAAATGGAGTCGCGCCTTCAGGCGGTTTTCGCTCAATACGGCTCGCGGCTCAATGATGCCCAAAAAGCAGACTTGCACAGGCTGGCCGTCGAGGGCCAAGCCGCACTCGACCGTCTTCGCGCCTATCCCACGGATAATAACGACGGGCCCGCCCTCTATTTGAAGCCTTTGATCGAGCGTGAGAAGAAAGCTTCGCGGGTGCCTGCCTCCGCGAAACCGGCTGCCGCGCCGACAAAACCCTGAGGAGCCTCCCAATGCCCGGCGAAGAGATTTTCTTTCTCTCCATCAGCGAACTCTCCAAACGCATCGAATCCAAAAAGCTTTCTCCTGAGGAATTGACGGAGCTGTACCTCGACCGCAGCCAAAAGTTTGGGCCCCGCTTCAACGCCTACGCGACTCTTACTCCGGAAATCGCGCTCGAGCAGGCCAAAGCCGCCGAAAGGGATATCCAGCGCGGCCATTATCGCGGCTCGCTCCACGGCATTCCCTATGCCGCGAAGGATCTCCTCGCCGTGAAAGGCGTGCCCACGACCTGGGGCGCAAAACCTTTCGTCAATCAGGTTTTCGAATACAACGCCACAATCATCGATCACCTGAAGAACGTCGGCGCGGTGATGATCGGCAAAGCCGCGATGATCGAGCTCGCCGGCGGCATGGGCTACCGCTTCGCTTCCGCGTCTTTGCAAGGGGAAGCGAAAAATCCCTGGGATTCCGCCTGCTGGACTTGCGGCTCTTCCTCCGGTTCGGGAGCTATTGTTGCCGCGGGCCTCGCCGGTTTTGCCATCGGCACGGAAACCTGGGGCTCGATCATTTGCCCTTCGGCGTTTTGCGGTGTCAGCGGATTGCGGCCAACCTACGGCCGCGTCAGCCGCTATGGCGCGATGGCCCTCGCTCCGTCGATGGACAAGATCGGGCCCATGGCTCGCAGCGCCGAAGATTGCGCGCGAATTTTTGCCGCCATTGCCGGGCACGATCCAAAAGACCGCGGTACGATTGCCATCGACAAGGCCGCTTTCACGTACTCGCCTTCGGTTGAAATGCGCAAGCTCCGCGTCGGCTGGCTTCACAATGCCTGGAACTCTTTCGATGGCGGAAGCGCAAGGCCAGTTGCGGCAGCAAGATCAGTCTTGAAAAAAATCTTCAGCGGCATGAAGGAAACCTCCTTGCCGGTTGGCCCGTGGGAAGAGGCTGCCTCCCTGATCGTACAGGTGGAGTCGGCCGCTTCCTTCCGCCCGCTGATTCGCTCAGGAAAAATCAGCGAACTGACCGATCCGCTCGGGCAGGTCTCTGGCTACTTGAACGAGCAATATTCCGCAGCAGACTATGGACAAGCCCTCAAAGTGCGCGAGATTCTGCAAAAGAAAATGGATGCGATTTTTGAGGACTTCGACGTGCTCGTCGCTCCATCGCAGCCGGTTCCCGCCACCCCGCTCACGCTCAATCTGGAAACCGGCCTGGCATTTCCTGATCCGCTGGGCGCCATTGGCAACCTTTGCGGGTTGCCGGCGCTCTCCGTTCCCTGTGGTTTCACCGAAAAGAATCTACCGATTGGACTCGAGTTCGTGGCCGGCGCGGGCGACGACATCGTCGTCATTCAAGCCGCGCGAGCGTTCCAGCAACACACCGATTGGCACCGGCGGCACCCGAAGATCCACTAGGTTCAATTTTTGTTCATAAGCTCGTGGACCGCGCGTCGCAGCGCGGTGCGCCTAAAGGGCTTTGCCAGCAGGCGCACCGTGGAATCGAAACGCGAATAGCTCCGGCCGCCCTTTCGCCGTACCCGGACATGTACAACATGCGAAGTTCGGACGCTGCCACCTCCATGGGCGCACCTCCGCGGATAGGTTCTGCCGTTCTTGTCAAATTCCTGGATATGCGATATTGGGCTTGTGACGTTCTCGAGGAGGGCTAACGCGCGATGCATGAAATTTGGAAAGATATGTTCGTACTGGGGATTCCTCTGCTCGAAAAAATCCTGCGTCCCATCTTAGTCTACGCGTTCTTGGTAGTCAGCTTGCGGCTTTCCGGAAAGCGGGAGCTCGTCCAGCTCAATCCTTTTGACCTGGTCGTCCTGCTGACTTTATCCAACACCGTGCAAAACGCCATCATCGGCGACGACAACTCTGTGCTCGGCGGAATTATCAGCGCCACCTCCCTGCTTGCCACCAACTTCTTGGTGGTGCGCTTTCTCTACCGGCACCGCAAGCTCGACCAGTTGGTGGAAGGCCGCGCGGACGTGCTGATCGAAGACGGCAAAGTCCGGACGCAACACCTCAAGACCGAACTCATCACCATGGCGCAGCTGGAAGCCGCCGCGCGCAAGCAGGGCTTCAGTTCGCTTTCCGAAGTCAGCCAATGCGTTCTCGAGCCCGGCGGAACGCTCACGTTCGTCGGCAAGAAACCTGCCGCAGAGGAAGTGCGACACCACGAATTGCTCGGCAAGGTGGAAAGCCTGGCGCACGAAATCGCCCTGCTGCGCGGGTCGTGGCCTCCGGCGCGCGCCTAATCAGCGGAGCAGTAGACCAGTTGCGGCGAGCACAACACCGCCCGCGCCCAAGATCATGCCGGCCAGCCAAAAACCTTTGCGCTTGGTAAGCAGAGTAATGGAGCAGATGACCAGACCGATTTCGAGAAAGGCCTCCCCTGCGTCGAACCGGTCGGCTTTACGACTGGCAAAGTCGCGCTCCGCTTCCAGGTCCGTGGCCTCCTTGCTGATATCTTCTTTGTCGCTCTGATAGTGTTCCACTTCCTTGAGATACTTCTCTCGAAGGGCTTCACCTTTTCCCTGATCCATGGCAGCAACCAGGTTGACCACGTCAGAAAAACCTTGCGTTTCGTGAAGGCGCACGCTTTTTGCCTGATATTGCGCCCATTTGTCGGCCGCCTGACTTTGCCGTAGCAATTCCTCGGTGTGCGCCCGGTGCCCCAGCAGCGTCACACCGGCAACCAACACGGCCATGATCGAAATGGTGATCGATACCGGAAGAACCAGCGGGTGGTCCGCGGGTTCGTGGTGTCCTTCTGGAAGTTCGATGCCTTCAGGCATGCCTGTTTGCTCCTACTGTTTGAATCGGAATCAGACGGCAGGTTCGGCGGCGGCCATGACCTGTAAAGCTTCATGAGCAGCGGCCAGGGTGCGGTCGATGTTTTCAGAAGTGTGCGCCGCGGAGAGGAACGCCGCTTCGAACTGCGAAGGCGCGAAGAAGACTCCCCTCGCCAGCATCTCCCGGAAGAATCGTGCGTAGCGTTCTGTATCCGAACGCTTCGCGTCGGCATAATTTCTTACCGGCCCGGTCGTGAAAAAGACCGTCGCGAGCGAGCCGATGGCGTTGATCTGAGCGGCGATTTCGGCGCGCTCCGACTCGGCGCGCAAACCGCGCACCAGCCGCTCGGCCAGTCTGGTCATCTCCTCGTACAACCCCGGTTTTGTGAGTTGCCCGAGCGCCGCGATTCCCGCCCGCATGGCCAGCGGATTTCCCGCCAGCGTTCCGGCCTGATAGACCGGGCCGAGCGGCGCAACGTGATTCATCCATTCCGCGCGGCCACCATACGCGGCCACAGGAACTCCTCCGCCGATGATTTTGCCGAGTGTCGTCAGATCTCCCTCGATGCCAAGAAGCTCTTGCGCGGAGCCGTTGCGCAGGCGAAACCCGGTGATGACTTCATCGACGATGAGCAGCGCCCCGTCCCGTTGCGTGATTTCCCGGAGGCCTTTCAGGAACCCGCTTTCCGGTAGAACGACCCCCATGTTTGCCGCGATGGGTTCCACAATGACCGCCGCAATTTTTCCTTTGTGCGTTGCAAAAACCTTCTCAACCGCTTCGGGATCGTTGTACGGAACATTCAACGTCAACCCAGCCAGCGCTTGCGGCACGCCGGGACACTCCGCGATGCCCAGCGTCGCGAGGCCCGAACCCGCTTGCGAAAGGAAACTGTCCGCGTGCCCGTGGTAACAGCCTTCGAATTTGACGATGAAATCGCGCTTCGTGACGCCGCGGGCCAGCCGCACCGCGCTCATTGTGGCTTCGGTGCCACTTGAAACAAAGCGAATTTTTTCCAGGAAAGGGATGGCCTGGGTGATGAGCGTGGCGAGCTCCAGCTCGAGTGCCGTGGTCACGCCAAAGCTTGTGCCGCGTCGGGCCTGGTCGGCGATGGCATCGGCAATCGCCGGATTCGAATGCCCGAGAAGGATCGCTCCCCACGAGCAAACGTAGTCGAGCAGCTCGTTGCCGTCAGCGTCGTAGAGAAATTGTCCGCCGGCGCGGTCGATTACCAGCGGCTCTCCGCCCACGGAGCGAAACGCCCGAACGGGACTGTTCACTCCGCCGACCAAAACCCTTTCGGCGCGCGCGAAAATTTCCCGCGAACGCCGCCGCTCGGTTTTCAGTATGGTTTGCGTTTTGCTCATCTGATCTTATTTAGACACTTCCTCTGCCCCCGGCTAGCACGCCTTCATCCACCGCGCCACGTCCTTGGCATGGTAGGTCAAGATGTGGTCCGCGCCGGCGCGCTGGACGCCCGTCAAGATTTCGAGAACCACCCGCTTTTCGTCGAGCCAGCCGTTTTGCGCCGCGGCTTTTACCATCGCGTATTCGCCGCTGACGTTGTACGCGCCCACGGGAACCTCAAAGGCTTCGCGCACGCGCCAGATCACGTCGAGATACGGCAGCGCGGGCTTGACCATCACCATGTCCGCGCCTTCTTCCAAGTCCAGCCGCACTTCTTTCAGCGCCTCGCGCGCGTTCGCGGGATCCATCTGATAGCTGCGGCGGTCGCCGAATTGCGGCGCGGACTGTGCAGCTTCGCGAAATGGCCCGTAAAATCCGGAGCAGTATTTTGCCGCGTAGGAAAGAATGGCGATGTTCTCAAATCTGTTTTCATCGAGCATTTTTCGAATTGCGCCGACGCGGCCGTCCATCATGTCCGAAGGCGCGACAATGTCGGCGCCGGCGCGCGCGTGCGAAAGCGCCTGCTGCGCCAGAATCTCGAGTGTCGGGTCATTCGCCACTTCTCCGTGCTCGATGACGCCGCAGTGGCCGTGATCGGTGTATTCGCACAGGCAGACGTCGGTAATGACCAGCAATTTCAGATTGGCCTTTCGAATGCCCTCGATGGCGCGCTGCACCACGCCTTGCGAACCGAGTGAACTCGCGCCGCGCGGATCCTTCGTTTCCGGCAGGCCAAAGAGAATCACCGCGGGGATGCCGAGCGACTCCACTTCCCTCGACTCTTCCACGAGCTGGTCGGCAGACTGCTGAAAAATGTTCGGCATCGAAGCGACTTCCAGGCGTACGTTCTTCCCGGGGCACACAAACATCGGATAAATCAAGCCGGCGGTCGTCAAGCGCGTCTCGCGGACCACGCTGCGCAGTGCTTCGGTGCGGCGTAAGCGCCGGGGCCGATGCGTCGGGAAACTCATGCTCGTTTGACTCCTGCCGGAGCGGCCTTCGCGGCGGCGAAATGCCCTTCCAAAGCTTCAACCACTGAGACGGCGGTCGTATCTTGAGCAACGACGGCGCGCTCGACGCCCGCTTTACGCAAAGCATTCGCGGTAACAGGCCCGACCGCGGTGACGGCCAGCTTACCCTGGAGCTCGTGCAACCGCGTGGCACCAACGAGTTCCGCAAAATGTTGTACCGCCGATGGACTAAAAAACAAAATCGCGTCTGCTTGGCCGTTCAGAATCTTCTCGAGTCCCTCGGTCTCCGCGGGCCGCCGCGTGCGATAGGCAATCACTTCGGTGACCTGGGCACCAAACCGCGCGAGCGCCGCGGGCAGGTCCGGGTTGGCGCGATCGCTGCGCGGCAGCAGCACCCTGGTGCCCTGGAGCTTGCTGCCCAACTCATTCGCGAGAGCAACGCCGTTGTGCGTCACGGCGACGTACTCCACGGGAAGATCCGCACTTCGTGCGGAGTCTGCCGTCACCGGACCCACGCACGCAACGCGCACTCGGCTGTCGGTTCTCATCAGCGGCCGCTGCAAATCCGCGGCTCTTTCGATCAGGGCGCGAACGGCTTGCGCGCTGGTAAGAATCAGCCAGTCAAACTGCTGCATCTTCGTGATGGCGCGATCGAGCGGCGCGAAATCGTCCGGCTCCGCAAAGGACACGAGCGGGAACAACACCGGAGTTGCTCCGCGCGCGGAAAGTTCCCGAGCAAGGTCCTCACACGCGGCCGCCGCGCGCGTAATCACCACGCGCTTCCCCCCGACGGAACTCCGACAATTCTCAGGCACGGTGCCGACCCACTTCCTCAAGGATAGACTGCGCGCCCGCGTCAACGAGCAAGCGTGCCATGTGCTCGCCAAGTTGCGCCGCTTGCTCGGGTTCGGCGGCTGCGTGCTGCTTCACGCATTGCGCGCCATCCACAGAACACACACAGGCATCCATGTGAAGTGCGCCTCGCTCGACGCGCGCCCACGCGCCCATAGGCACTTGGCATCCGCCGTGCAACGCGCCCAGAAGCGCGCGTTCCGCAATCACCGCGGCGCGGGTTTCCGGGTCATCGAGGGGCGCCAGCAAATCCTGGGCTTCCCGGTCGTTCAAGCGGCATTCCACGGCGATCGCGCCTTGCCCCACCGCGGGCATGCATACATCCGGAGAAAGAACCTCGGAAATGCGCTGGCTGAATCCCAACCGGTCCAATCCTGCCTTGGAAACGACCACTGCTTCGTATTCCCCGCTTTGCACTTTGCGCAAGCGCGTGTCCACGTTGCCACGCAGGTCGCGCAAGTCGAGATCCGGGCGAACATGACGCAGCTGCGCCTGACGCCGCAAGCTGCTCGTGCCCACGCGCGCTGCGTGACGCAGGTCTGCGATCGCGAGGGTCGAACCCACCAGACAATCGCGCACGTCATCGCGCTTGCAGACGGCGGGAAACGTCACCCGGGAAGGAATGTCGGTAGGAATGTCTTTGACGCTGTGCACGGCCAGGTCGATGGTTTGCTCGAGCAGCGCTTCTTCCAGTTCTTTGATGAAAATGCCCTTGCTGCCGATTTGCGCCACCGGCGAGTGCAGCATTTTGTCGCCCGCCGTTTTGATGATGACGATTTCCGGCTCGATGCCGGTCGCTGCAAAAAGCCGCTTGCGAATAGACTCCGCCTGCCATCTGGCAAGCAGGCTCCCGCGGGTTCCGATGCGCAAGGTCCTCAAGATTTCTCCCGGTTTAAAAGGAATAGGTCGCGCAGCGCCTCGACGCTTTGCACCTTTCGGCGCAGATCTTTTTCGCCCCGCAAGCGCTGGGCCGGCCCGAGCAGCAAGCTTTCGAGGATTTCATCCATTAGTTTTTCAACCAGGGTGCGGTCCGCCTCGGTCAAGTGCTGGATGGATGCCACGCGGGCACGGATGAACTGATCGCGCTCCTCGCGCATTTTTGTGCGCAGCTCATTGACCAGGCCGACCAGCTCGACGCCCGCCTGCCAGGATAAAAATTTTCCTACCTGCTGTTCGACGATGCTATCGGCTTTGGGAATTTCGTTCTCCCGGGCCTGGCGGTTCTGCGCCACGATTTCGGTGAGATCGTCGATGTTGTAAACATAGACGTTGTAGAGCTTCCCCACGGTGCCGTCGACATTTCTTGGCAAACCAAGATCCATCAGGAACATTGCGCGGTTGCTGCGCCTGTCCATTGCCCGTTCAACGGCTTCGCGGCGCAAAACCGGTTCTTCGGCCGATACCGAGGTGACGATCACGTCCGGCACCGGAAGCGCCTTTTCCCACTCGCCCCACGGCAGCACTTCTCCACGATATTGTTTGGCCAGCCCGTCGGCGCGCTCCTTCGAGCGATTCATTACAAAAAGACGCGCAATGCCGCGATCCCGCAGCTGAGCAATCACCTGCTCGCTGATGGTGCCGGCGCCAAGAACCAGCGCACTGCGATCGTGCAGTTTTCCGAAGATGCGTTCGGCCAGTTTGACGCCGGCGGAAGCCACGGACATCGGCCGTGCCCCCAGCTCGGTCTCCGCGCGCACGCGCTTGCCGACCTCGAGCGCGCTCTGAAACAGGCGATTCAGCACCGGTCCCGTAGCGCCTTGCTCGTGCGCGACCCGATAAGCTTCGCGCACCTGGCCAAGAATTTCGGCTTCGCCGAGCATCATGGAGTCGAGCCCTGCGGCGACACGGAACAGATGCCGTACCGCCTCGCGGTCATAGTGGTGGTATAACGACGTTCCCAGGACGTCCATGCGCACGGAATGAAATTCGCTCAGGAACGTGGAAAGCCCCGGCGCGCATTCGCGCGAAGTTTCCGGCGGCACACCATACACTTCGCTGCGATTGCAAGTCGAGAGCACCAGCGTTTCCTCGAGAATGCCCTTCGAGCGGAGTTCCTCGGAAGCGCGGCGTGCCTGGTCGGCGGTGAAGGACACCCGCTCGCGCACCTCGACGGGCGCGGTGCGATGGTTCAATCCAACGAGAACGATCTCCATGCCGGACCTAGGACGCTCCTTTAAAAAAACCGGTGATTCGCCGAAAGATACAAGTTCACGACCGTAAAGCTCAGAAAGACAATCAGAAAATTGAAGACACACAGCTTCGAGGCACGCGCGCCGCGCCAGGCGGTCGTCCGCGCCAGCCGGAAGTACACCGCGTACAAAATCAGGACGAGCAGCGTGACCGCATACTTGGGGTCGTAGAAAGAATACTTGCTACTCAACCGGTAGACCCACAGGAAACCGAAGGCCGTCCCAACGGTGATGCAGGCTAAGCCTATCAAAACACTGGATCGGCTCATGCGTTCGAGCAGCTCGAGCGGCGGCAGGCGCCAAACCACGTCACCCATCCTGTGGTTGCGAAGGAAACGCTCCTCAATGAGGAAGGTCAAGCTCAACACACAGGAAAGGGTAAACGCCGCGTACGCCAAGATGTTGAGGGCCACGTGAAAAGCAAACGTTGGCCCGTGCGCATCCGGAGGCGAGAGTTTATCGGCGGGCGCAAGATGGGCAGCGACAAAAAATACGAGAATGAAGGGCAGCACCAGTGCTCCGACCGACCGCTGGCGGTGGTAGAGCTCGAGGCCCAGATAGGTAAGCCCCAGCAACCAGCCAAACAGGGACATGGCTCCGTATAAATCATGATACGGAACCGTGTGCGCCCCTTCGGATCTCTCGAGCAAGACAAAGTAGTGCATCACCAAGCCTGCGGCCAGCAGCAGCGTTCCCAGCCGGCCGGTGAGCGCTTTCCCGGTATTCAAAAAGATCAGATACAGCGCGAGACTCAACGCGTAAGCAACGACGGTGGAAATGAAAAGGGCGTAGTGCACTCGTCTACCTGTTACGCATGGGAGCCGCACCGAACAAACAGCAACTAGCAGCTGCCTGTTAGGCCGCGTGCGCCCGCAGCGATGGACCTTTGAGTATAACTTACACGGCTGCCGACCCGCACGGCGTGAGCGAGGTCAGGGTGCTTGGCCCGGCAAGACCTGTTAAGATTGGTTGTTCTCGAACTGCTGGAAAGGACATGACCGTCCAAACGTCGGTTAATCGAAAGGACTTATTCCTGCGCGCCTGCCGCGGGGAAACCGTTCCGCGCCTGCCGGTTTGGATGATGCGGCAGGCGGGCCGGTACCTGCCCGAGTATCGCGAAATTCGCGCAAAGCATGGATTTCTGGAGGTTTGCAAGACCCCGGAGTTGGCCACGGAGGTCTCCTTGCAGCCTTTCCGACGGCTCGGCGTCGATGCCGTGATCGTCTTCTCCGATATCCTCATTCCGGCCGAAGCCATGGGACTGCCACTCGAGTTGGGCGATCAGGGGCCGAACCTTCCAAGCCCGGTTCGTAGCCTGGCAGACGTTCAGAAATTGCGGATTTTCGACCCGGAACTGGAAACCGGGTTCTTGCCCGAAGCGATCCGCCGCATCGTAAAGGCGGTCGGCAGCGAAGTTCCTGTTTTGGGCTTTGCCGGTGCCCCGTGGACGCTCGCGTGTTATATGGTGGAAGGTCGAACGAAAGAAGGGTTTGCTACCGTTAAGCAGTTTCTGTATCAGGAACCGAAAACGTTTCGCGACTTGCTGCATCGCATCGCGCAGGCCACGATTCCCTATCTCAAGGCGCAAATCGCGGCTGGCGCGACCGCGGTGCAGTTATTTGATACCTGGTGCGGCGAGCTGAGTTTGCAGGACTACCAGGAATCCGCGCTCCCCGCGGTCGAGGAGGTCGTCTCTGGAATTTCGGGCTCCGTTCCGTTCATTTATTACACAAAGGCATCGCGGCACTTGCTTCGCGCTGCGTCGCGCTCCGGCGCGACCGTACTGAGCGTGGATTGGCGCGTGGACCTGGGAGAAATTCGCGGCGCCCTCGGCCCCAACATCGCGTTGCAGGGAAATGTTGATCCCGCGGTGTTACTCGGTCCACGAGAGAGAATTCGAGAAGTCACGCTGGACGCGATCCATTCGCTCGCCGGACGAGGGCACATTCTCAATCTTGGCCATGGCATTCTGCCCGACACTCCGGTCGAAAACGCTCAGCTTTTTGTGGAAACCGGCCAACAAGCGTTGCTAGGGGAAATGCGGCCGGCGGCGCAGTCCCGGTGAGGCCATTTGCGATGACGCTCGCCTATCCAACGCTTCAGCAGATGCGCAACGAACTTCGCGTCGGCGAAGAGTTTCTCGCAAAATACAATCGTCCCGGCCCGCGCTACACCAGTTACCCGACGGCGCCCGTTTGGAACGACGGGTTCGGCCCAACCGACCTGGAAAGCGCTTTCGAGCAGGCAGAAAGCGCGAAAACACCCGTTTCGCTGTACATGCATATCCCGTTCTGCGAGAGCCTGTGCCTTTTCTGCGCGTGCAACGTGGTGATTCAGAAAAATAAGGGTGTCGCGCCGCCGTATCTGGACGTACTTAAACGTGAAACGGAGCGCGTTAGCCGCAGCATTTCGAAACGCCGCCACGTGGTGCAATTCCATTGGGGCGGCGGGACGCCAACCTATCTCTCACCGGAACAAATCGAGGATCTTTTTGAATTTACTCGCGAACATTTCCAGTTCGCGCCCGACAGTGAAATCGGCATCGAAGTCGATCCCCGTGTGACCTCGCGCGCGCATCTCGAGACGATTCGAAAGTTGGGCTTTAACCGCCTGAGCATGGGCATCCAGGATTTTCAACTCGACGTGCAGAAAGCGGTTCACCGGCTCCAGCCCTTCGAAATGACGCGCGATCTGCTTTCGAGCGCGCGCCGGCTCGGCTTCGACAGCATCAACGTGGACTTGATTTACGGCCTGCCGTATCAAACGCCCGAGAGCTTCGCTCACACTGTCGACCAGATCATCGGTCTCAGCCCGGACCGCATCGCACTGTTCAGCTATGCGCACGTTCCCTGGTTGAAAAAGCAGCAGGGTTCCTTTATCGGGCATCTCCCCGAAGGCATGGTGAAGTTTGAGATTTTTCGCACCGGCCTGCTTCAATTCATCGAGGCCGGGTACGTGTACATCGGCATGGACCACTTTGCGAAACCCAGCGATGAGCTTTCGCTCTCCCAGCAAAGGCGGACGCTGCACCGCAATTTTCAGGGCTACACGACCAAAGCCGGCGCCGACCTGTACGGCATGGGCATCACGGCCATCAGCGGCATCCAATCGGCTTACGCGCAAAACCATCGCGACATCCCTTCCTGGCAAAAAGCCGTGGAAGAACGCGGTCTGGCCACTATGCGCGGCTATCATCTTTCCGAAGAAGACCGGCTTCGCCGTGCGGTCATCAGCCGGCTGCTTTGCCACACGGTGGTGCTCAAGGACGAAATTTCCCGCGAGTTTGGCATCAACTTTGACGAGCACTTCGCCGAAGAACTACGCCGTTTCGAGCCGTTCTGCGACGATGGGCTTGTGCTCCTTGAAAACGGCGAAATTCGCGCCACCGGGCTCGGCCGCATTTTCATCCGCAACCTGGCCATGGTTTTCGATCCGTACCTCGAAAAACAGCAGCTGGCCGCCAAGCCGCTTTTCTCGAAAACTCTCTGAGCCCGCAAGGTGCACACCTCGTCGTGACCCGTCACGCCCAAGCTCTGGTGGTTGGCGGCGGCATTTCTGGGTTGGTTTGCGCGTATGCGCTTCAGAAAGCGGGCCTCGAAGTTCTTCTTGTCGAAGCTTCGGCCCGGCCCGGCGGCGTTCTTAACTCGGTCAGCCGCAACGGCTTCTTGCTGGAACTGGGCCCGCAAAGTTTCACGGGAACCGCGCAATTGCGAAGCTTATGCGCGAACCTCGGAATTGCGGATCAGCTCATTGAAGCTCCAGCCAAGGCCCCACGCTACGTTCTGGTTAGCAGCAGGCTCAAGGCCGTGCCGATGAGCCCCCTAGCGCTTTTCACTAGCCCGCTCATCGACGGCTCCACGAAATGGGCGCTGGTACGCGACATTTTTGGCAAAAGCGTTCCGCCGGAAGGCGATGAATCCGTCGCCGCCTTTGTCCGCAGAAAATTCTCCGAGCGGCTCCTCGATCGCCTGGTCGGGCCTTTCGTTTCAGGTGTCTTCGCCGGCGACCCGGAAAAACTCAGCGTCCGCAGCGCATTCCCGCAGCTTCACGAAGCCGAAAGCGCTCGAGGAAGCATCGTTCGCGGCGTGCTGCGCCCGGCCAAATCCAAGAAAGGCCCGCGCGAGCGACCCACGCTGAATACGTTTCGCGAGGGCAATGAGACGCTGGTGCGCGCGCTCGGAAACAAGCTCGCTTCGAGCATTCTCCTGCGGACGCGCGCCACAAACGTCTATCGACAAAAGGATGGGGCGTACCACGTCTCTCTGGAAGGCAGCAACAACGATTCGGTATCAGCTAAGTCCGTGATTTTCGCGACACCCACGGATGTGACAGGAGGGCTGCTGGGGCAACTTGAGCCTTCGTTCAAACCGCTGCTGACTTCCGTCGAGTATGCTGCGGTTGCTGTCGTTTCGCTTGGTTACGCCAAAAAGGACGTCAGCCACTCACTGGACGGCTTCGGGTTCCTCGTTCCGCGGTCCGCCGGTTTGCGCATTCTCGGTACGGTCTGGAATTCCTCGCTTTTCCCCGGGCGCGCGCCCGACGGGCATACGCTCCTCACCGGTTTCGTTGGGGGAGCAACCGACGCCGCTGCCGCGAGGTTGAACCACGAGGAGCTTTCGGGCATCGTCCATCGCGAGATCGCCCCCTTGCTTTCCATCCAGTCCAGCCCCATGTTCTCGAACGTCACGATTTGGCCGCGGGCACTTCCGCAATACAATCTCGGGCACGGCGACCGGCTGGCTTCCATCGGCAAAAATTTGGCACGTTTTCCTGGCCTTTTTTTGACGGGCAATTACTTGCGAGGTCCAGCAATTGGCGCGTGCGCGGAACAGGCGCTGGCCGTCGCCGAAGAAGTCGCCGCCGTGGCCGAGCGCTGACTTATGCATATAGACATGAGTCGTATTCCAGAGACGAGGCTCTTCTCCAGACAAGAAAGCCACGGTCGGGCCAACCGTGGCTCTGCCATCGCATGGACGAGCGTCAATGCCTTTTCCTGGATGTCTGCTCAAACTGGGGTTGTCACGAGCAGGTGATGTCGGACTGGGCGGAGGCGACCACGATGTCGATGCTTGGTCCCGTAACATGCAGCGCATTGACCGTCACCGATCCGCTCGTTCCTCCCGACGAACTTGTTTGCTGGTTGATGATAACGCTGATTCCCCCTGGGAGGGAGATGGAGAGGTTCGGGTTGGAGACCAGGATCGATTGGCCTGCAACGGTCAATCCCACTAGCTGCGCACTCCCGCTGGTGCTGGCCTGTCCACCGCTACAGGTGGCGCTGGAGTTCGATTTCACAACACTGGCGGCAACCAAGCCATTCAGCAGGTTTACATCCAGCAGTGTCGATTGCGACTGGCTGCTGCTGCCACTCCCGGACGTGGAACTTTTCAGCGCGTCAGCCGAGGCTATACCCGCGACGTTCACACTCGCTACCGACGTGCTCAGGCTCCCGCCGCTTGATGGCAGCGCTCCGGTATCCGCCAGTGCCAGCGAAACCCCCACGGCATTTGCTTTCAAAGCCACGGCTTCACCGCTGAACGTGGCAGCGCTTTGCGCAAAACTCGCAGCAGGGCTCGACACCAGAAGCGCTGCCAGAGCGGTCGCGATCAGCGATAATTTATTTTTGTTCATCTTGGCTTCTCCTTGAGGTAGTTAATGGCCGACTCGTCGCGCATGCCTGCGGCGGCGCATACCTACAGCGGGTAGCAACCGGAGCAACACATCAGGCCGGGGGGCTTTTCGAGACAATTCGGTTCCGCGCACACTATGCTGGCAGTCCCTTACCCACAATCAGGTTTTTTCTCGCTTTGGCTTGAAACATTTCCTGATGGCCGATTACCAGAAACGCCCTAATCACCGTTCCATCGCTAAAAGAGAGGGCCGCAGCCGAATCTCAGGTCTTCCGAGGGCAATCGAACGAGCTACTTTTTCCCATACCGCAGCGCCAAGCGCAATTTGCGTCGCTTGCCGGCTTCGCGGAACCTCTTCTTTTCCTCCTCGGTATTCACAATCAGCGGCGGCACGGGCTTCGGCAGGCGGGTGTGTTCGTCAATCGCCACGAAGGTCACGTACGCGGTGGTGGTGTGCTTCTTCTCGCCGGTGAGCACATTTTCTGAATAAACTTCCACGCCCACTTCGAGCGAAGTGTGAAAAACGCGGTTCACCTGTGATTTCAAAATGACGATTTCCCCGAGACTTACCGGATTGCGAAAGTCGATGTGGTCGACCGAAGCCGTCACGACATAACTGCCCGAATGCCGGTGCGCCGCCATCGCCGCTGCCATATCCACCAGGTGCATCACGTGCCCGCCGAGCAGCTTGCCGAGCGGATTGGTCTGTGCGGGCAAAACGATTTCCGTCATCTCCGACCGCGAGGCGCCTACTGGCTTACCCCCCAGATCCGCTCGGGCGTCCTCGGCTTTCTTCCGTTTCATGCGAATCCTCTTCTTTTGCCGCGTTTTGCAGCCTTTCCGCGCTCCCGTATAATACGGGAGGTTCCCATAAGCGAACAAATGATGGACAAAACCACCGGACCGAAGAAGTCGCGCCGCCAAATGCTCGAAGAGCTTGTCGCCAAAAAGCCCGACGACGCCTTATCCCGCTATGGTTTGGCGCTCGAATGCATGAACAGCGGCGACTCGGCCGCGGCGGACCGGCACTTTCGCACACTTCTCGAACACAACGCCGCTTATGTTCCCGGCTACCACATGTACGGTCAGTTCTTGGCTCGCCAAGCGCGCACGGAGGAAGCGCGAAGCGTACTCTCAAGCGGCATCGCAGCGGCAGCCCAAGCGGGCAACCAGCATGCGCGCTCCGAGATGGAAGCGCTCCTAAATGATCTTTCCTGACTCTTCTTTGAACTAATCTTCGAGCGTCGGCAGGGTTTTCAGAACCTCCGCGGCACGCGGGCGGTTGCGCACGGGTTCGTCCTTGCGGATTTTTCCGTCGCGGAACACCAGCACACGCTTCGCAAACTCCGCGATGTCGCGCTCGTGGGTCACCATGACAATGGTCAAGCCCTTGTCGTTCAGGCCCTGAAACACTTCCATGATCTCGACCGAAGTGCGGCTGTCCAGGTTGCCCGTCGGCTCGTCGGCCAGCAGAATCGACGGCCGGTTCACCAGCGCTCGCGCGACCGCCACACGTTGTTGTTGTCCGCCCGACATTTGCGAAGGAAAATGTTCGGCGCGGTCGGCCAAGCCAACCATCTCGAGCGCTTCCGCGGCTCTTCGGTGGCGCTCCTCTTTGCTGACTTTGGAATAAAGCGTCGGCAGTTCCGTGTTTTCGAGCGCCGTGGTGCGCGCGAGCAGATTGAATCCCTGAAAAACAAATCCGATTTTTTGATTACGGATGAGCGCCAGCGCCCGTTTATCGTGCTGCGAGACGTCCACGCCTTCCAGCAAATAGCGGCCGGAACTGGGCCGGTCCAGACAGCCGAGAATATTCATGAACGTGGATTTCCCGCTGCCGCTCGCACCCATCACGGCCACGAATTCGCTGTGCTGCACCTCCACGCTCACGCCGCGCAAGGCATGCACGCGCGTTTCGCCCAGCTCGTAGTATTTGTGGATCTCCTCCACGCGGATGACCGCGTGCCCGGCGAATGGACCGCTCGTAAGCGTTGTTTCCGTCTGATTCGTGACCTGCATGGCGTTTCTGTCCAAGAAATCGCTACCGCCGCACTCCCGGAGCTCCCGGCACCGACGACTTCGCCACGACGGAGCGAATGATAAGCTCTTCACCTTCTTTCAATTCACCCTTGTTCACCGCCGTCACTTCCGTGTAGGAATGGTCCGTGATGCCGAGGGACACTTTCACCGGCTCCATGCTGTTATCCGCGTGAAGTTTCCAGACGATTGCAGTATTGGAACGTGACGCTCGCGGCCGATTCTGGCCACCGTCGGCTGTTTGCGGGGCTTCTGCTGCCGCGGCTGCATCACTGGCACTTTTCCTGTCGCCGCCTTCCATTCCGTATCGCCGATAAAGCGCGAGGACCTCCTCAGGTTCCATCGGCGGCTTGTAACGCAGCGCCGTGTTCGGCAGTTTCAACACGTTTTGCACGGTGGCCACAGGAATGGTCACGTACGCGGTCATTCCCGGAAACAGCTTCAGGTCGGGATTCGCAAAATCAACGATGGTGTCGTAGGTAACGACGTTCTGCACCGTGGTCGCGTTCATGCGCACCTGGCTGACCATGCCGCGAAACGTTTCTTTCGGAAACGCATCGACCTTGAAGGTGACTTCCTTGCCGACCTTAATGTTCCCGACGTCGGATTCGTCGGTCTTCGCATAGACCTGCATTTTCTTCAGGTCTTGCGCGATGGTAAAAATCGTGGGTGCTTGCAGCGACGCCGCAACGGTCTGGCCCACGTCCACGTTGCGTGCCACTACCGTGCCGTCAATCGGCGAGCGAATCACCGTGTAGTTGAGATTGGTCTGCGCCACCTCGAGCGCCGCTTCCTTCTGGCTGACTTGCGCTTCCGCCTGCGTCACGTTGGCCTGCGCGCCCCCCACTGCTGCATTCGCGGAATCGTAGTTGGCTTTCGCCATGTCCAGTTGCTGCTGGCTCATGATTCCGGCTTTGGTAAGTCCGGCCGCGCGGTCGTAATCGCCCTTCGTTTGAACCAGCGCTGCTCGGGCTTTTTCCAGATTTGCGCGCGCGGCAATGAGATTGGCTCTGGCGTTTTCCAGGTCTGCCGTTGCTTGCTGCACGGCCCCCTTAAACAGCGCGGGATCGATCAACGCAACAAGATCCCCTTTGTGCACGCGGGAATTAAAATCGACAAAAAGCTTCGAGATCGTTCCCGATACTTGGGAGCCCACCTGCACGGTGATGACCGCGTTGATCGTGCCGGTGGCCTCGACGACGTCGTGGATGTCGCCGCGCTCGACTTTTGCGGTGAAATTCTGGATCGGCGGCGTGCGGTTTAACCCCAGCACGACAAGAAACGCTGCGGCTGCGACAGCACCGCCCAGCAGGAGCCATTTTGTTCTTGGTTTCATTCGTTTCCTGGACGCCGGGAATTTAACCGCTCACTCCTATGAAAATAGCCGCGTATCTCATTGAAAAGATTGGCTCAACAGTGAGCGGCTATTTTCATCCTTCGTTGTGGCTCTCCGAGAGCCATGGGTTACTCGTATCGGAGCGCCTCGATAGGATCGAGCAAAGACGCCTTGCGCGCCGGGTAGTATCCGAAAAAAACGCCAACCGCAATGGAAAAGAGCGCCGCGACGATAACCGCTTCGAGGGACATGATCATCGGCCATTGCAGCGTCTTGCCAACCAGATAGGAGCCAAGAACTCCGAGCATTACTCCGGCGCCGCCGCCAACGAGGCTCAGCATCACGGACTCGCCCAGAAATTGCAGTTGAATGGCTTGTTCCGTCGCTCCGACGGCAACACGAACGCCAATCTCCCTCGTGCGTTCAGTCACGGAAACCAGCATGACATTCATGATGCCAATCCCGCCCACAATCAGCGAGATGGAAGCGATGGCAATCAGCAAAACCGTGAGCGTCTTGCTGGCTTCGAGCTGCGCTTGAATGATGTCTTCCGGGTTGCGGATGTTGAAGTCATCGTCTTCTTCCGGGCGCAAATGGTGGCGGTCGCGCAGGAGCGCCGCGGCTTCCTGCCCCGCAACCTTCACCGCATCCTGGGAAACCGCCGAACACAGAATGTCATCGAGCCAGGTGATCCCCTTGATTTTTTTCATGGCCGTCGTATACGGCAGGATGATCGTGTCGTCCTGGTCTTGACCGGAAAAGGACAGGCCCTTGGGCATCAGCGTTCCCACCACTTTGCAGGGCAAATCCTTCACGCGAATCACTTTGCCGATAGGATCCTCAACGCCGAACAACTGGTCACGAACGGTGCGGCCAATGACGCAGACGTCCGCCGCGCGCTCCACGTCATCTTGCGAAAACGCTGCGCCCTGGTCGATATACCATCGCCGGATATCGAAGAATTCTGGAGAGACGCCGCGGTAGCCGGTGTACCAGTTTTGGTTGCCATAAATAATCTGCACGGAAGCATCCACGTTGGGCGAAACGCTTTTGATCAGGGCGATTTGATTCTTGATGGCCACGGCATCAGCAAGCACAAGTGTTTTGGTGCCATGAGTGCCGGTGCGAACGCCGTTGACCGCCCGCCCGCCCGCCTCAATCCACACAAAATTGTCGCCGAGGTTATTGAGTTGCTGTTCGACACGCGCCTGGCCGGCTTTGCCAATAGCCACCACGCAAATCACGGCAGCGATGCCGATGGTGATGCCCAGCACCGTCAAGACGCTGCGCATCTTATTGCGCATCAGCGCCACAACGGCAGACCGCAATAGCGCGGCGTAATTCACTTCTCCTCCCGCTTTTTCGTGCAACCCATTTTCCGCATCGGCAGATAAACGGAGGATAAATCAGCGACGCGTAGAAGCCCGTTACCATTTTTCCACCAACAAGCAGCCATTACCAGCCTTCGAAAGGGGTCTGTGGGAGGTCACTGCAACAACTATCCGACCGTTCGGACTTGGCCCAAATGAGCGGACTAACCGTCGCCTCGGAGGGCAAACCACACCGAGCCCTTAGACGAGATGGCTCATTGAGGTTAAAATCACGGCAAAGAGAGGGGACTCCCTTGGCACGATGGTTCTTCGAACCTGGGCACACCGCTGCCGAATTCTGTGTGCGCCATATGATGGTTACCTATGTCCGGGGGCACTTCAAGAACGTCCATGGACGGCTCCATTTCGATCCCACCAGTCCGCAGAACTCCTCGGTTGAGATCGAGATCGACACCCGGGGGCTCTGGACGGGAGAGCCGGACCGCGACGCACATCTGCGCAGCGCCGATTTCCTCGACGTCGAGCACTACCCCACCATCACCTTCCGCAGCCGCGAAGTAAAGTTGCTTGGCAACCATGACTACTCGGTCGAAGGGGACCTGACCATACGCGGCGTAAGCCGCCCCGCGAAGCTTCGCGTTACCTATCTCGGCGAGTGGCAAACGCCTTGGTGGGAGAGCGGGGTGGACAAGGGCCCCAAGACGCGCGCCGGCTTCACGGCCACGACCACGATAAACCGGCACGATTTCGGCGTAAGCTGGAACGCACAGTTGGACCACGGCGGGATGGTTGTCGGGGACCTCGTCGAAATCACCATCGACGCTGAGGCCATCCTCGAACAAGCTTAAGGGCGACACTGACCGAGCGGCAACGGTTTGGTATCATTTGGTATGGGAATCATGCGGCCAGAACGCATCGCGCTTTTTCCGTTGAACGTCGTTCTCCTGCCCGGCGCTCCCCTGCCCCTGCATATTTTCGAGCCGCAATACAAGGAGATGGTGAAAAATTGCTTCGAGGAAAAATCGGAATTCGGCATGCTTCTCTCCTTGCCAAAGGGAATTGCGCATGTGGGCTGCACGGCGGAGATTTTGGAAGTTGTGAAACGCTACCCCGACGGGCGCATGGACATCGTTACCGTGGGCCGCGCTCCTTTCCGCGTGGTGGAGCTGTTCACGGAGCATCCCCTGCTGGAAGGGCAGGTTGACTATCTTGAGGACCGCGAAGCTACGGGGAATCCGGTAGTGCAGCGGCAGCTCGTCGAGCTCTACGAAGCATGCCACACGCTCCTTTTCGAAGACTACCCGAAGAATCTTGAGGGCACACCGGCCGAGGAGTTGTCGTACCGCGTTGCGAGCACGCTCCCGATGGATCTCCTATGGAAGCAGCAAATCTTGGAATTGCGCACGGAGGAAGACCGGCAGGAACGGCTGGTGGGATATCTTCGCGAGTGGGCGCCGCATCTACAGAATAGCAAGGCCATGCGCCAGCGCGCTGGGGGCAACGGACACGGATTAAATTAATTTGGTGCGGTCCATCCCTCCTGGACCGCGGAACGGGACCCGAATGACGTCTAACACATCCTCGCAACCTTCAGGACAGCCGAGACCACGTACTCTTGGTGAACTCAAGGGAATCCCTGACTTCGATCCTCGCGGCGCATCGCGCTCGGTGAAGGACGAGATTCGCCGCAACCTGCTGCGCGCGCTGGAAAAAGGGGAAACGCTTTTCCCCGGGGTTCATGGGTATGAAGACACGGTGATTCCGCAAATCGTAAACGCGCTCCTGTCGCGGCACAATTTCATTCTGCTCGGATTGCGCGGACAGGCGAAGAGCCGGATTTTGCGCGGCTTGATCAATCTGCTCGACCCGGAAATGCCGGTCGTTGCCGGCTGCGAGATTAACGACGACCCGTTCAAGCCCATCTGCCGCCTGTGCCGAGAAACCATCGCCAAGGAAGGCGACAACACACTGCTGACCTGGATGCCGCGCGAGTACCGCTATGTCGAAAAACTGGCCACGCCCGACGTCACCATGGCGGACATTCTTGGCGACGTCGACCCGATCCGGGCGGCGCGGGGCGGCCGCGATCTCTCCGACGAGCTCACGATTCACTACGGTCTTTTGCCGCGCGCCAATCGCGGCATTTTTGCCATCAATGAATTGCCAGACCTTGCGGGGAAAATTCAGGTCGGGCTGTTCAACATCATGCAAGAGGGCGACATCCAGATCAAAGGCTATCCGCTGCGTCTGCCGCTGGACGTGCTTCTTGTTTTTACGGCAAACCCTGAAGATTATACAGCGCGCGGGAAAATCATCACGCCGCTGAAGGACCGCATCGGGGCGGAGATTCGCACGCATTATCCTTCGATGCTGGAAGAAGGCATGCGCATCACCGCACAGGAAGCGTGGGTCGGGCGTGACTCGAATCGCAAAGTGGAAGTACCGGCATACCTGCGGGAAGTGGTGGAAGAGATTGCGTTTCAGGCACGCGAAGACAAACGCGTGGACCGCCGCTCGGGTGTGAGCCAGCGGCTGCCAATAACCACGCTCGAAAGCGTGGTAAGCAGCGCCGAACAGCGGGCCGCCCGCATCGGAGAGAAACACGCCGTTGCGCGCGCCGCGGATGTCTACGCCGCACTCCCGGCGATCACCGGAAAGATGGAACTGGAATATGAAGGCGAGTTGAAAGGCGCGGACATCATTGCGCGCGAACTGATTCGAACCGCGTTCGGGCGCGTGTTCAGCAAGCATTTCACCGACGTGAATTTCCAGCCGGTGATTCAATGGTTCGAGCTGGGTGGCGAGCTGAAGCTGCCCGAACTTGCGACGGCCTCCGAGCGCTGCCAGCAACTTTCCAAGATTCAGGGTCTGATGGAGCACATCGCCAGGCTTGGCGCTCACGATCGCAAAGACGCTGGTTCGGCCGCTGCCGCCGCGGAGATGATTCTGGAAGGGCTGTGGGCGCATCGCCGCATCGGCCGCAGCGAAGAGCGCGGCTTCCACGTGGAAAAACCAAAACAAGCGGAGCATCGCGAACGAGATTTGCCCGGGCGGCCGCCGCGGCGGCAGTACAACTGACGACCCAAGGGTCGGTCATCCCGGGGAGCATAGCGAGAAAAACAACTCTGTCGACAGGACGAAATGAAACTCATTAAGTACGGCAAATACACGGGAGAACCAGCCGACGCCATCGACCTGGAAGAGCTGGTCAAGCGCCTGGGCAATTTTTTCCTGCAAAGCGGGTTTGAGTCGCAATTTTACGGCGTATCGCAAATGGATCCCGAGCGTTCGATGGAAGCGCTACGTGAAGCGATCTTGCGAGCGCTGCAAGAAGGCGACCTGTTGCCGGACAGCGCGATGAGTGATGAGCTGCGCGACATGCTGAACGATCCCGAGGCCATGAATAATCAAGCGGTAAA
>WNGG01001687.1_pt1 | contig 73130 bp, 69 predicted proteins | sample 5400661 | NCBI WGS metagenome assembly WNGG01 (sample SAMN13153372, study PRJNA577476) | soil metagenome | isolation source: 100 cm soil or saprolite under Garry oak tree replicate 1 | place: USA:California | collected 2016-06-15
ACCGCGAGCGCCACGAGATGGGCGCTCTGAAACAAGGCTACGCCACAGGAAAATCGCGCAGCGAACATCAAGAGCATCGAGCGATGGCGCAGATAGGGAAGGCAGCTTCCCCAACCCACCCGGTTACGCCGGCCAGTCAAAAAGGCATCCGGGTCGCGCGCCCCCAGCCATGCGAGCGGCAACGCAACCGCAACCAGCAAGAAACCGCACGCCAGCGCAGCGGCACGCCAGTCGAACGTCTTGATCAAAAAATAAAGCGCCGGGGCAAAAAGGAGCGGACTCAAGGGCGCGGCCGTCTGAATTACACTAACGGCCAGCCCCCGTTTCTTTGCGTCGTAATGCTTCGAGACGAGGAGCGAAATAATAACCAGTCCACAGGCTCCCGCCGCCATCCCGACCATAATCCCGTACGAGAGGGACAGTTGCCACAAATTTTGCGAAAGGCTCATGCCGAAGAAACCGGCCGCCATGAGGAGAATTCCTCCGAGAATGACCCGGCGCGCGCCGAGGTCGTCGGCGAGCTTGCCGAACAGCACCGCGCCCGCGCCCCAGCCGAGCATGCCAAACATGTAAGGCACGGTAACCATCGTGCGCGACCAGCCGAATCCGGCCTCGATGGGCCTCAGAAACAGGCTGAACGAGTTCATGCCGATCGACGTGATCGTCACGACGGCAGCGCAGAGCAGCAGTACGATGTTGCGCGAGAATCGCATGCCAGGAGCAAGGTGAATTTAACATTTATGCCAGATGATCGCGGCAATCGCCACAGTTCCATCCACGAATGAGATCGCCCTGCTGATCCCGTTCATCTTGACAGCGGCGGAGTCATTTCGATAAGAGGAGCGCTATGAATGACTCTACAAACAATCTGTTGCCCCGTTTTCGCTACGGCGTGATTCACCCGCGGGGGCATGAAGGAGTCCAGCGCGGGCCCGGCTATCAGTTTTACCGGCTCGTGCCGCTGGATGTCATGGAGATATCCACCGGGCTGGGTCTCGAGAACTACACTCCGGCGGGAGTGGAGAAGGCCCTTGGCAACTACTGGAGCTGTGTCGAGATGCTGGCACAGGAAAAAGCGCAGGTCATCATCTTCGGCGGCGCGCCGGTTTCAGCGGTGTTGGGTCGCGCGCGCGTCATCGATTTGCTCCGGGAGACGAAAGCAAGAACCGGTGTCCCTGCCGACGCGCCCCTCGAAGCTCTCATCGCTGCCATGAAACACCTCGAGCTGGAGAGGCTGGCGATCGGCAGCCGCTGGGCGGATGCGGTCAATGAGGCGATCATCCGATACCTGGAAGCGGCTGGAATCAAAGTCGTTGGGATCACGAAGAGAAACCAATGGGCGGCTGACGCGGCCGCCATGTCTCTAGAGGAGGGGCTCAGCACGGCGCTTGAGGTTGGACGGGAGGCGGCGCAGATGGCGCCTGAAGTCGATGCCGTCGCGGTGCCGGGAGGAGCCGCGATGAGCTTGCACGTCATTCCTGCCTTGGAGGAGGAATTCGGCAAGCCGGCTTTTACGAATATGAGCGTCGAGGTCTGGAACGATCTGCTGCGGCCCGGCATCATCCCTCCCGTGCAAGGATGGGGTTGCCTGCTGGCAAACCGTCGCCGGCCATAATCTCTGTTAAAATCCTGTCAGCGATTTTCCGGGAGTCCGATCGTGCAAGGATCAAAAATCGACTTATCCGATGCAAAAACATTTGGCTTTTCTGTTTGAGTATGATACCCCTTAAACACGCTGGCGGTCATCTTTCCAAAGTTAAACCTTCATATGTTGAGGCAAGCGGTCATTAAGAGCCTCGTGTTCTCGCTCGTCATCTTCATCTTTTTTCTGCCAACCGCGGTTCCGGCTAAAGTGGTTGATCAGTTGATTGCTGTCGTTGACGGCGAGCCTTACACCCTCACTAGTCTCGGACAGTATGCAAAAACGAAAATGGCGCGTGAATTTCCCACGGGAGACCTAAACCAAATCAATGACGGTGACCGCGAAGTCCTTGAACAATTCATCACGGACAAACTTTTAGAATCGGAGGTCCGCGAAGCGGGTATCAAAGTCACGGATGAGGATGTTGGCCAGTACATCGAGCAGATTAAAGCAAAAAATCACCTGAACGATGAAGAGCTCAAAACCGCTTTGAGCCGCGAAGGACAAACGATGGCCAGCTATCGAACGCAGGTAAAAAGCGAGCTCGAGAAGAGTGAAATTATTAACCGACGGGTGAGAACGAGGGTCAATATTACCAATGACGACGTCGAGCGCTACTACAAACTGAACTCGAAGTCTTACCGCGCGCCGGAACGAGCCCGTATTCGGCACATCTTGTTAGCGGTGCCTCAAAATGCCTCTCCCGAACAAGTCCAAGCGGCCATAGCGAAGGCCGCCGATTTACACAAACGGATCATAGCGGGCGAGGATTTCAGCAAGTTAGCGCGTGAATTCTCCGATGGGGCGGGACGGGCGGACGGCGGGGACGTCGGTTGGTTCCAGCGGGGAACGCTGGTCAGCGGTATCGAAGACGTCGCCTTCGCAAAGCTGTCCGTTGGGCAGGTGAGCGAGCCTTTCCGCACCAGCATGGGCGTTCATATCGTCAAGCTGGAAGCGCGTGAGGGGGGAAGCGCTTTACCGTTGTCGACGGTGGCTCCGAAAATCAAAGAGGAGCTTTATGCCAAGGCTCTCGAGGAGCGGTTCACGAAGTGGGTCAAGACCGACTTGAGACGGAAACATCGGGTCGATGTCAAGCTGCCGGGTGTGGTCTTTAAGGCCGAGGATACGAAGGAAGGCACCGTGGATTCTTTAATGGCCAAGTCCACACGACTGGATAAAAAGCAAGATCGCGGCTGGTTCAGTTTCCTCAATCCGTTCAAGGAGACTGACACCAGTGAAGAAGATCCCAACAGTCCCTTATACGGCAGGAAGATCGTCACTGTATTTGGATTGCCGCTCGGCACCGCGGATGCCACGGATGATGTTCCCGACATTCTCTCCACTCCCCCTGAAAAATCGGCCGGAAGCGGATCGGACTCCGGCAAGTCCGGCGGGTTTTTCTCCTCCATCGTCGATTCTCTGAATCCTTTCAAAAAGTAGTCCCTTGTCTTGAGTCACTGAAGCAGGGATAATCGTCCCATATACCTTTTATGTCGCGCAAGCCTATTGTTGCCGTCACTATGGGCGATCCGACGGGTATTGGACCCGAAATTATTCTCAAGGCGCTAAGCGATCCGGCAATCAAGAAGATATGCAACCCTTTGGTTCTCGGCGACTGGGGTGTGCTGCAGCGCGCGAGCGCCGGAAAACGTGGAGTTCCAAAACTAATTTGTTGGGATCACGGTCAACCTTTGTTGCCGTTGCTCCAACGCAGGGATGGGTTCGCGGTGTGTTCGCTTTCGTCCCTCTCTTCGAAGGAATCGCGCCCGGGTTTTCCCGTGAAGGCGGGAGGACATGCCGCTTATCGTTATATTTACGTGGCCGCCAAATTGGCGCTCTCCAACGTTGCGGATGCCATCGCCACCGCGCCGATCAGCAAGAGCATTTTGATCGACGCCGGCTACAACTATCCGGGACACACCGAGCTTCTGGCCGACCTGAGCCGGACCCCCGAGTGCCGCATGATGCTGATCGGCAAAAAGTTGCGGGTCGTATTGGTGACCGGTCACGTTGCTTATTGCAAAGTTCCGCGCGGCCTCACGCGCGACGGCATTCGGATAACGCTCGAATTGACCCACAAGGGCCTGCGCGACTTTTTCGGCATCGCGCGCCCACGGATCGCGGTGGCTGCTTTGAATCCGCACGGCGGAGAAGAAGGCATTTTCGGGAACGAAGAAAAAGAGATTATCGCACCGGCGGTGAAGTCGGCGAACAAAAGAGGTATGCAAGCGCACGGGCCGTTTCCGGCGGATAGTCTCTTTCATCAAGCCGCGCGCGGGGACTATGACGCCGTGGTCTGCATGTATCATGACCAAGGGCTGATTCCGCTCAAGCTGCATCATTTCTTCGGCGGGGTCGCTCTAACGTTGGGGCCCCCCTTCGTTCGGACTTCGGTAGATCACGGTACCGCTTACGATATCGCGGGCACCGGCAAAGCAGATGAGTCGAGCATGAGAGAAGCGATACTGCTGGCAGCCCGGCTGGCGGGACAAAACAGAAAGCGGAGGAGGCAATGAATTCATCGGTATTCCGGGAGTATGACATTCGCGGGTTGGCAGAGAAGGACTTCGACAAAGAGTTTGCCCTACTGCTGGGCAAGGTACATGGCACGATAATCAGCGAAAAAGGCGGCGAGCGGGTCACGGTGGGTCGAGATTGCCGCGCGACCTCTGACGCCTATGCGGAAGCCGTTATAGCCGGGCTCGCATCAACGGGGTTGCACGTTTACGACATCGGCGTTTGCCCGACGCCGCTGCTCTATTTTTCTCTGTTTCATCTCGATGTGGACGGCGGGATACAAGTGACGGCGAGCCACAATCCATCGGAATACAACGGCTTCAAACTCTGCGTTGGCAAGGAAACCCTGTATGGCCAGCAGATCCAGGATGTCCGAGCCAAGATGGAACGAAATGAGTTTAAACAAAAAGCCGGCGGTAAAGTGGAGCGCTACGAAATCGTCCCGCCGTATCATAGGCATTTGTTGCAGGATGTTCCCAGATTGGCGCGGCCTTTAAAGGTCGTCGTGGACGCCGGCAGCGGGGTTGGCGGGCCGGTGGCGCCGCCGATTTTTCGCGAGCTGGGTTGCACGGTATGGGAGATCGCCTGCACTCCCGATGGACGATTCCCGATTCACCATCCGGATCCGACGGTGCCGGAAAATCTTGCAATGCTCATCGAAAAAGTTCGCCACGAGAAAGCGGATCTTGGCATCGCCTACGACGGTGATGCCGATCGCATCGGCGCAGTGGACGAGCAGGGAAACATTCTGTGGGGTGACGAGCTTCTCGTGCTGTTTGCGCGCGACGTGCTGCAGCGTAATCCCCATGCCGTCATCATCTCGGAGGTCAAATGCTCGCAACGGCTCTATGACGATATCGCGAAGAACGGCGGCAAGGCGATCATGTGGAAGGCCGGCCATTCTTTGCTCAAAGCCAAGATGAAGGAGACCCATGCGCTTTTGGCCGGCGAGATGAGCGGACACATGTTTTTCAAAGAGCGCTACTTCGGCTACGACGACGCGATCTATGCCTCTCTGCGACTTCTGGAGATCCTGGCGAAATCCAGCCAACCCTTATCGGGATTGTTGGCCGATTTGCCCAAGAGTGTGTCCACGCCGGAAATACGGGTGGATTGCCCCGACGAGAAGAAGTTCGCGATTGCCGAGAAGGCCAAAGAATATTTCCGTAAGCACTACGATATCATCGACGTGGACGGCGTACGCGTGCAATTTCCCGAAGGCTGGGGTTTGATCCGGGCATCCAATACGCAGCCCGCGCTCGTGCTTCGTTTCGAGGCGAAGTCCGACGAGAAGCTCAAAGAGTACCGCGCCATCATCGAGGGCAAACTCAGGGAGCTCGAACGCCAGTAAGGCGACGGATGGCGGGCAAAATCGTCATCAAAGGGGCGCGAGTTCATAATCTCAAAGACATCGATCTCGAAATACCGCGCGAGCGGCTCGTCGTCATTACGGGAGTCTCCGGTTCGGGCAAATCCTCTCTGGCCTTCGATACCCTCTTTGCGGAGGGGCAGCGGCGGTACTTGGAATCCCTGGCGGCGGATGCGCGGCAATTTCTACAGCAGATGGAAAGGCCCGATGTGGACTCGATCGACGGCCTTTCCCCCGCCATCGCCATCGAGCAAAAAGCCGGAATCTACACTCCCCGTTCGACTGTGGGGACCGTTACCGAGATCTACGACTATCTGCGGTTGCTTTTCGCGCGCGTCGGCGAGCCGACCTGTATTCGGTGTGGACGAAAGATCGAGGCGCAGACGCTCGAGCAAATCGTCGATCAGTTGCTTTCCCTTCCGCGTCAAACACGAATTTTGGTGCTCGCTCCCATCGTGGTGCGCCAAAAGGGCGATCATCGGGAACGGCTGCGAGAGCTGGCGCGGGAAGGCTTTGCCCGGGTCGTGATCGACGGCCATATTCACGAGCTCTCGGACGAGATTGGCCTCGATAAAAACCCAGAACACCAAATCGATCTCGTGGTAGATCGTTTGATAATCCGCGAAGGCGTGCGGAAGCGTCTGGCGGATTCACTTGAAGTTGCGTCGCGTTTCGGCAACCAGCTGATCAAAGTGCGAGTTCAGGCGGATCATGCCGCCGAGCCGGCGCGAGAGATGATTTTCAGTCAAAAGTTTGTCTGCGTCGAGTGCGGCATCTCTCTGCCCGAGATTACGCCGCGGTTGTTCTCACCCAACAGCCCCTATGGAGCCTGTCCCGCTTGCGCTGGATTGCGCACGATGAACCAGCGGGGCAAGAAGAGCCAGAGCGAGGAAAGCGATCCGGATGCAGGGCCCTGTAGAACGTGCGCCGGCACCGGGTTGAGAAGAGAAAGCCGGGCGGTAAAGCTCGGCGGCAAGAGCATCGCGGATGTGGCTTCTTTGCCAATTACCCATGCTATTGGATTTTTCACAGAGCTGGATCTGGCCGAGCAGAAGCGAATCATCGGACAGAAAATACTCAATGAGATTCTGGATCGACTGGGTTTCTTGGCTCAAGTTGGATTGGGCTATTTGGCCCTTGATCGAAGGTCGATGACCTTGTCCGGCGGAGAGGCGCAGCGAGTGCGACTGGCGAAGCAGATCGGCTCTAACTTGACGGGCGTGCTCTACATTCTCGATGAACCGAGCATCGGGCTGCACCCAAAAGACAACGCGCAACTCCTGGCGCTTCTTAAGCAACTACGGGACGGCGGTAACAGCGTTATCGTCGTGGAGCACGACCGGGAAACGATTCTCGAAGCCGATCACGTCATCGATATGGGGCCAGGTGCCGGAAACCATGGAGGGGAAATCGTAGCCCAGGGTACACCTCACGAATTGACGGGCGAGACTCGCTCCCTGACGGGCAACTATCTCGCCGGCCGGCTGCAGATTCCCATTCCTTCACAGCGGCGCAAAGGCACGGGTAATTTCATCGTGATCAAAGGCGCGCGCGAGCACAACTTGAAAGACCTCACGCTGGAGATCCCGGTGGGTGCCATGACCTGCGTAACCGGCGTGTCCGGCTCCGGCAAGAGCAGTCTGGTCATGGATATTCTTTACCGCGCCGCTGCTCAACGGTTGCACCGGTCTCGGGCGAAGGCTGGACGGTTCGAAAAGTTGATAGGCTGGGAGCATTTCGATCGAGTCATCGGCATCGACCAAACGCCCATCGGACGCACTCCGCGTTCCAACCCCGCCACCTATACGGGTTTCTACGATCATATTCGTGATCTCTTTGCGCAATTACCGGATGCCAGAGTTCGCGGCTACAAAGCCGAACGTTTTTCTTTCAATGTCAGCGGTGGGCGCTGCGAGGCCTGTGCCGGGGATGGCGTCGTGCGAGTCGAGATGTATTTTCTTCCGGATGTTTTTGTAACCTGCGACGTTTGTAAAGGGTCGCGATACAACCGAGAAACGCTGGAAATCAAGTACAAAGGCTTAACTATAGCGGATGTTTTGGACTTAACCGTCAACCAGGCCTTGGAGTTGCTCACCAACATCCCGCCAGTCTACCAGAGGCTGAATGCACTGAGAGAGGTCGGCCTCGGATACCTTCGACTGGGCCAAGCAGCGTCGACCCTTTCCGGGGGTGAAGCGCAGCGAGTCAAGCTCGCGCGGGAGCTGGCGCGAAGATCGAGCGGCAGATCGCTCTACATTTTGGACGAGCCCACCACCGGACTTCATTTCGATGACGTCAAGAAACTTTTGGAGATGCTCCACCATCTGATAGATACAGGTAATACGATTGTTGTGGTCGAACACAATCTCGACGTCATCAAAAATGCGGATTTTGTGATTGATCTTGGTCCGGGGGGAGGTGCTAACGGCGGCGCAGTGGTCGCGAAAGGAACCCCCGAAGAAGTTGCCTCGGTTTCCCACTCATCCACCGGCAGGTATTTGAAGACAGTTCTGGAAATAGTTGAGAAAGTCCCCCAGGGAACAGAGATTATTCTTTAATTTCAATGGCTTATAGGATTTTCTTTACTCTTGACTCCGACGGCGATTTTGGTTATTTTCATATCAGACTGATCTAGTCCGAAATGTCGGTTCCTTGGGCTCTTATTATTGAGTAGTGTCATGAAGGTGAAAACTCCGATTTACATGGACAATCACGCCACTACGCCGGTGGACCCGAGAGTATTGGAAGCGATGATTCCGTATTTTGCGGACAAGTTCGGGAACGCAGCGAGTCGGAGTCATGCTTATGGTTGGGAAAGTGAAGCTGCGGTGGATACAACGCGGGAGCAGATCGCAAGGCCGATCGGTGCGTCACCTCGAGAGATCGTCTTCACCAGCGGCGCCACGGAATCCGACAATCTCGCGATCAAAGGCGTTGCCGATTCATACAGCCAAAAGGGCAACCATATAGTCACTTGTGTGACGGAACACAAAGCGGTTTTGGATAGCTGCAAGGTTCTGGAAAGGCGTGGCTATCAGATTACCTATTTGCCGGTGAACTCGGACGGTTTGATAGATATCCAACGGCTAGAAGATGCGCTTACGGACAAAACTATTCTGATCTCGATCATGGCTGCCAACAATGAGATCGGGACGATCCAGCCGGTGAAGGAAATCGGCCGGTTGGCCAAGGAGAAAGGAATTTTATTTCACACCGACGCAACCCAGGCCTTTGGCAAGATTCCTCTCAACGTGGATGAGATGGGCATCGATTTACTCTCGCTGACAGCGCACAAAATGTACGGGCCGAAGGGGATTGGCGCGCTTTACGTCCGCTCGGCGAAGCCGCGGGTGAAGGTCACTCCGATGATCGATGGAGGAGGCCACGAGCGGGGCATGAGATCCGGCACTCTCAACGTTCCCGGGATCGTCGGATTGGGGAGGGCATGTGAAATCGCCCAGCAGGAGATGGTCGCTGAGGCCAATCGGCTCACGGCTTTAAGGGAGCGGCTCAAAGAGGGAATTCTTAGTCAGCTGGATGACGTCTATATTAATGGCCATCCGGCAAAGCGGCTTCCCGGCAACATGAACATGAGCTTTGCCTATGTCGAAGGGGAGTCGCTCTTGATGGCACTCAAAGAGATTGCGGTTTCGACGGGCTCGGCGTGCACGTCGGCGAGTCTTGAACCTTCATATGTTCTGCGGGCGATCGGGGTGGAGGAAGAGCTCGCCCATACTTCGATTCGTTTTGGTTTGGGCCGTTTCAACACCCAGGATGAGGTTGATTATACGATTGGGCGGGTGGTTGAAGAAGTCGGCCGTTTGCGGGGTATATCTCCCCTTTACAAGGCCAAGAAGATGAAATTGCAGAATCGACGGCAGGTCGAGATGAAACCCCAGGAGAGAGCTTCGTAGGCAATCGTCTGGAGAAAGGGTGTATGGCCACAGGAGTTAGTGTAACTGAGCGTGCCGCGGCAAGGATCAAGGAACTTGTTGCCGCCGAGAATCGGGAAGGTCAGGGCTTGAGAGTAAAGGTCGTCGGGGGCGGTTGCTCTGGTCTTCAGTACAAGGTCGACTTCGATCTTCCGAAGGGAACCGATAAGGTTTTCGAAAAGGACGGGGCAAGAGTTCTAATCGACATGAAAAGTCTACTTTATTTAAGTGGCACCGAGCTCGATTACAAGGAAGAGCTGATGCAGTCGGGATTTGTTTTTCAGAATCCCAACGTAAAACGAGCCTGCGGTTGCGGTGCTTCATTCACCGTCTAACCTGCAGAGGAAGTGTAAAGATGAAAAGAGCTACAAATACGGTCGAGGATCTGACGAGACGCGAATACAAGTACGGTTTCGTCACCGATATCGAGTCCGATTCGATCCCTGCCGGTTTGAATGAGGATGTCATCCGAGTCATTTCGGTGAAAAAGCGTGAACCAGATTTCATGCTGGATTGGCGGCTGAAGGCGTACCGGTACTGGGCCAAGCTAGAAAAGTCTCAAGCAGAGCCGAAGTGGGCAAACGTCCATTATCCTTCGATCGACTACCAAAAAATCATTTATTACGCGGCGCCAAAGGCGAAAGACGATCGGCCCAAGAGTCTCGAAGAAGTGGACCCGGAGCTGCTGAGAACGTATGAGAAGCTGGGTATTCCATTGCGCGAGCAAGGGCTGCTTGCCGGCATCGCCGTCGATGCGGTCTTTGACAGCGTTTCCGTGGCGACGACCTTCAAAGCAAAACTAGGAGAAATGGGAATTATCTTTTGCTCGTTCTCTGAGGCCGTACAGAATCACCCGGAGCTGGTGCAGAAATATCTCGGTTCCGTCGTGCCGTACTCAGACAACTTTTTTGCCGCGCTCAATGCCGCGGTCTTCAGCGACGGTTCATTTTGTTACATTCCCAAGGGAGTTCGCTGTCCCATGGAACTCTCCACCTATTTTCGCATCAACGCCTCGGAGACGGGCCAGTTCGAACGGACTCTTATCGTCGCGGAGGAAGGCAGCTATGTAAGTTATCTCGAAGGCTGCACGGCGCCGATGCGGGACACCAACCAGCTGCATGCGGCCGTCGTTGAGCTGGTTGCCCACGATGACGCGCAAATCAAGTACTCCACCGTGCAGAACTGGTATCCGGGCGATGCCGAAGGTAAAGGCGGCATCTACAACTTCGTCACCAAACGCGGCAAATGCCTTGGCAAGCGGTCGAAGATTTCGTGGACGCAAGTCGAAACCGGTTCGGCGATCACCTGGAAGTATCCGAGCTGCATTCTGCAGGGCGATAATTCGGTGGGTGAGTTTTACTCCGTGGCGCTCACGAACAATTACCAACAGGCGGACACGGGCACAAAGATGATCCATATCGGCAAGAACACCAAAAGCACCATCATTTCCAAGGGGATCTCCGCCGGCCACGGACAGAACACCTACCGCGGCTTGGTGAAAATCATGAAGGGCGCCAGCGGCGCGCGAAACTATTCTCAATGTGACTCGTTGTTGCTGGGGGATAAATGCGGGGCGCACACGTTTCCCTACTTGGAGGTCTTGAATCACGCTTCCCAAGTGGAGCACGAGGCGTCGACGTCGAAGATCGGCGAGGACCAGCTTTTTTACTGCCGGCAGCGCGGCATCTCGCCGGAAGATGCGGTGAATATGATCGTCAGTGGCTTCTGCAAGCAAGTGTTTCGCGAGCTGCCGATGGAGTTTGCCGTGGAGGCCCAGAAGCTCCTGGGGGTGAGCCTGGAGGGGAGTGTCGGATAACTCGAGTAAGAACGGGTGGCGGCGTTTGCGAAGAAAGCAAGCGATTTTCTATGGGTTCGGAAATTTACTTTGATAACAACGCGACGACTCGGGTCTTGCCCGAAGTCTTCGAGGCGATGCGACCGTATCTCACGGAGCTTTATGGCAACCCCTCGAGCATTCATCGCTTCGGGAGTCAGGTGGCGCAAGCCATCGGTCAGGCGAGAGAGCACGTCGCGGCATTGATCGGCGCGTCCGATCCTGTGGAGGTCATTTTTACCAGCTGCGGTACCGAGGGGGACAACGCCGCGATTCGCGGCATGCTGGAGGCCAGACCCGAGAAGCGCCACATCGTGACGACGCAGGTAGAGCATCCTGCAGTCATGGGTCTTTGTCAGCACCTCCAGAAAAAAGGCTATCGGGTCACCTGGCTGGAGGTAGATCGAGACGGCAGGCTCGATTTAAACGACCTGCGCGATGCGCTGACGGATGATACCGCGTTGGTTTCTATTATGTGGGCCAACAACGAGACCGGGGTTATTTTTCCGATCGAAGAGATCGGCGAGATCGTCAAAGCCAAAGGGATTCCTTTCCATGTTGACGCAGTCCAGGCGGCGGGAAAAATCCCTCTCAAGGTGAAAGAATGTCCGGTCGACCTGCTGACTATTTCCGGCCACAAATTTCACGGGCCGAAAGGCGTCGGCGCGCTTTACGTCCGTCGCGGGATTACTTTCCCTCCTTTTATGATCGGTGGACACCAGGAACGGAACCGGCGGGCCGGAACTGAGAATGTCGCGGCAATTATCGGCATGGGCAGGGCTGCGGAGATGGCGTTGAGCCATTTGCCGCAATATCTCGAGAGCGTTAAGGGCCTACGGGATCAGCTAGAAGAATCGCTGCTGCAATCCTGTCCGGACTGCCGGGTGAACGGCCAGCGCTCGGATCGCTTGCCGAATACCTCGAATATAAGTTTTAGGTATCTTGAAGGCGAATCGATCCTGGTACTCATGGATCAGGTTGGCATTTGTGCTTCGACAGGGTCTGCCTGTACGGCAGGGTCGTCCGAGCCGTCCCATGTGCTGAGAGCCATGGAAGTGCCAGCGGATTGGCTGCAGGGGGCGATTCGTCTAAGTTTAAGTCGATTTAATACCGAAAATGAGGTGCGGTGCGTGAACGAAAAGATGCCTTTGATCGTCCAAAGATTACAGGGTCTCTCCGCGTTGGGCAAGTTGAATAGCCAGCAGCGATCTCAGACCGATCCAGGCCGGGTGGCTAACCGTAGCGGGGCAAGGGGGTAAAGTTATGGGCCTCATGCAGATTCCTCGTCGGGTCGACTATGGGTTGCGTGCCGTCATCTATCTTTCGGGCCAGGATCCGGACAGATGCTGCTCCATAGCCGAGATTGCCAAGCAGCAGGGAGTTCCAAGAAAATTCTTGGAGAAAATTATTCAAGATCTGATACGCGGGGGATTGATAAAGTCCAAGCGGGGTGCGTGCGGCGGATATACGTTGGCGCGCTCGCCGGGAGCGATTTCTTTTTATGACGTGATCAAGGCGATTGAAGGTCCCGTCGTAGTCAATGTTTGTATGGACCAGCATGTGAGTTGTGATCAGTTACCTCGATGTACGATGGTTAACGTGTGGAGCGAAGTCCAAAGAAAGGTTACGGAAGTATTTACCCGGACGACGATTGCCGACTTGCGGCAATCGCCGTGCAGGGACTCTTTGGGCTCCTCTTCTCTTTCGAGTGCGGCATGATCAGAATCCACGATTCCTTATTCCTCCAAAAGGCAGGCCGTACCCTATAGGGAGGTGGTTTTTTATGAGTTACGAAACTGGATTGAGCATGGAAGAACGGGTGACGTCGCTGTTTCAACCCGACACGCTTCTTCCGGAGCAGTATCTTGAGACCTTTCGTCGCAGATTTTATCTTGAGCCGGAAAAGAAGCTCATGTTGGCCGTACTGGAAGACGCCATCGCCTGCTTCCAAAAATACATTTTCGCGCGGGACGGAAAAGGCAAGATGCTTTTCCAGGAGGCGGAAGAGTGGGTGCAAGAGCGGGGCGGCGATTGGCTTTTCTCGTTCGCTAACGTGTGTGAAACGTTGGGATTTGATCCTGACTACCTGAGGCAGGGGATCATGCAGTGGAAGGAGCAAAGGTTGGCGGAACGTACGCAAGCCAAGATCTATCGTCTGTCGCCGCGGCAGAAGCAAAATAAGCGAGGGGTTTCCCGATCCGGCAGGTTCCGGCACCGCATGCGGAGAGCGGCAGGTCGATAAGCTTAAACTCAAGTAGTCAGCTGTCAATCAAGGCGGTGGATGGCGCAAACCTTCACCGCCTTTTTGTCGGTGCTTCGCCGGCTCGCTTGAAAAGTCTCGAAAGCCTTTCATAAATCTCCTATGCCGTCACGAAAGCGCAAGCAGAAATCTTCGCTAGGCCAGTTTTTCTACGGACTCAGGTATCGCATCGGCGAATACGCTTTGCGAAGTTTTGTCGCGGCGCTGCCGTGGATTCCCTACCGCCTGCTCCTCCTCTTCACGGATTTTTGGGCTTGGGTGACTTTCGGTTGTCTTTGGAAATACCGCACTCGGATGGAAGAAAACATCGCCATGGCCCTGGGTCAATCCATCAGGAATCCAGTGGAACGGAAGGCGCTGGTTTGGCGCGCATGGAAAAACTTTGCCCGCGGAGTGCTCGCGACCACCGCCGTCATGCACTTTTCGAAAGCGCGAATTGTTTCTGCGGTGGCGTTGGAAGGAGAGGACCATTTGAAAGACGCTCTTGCGAAGGGTAAGGGAGTTCTCGCTTTGAGCGCGCACCTGGGAAGTTTTACCATGATCGGGGCTCGACTTGCCGCGGAAGGCTATCCCTTCAGTGCCGTTGTGAAGCAACCCCGTGACCAACGTTTCGCTCGTTTGATCGATGCCTATCGCGCGCAAATCGGCATCCAGACCATTTCCGCCAAGCCGCGGACAGAGGCGGTGCGCGGCATTCTCAAGGCACTACGGAAAAATCGGATCGTCTTGATGATCGCCGACGAGTTCAAGTCCGGCGGCGTGATGGTTGATTTCATGGGTCAAACCTCGGCGGCTCCGCGCGGGCCCGCAACCTTGGCCTTACGCACCGGGGCTGTGACCTTGCCGATGTTCGCCGCTCGGCGCGCGGACGGATCGCTCGTTCTTTCCATTGGCGCCGAACTAAAACCGGTGCGGATGGAAGACCTTGAGGAAAGCGTCGAGGCGACCACCGCTCTTTATACGCGCCACCTCGAGAATACCATCCGAGAGTACCCGGATCAGTGGAACTGGCTCGGCTTCCCGCGCAACGGTAGAATCTCTCGCGCCGAACATGCGCGCCGAAGAGTTCTCCGGGAAGGTGCGCCTCAACCCCGGCGGCGCGTGGCGCGCTAGGCCAACCATCGTTTCAATCTTTTTTCCTTTCTGTGAACGGGTTCACAGCTTCGAATCGAAGCCCGGATTTAAGATGCCCTTCTTTTCGGTTTGCTCCAAATAACGCATGAACCGATATTTGTTTTCGATCTCGTCGAGGCGTAGCGGAGGAAGGCCCGGGGGTTGCCCGGGCTCGACTTTGGCGGCGATCAAAGTCAAATCGTTGCGTTTCCAAGCTTCGATAAATTCGGCACGGAACTCCGCTGGCGTTCTGACCCACGAAGCGTGCCGATAGCCTGCGCCCTTGGCGAGCGCGACGGCGTCGGCGATAGGGGACGCCGTTGGTGTTCCTCCAGAGGCCTCATAGCATTCATTGTCGAAGAGCAGATGAATAAGGTTGGGCGGATTTTGTAATGCAATGGTCGGCAACCCGCAAAGATTCATGAGAAAGGCGCCATCGCCGTCGATGGCGATAACTTTGCGGTGCGGCAACGTGAGCGCGAGCCCCGCGGCAATAGACGAAACCAAACCCAAGGTCCGTGTTTTCAGATTGCCATCGCTCGGCCGCGCCGCCCACCATTCTCTTGCTCCCCAACCCGTGCAGACCGCCAACGCGTCTCCGGCGTCGTCGGCGATGGCCTTTAAAAAATCAAACCGCTGCATTATTTCACCCCGAGCGCGCTCTTGGTAAGAAGCACAGCCACAGGTTTTTTTGAGTCGTCGGCTAAGATTTGTGCGCCTTGTAGGAGGCTGTCGATCTCCTCGGTCTTACGCAGTACGTAGGCGCGGATTCCCATCGCTTGAAGTACCGGTTCGGTCACTGAGCCAAGAGTGGTAAAGCCCCGATCTCCGATATCTCCCGCGTAGTAAATCAAAAGCAGAGTCGGGATCTGAAACTGTAGGCAAGTCGTGGTGAGCGCGTTACAACTGTTCAGAAAGCCGGCGTTCTGCATGATGAGCGCGGTTTTTTTTCCGGCCAGATAAGCTCCCGCACAGATGCCGATGCCTTCTTCCTCCCGGCAAAGCGGCACATGTTTCAATTCGCGCTCCGTCGCCACCGCCCGGATGACTTCCGCTATTTTCTCGTCCGGCAAGGTCGCCACGAAATCAATTCCAGCTTTCTTCAGGCCGGCGACGATCGCTGCGGCGCATTGCTTCGCATTCTGAGCTTCCATCGTCTAGCCTAACTTGCTCTAGTGTTCTCTCGCAAACCTCCGACCGGCGCGACCTCGTTTCGATTTGCCAACCACTTCAGAGGCTCCTTCCGATACTGCGAATCCACCTTCGTTGTCAAGCCGAGCGAAACGGCATGGATCAGCGACTAACTTCCCTTGACAGCCAAACCGCAAGCCATATAGTGATCCGTATGAAAGTTTCGACGGAAAAAGAAGTCAAAGTCAGCGAGCATCATGTGTGGGTGAGCATAGAAGACGAGCGTGTCTATCTCGGCCTTACCAACTTTATCCAAGGGGCGCTTGGGACGGTGATTTCCATGGAATTACCTGAGATCGGCGACAAGATCGAACAAGACGAAGTATTCGCGGAGCTGGAATCCGAGTCCACGGTCCACGAGCTGCTATCTCCCGTGTCGGGAAAGGTGCTGGCAGTGAATCCGGATCTGGACGATCATCCGTCGATTATCAATGAAGACCCGTACAATGACGGTTGGCTGATCGAGGTTCGACTGATGGATGACTCCAAGCTCGATTCGCTCATGGATATGGACGAGTACTACCATTTTGTCTTCAAGGATAAATTCTGAAACTTCATCTCTCATGTTTCAGCCTAAATTTGTCCCGGCTGCTTCTTTCTTGAAAAACCGCCAAACTAACGCCGAGAAGACTTCCGATCTGTTTTTTGTGCGGTTGACGGACGCGACTTAGATGCAGGATCTTTAAGCGATCCGGCTCTAGGATTCCTGGGTTCGGACGACGAGAAGCGATAGATTACCTCTCCGGGACGGACCAGATTCAATTCCTCGCGGGCGATTTTTTCCAGATAAGAATCATCGTGAAGCAGTCGCGAGATGCGCTGGCGCAGGGCTTCGTTTTCCTTTTGGAGACGAAAGTTCTGTTCATCGAGTTGGGCTTTCTCTCCCCGCAACCGCCAAAGATGAAACACTCCCCGCTCACCGACGATGGCATAAACTGAAAGCAAGAGAATGAGAGACGCCAGAAAATAAAGCGTCCAGCCTCGGGGAATTTGCCATCGTAGTTTCATCTTGGTCAAACCGATAGCAATATAACACATTTTATGCTTTTGTGGCGTTTATCAACTTTTCGGGAGGCCGAAAATGAAAATACAACGGGTTCACGCTCGGGAGGTGCTGGACTCCAGGGGACAACCCACGGTGGAAGTGGAGGTCACGCTCAAGAATCGTGTCGTCGGGCGCGCAACGATCCCTTCCGGCGCATCGACCGGCGTGCACGAAGCGGTGGAACTGAGAGACGGCGGCAAGCGGTTTATGGGTAAGGGCGTCGCGCGCGCCGTCGCGAACGTCAATGAGAAAATTGCGCCGCGCCTGCGGGGCAAAGAGGCGAGGGAGCAGGAAGCCATCGATCGAATGATGATCGAGATGGACGGGTCGTCAAATAAAGGTCAATTCGGCGCCAATGCGATTCTCGGAGTTTCTTTGGCGATTGCGCACGCTCAAGCGCGCGCCCAAGGGCTCTCATTGTATCGCTACCTCGGCGGGGCGGCGGCAAAGACCCTGCCGGTGCCCATGTTAAACGTGCTGAACGGCGGCGCTCATGCAGACAACAACGTCGACGTGCAGGAGTTCATGATCGTTCCCTACGGGATGAGAAGTTTTGCCGATGCCTTACAGAGCGGGGCGGAGATTTTTCAGACTCTCAAGAAGGTGTTACACGATCGCTCTTATTCCACCAGCGTGGGAGACGAAGGCGGCTTTGCCCCGCGCGTCAAAAGTAACACCGAAGCCATCGAATTGCTGCTGGAGGCCATCACCAAGGCGGCTTACAAGCCCGGAGCGCAGGTCGCGTTAGCCATCGATGTCGCTTCCAGCGGGTTTTACGAAGACGGCGCTTATGTCTTCAAAAAGTCGGACGGCCGTAAGCGGGGTCGAAACGAGATGGTCCGGCTCTACGAAGATTGGGTAAGGCAGTATCCGATCATATCGATCGAGGACCCGTTTGCTGAGGATGATTGGCAGGGATGGCAGATGATGACGGCCGCGTTGGGAAAAAAGATTCAAATCGTGGGTGACGATGTCTTCGTGACAAACAAGACCCGACTTCAACGCGGCATCGAATCCGACGTCGCTAATTCGATTCTTGTCAAGGTGAATCAAATCGGCACTCTGACCGAGACGCTGGAAACCATGGAACTCGCCAAGAGATGGGGATACACGACCGTCATATCTCACCGCTCCGGGGAGACGGAGGATGTGACCATCGCCGACCTCGCTGTAGCGACCAACGCGGGGCAAATCAAGACGGGAGCGCCCTGCCGGGGGGAGCGCACGGCCAAATATAATCAGCTCCTCAGGATCGAAGATGAGCTGGGCAAGAAGGCCGTCTACGCGGGAAAAAAAGCATTTCGTCAGCGGCGCGGGAGTTAAGGTTGCAGCCAGCGGTAACAGCTTCCCACAAGAAAAATCGCGCACGGCAAAGGGAGACTCTCAGACAAAAGAGTGATCGTGCCAACGCCATCGCCGCGGGGTTGGCCCGGGCTTATCCTCTGCTCGAAGTTCCTCTAAAGCACCGCAACACTTTCGAGCTCCTGATAGCGGTGATCCTCTCCGCTCAATGCACAGACGAGGCGGTCAATCGAGTGACACCTGAATTGTTCCGCCGCTATCCCGACCCGGCAAAGCTCGCCGAGGCTTCGACCGAAGAAATCGAAGCGATCATTCGTACCCTCGGCCTGTTTCGGGCCAAGGCGAGGTCGCTACAGCGGTGCGCCCGACAATTGGTCGAGGAGTTTGGCGGACAAGTGCCCTCGTCGATGGCGGAGCTTACTCAGTTGGCAGGCGTTGGAAGAAAGACAGCGAACGTGATTCTGGGTCACGCGTTCGATACGCCGGGCATCGCCGTGGATACCCACTGCAAACGGGTCTCTCGTCGCCTCGGTCTTACACGCCAGCAAGACCCGAACAAAATCGAGCGCGACCTCAATCGGCTCTTACCCGCCCAGGAGTGGACTCAGTCTTCTTTGCGCCTAATTATTCACGGTCGGAGGGTATGTTACGCGCGTAAGCCAGCGTGCGGAAGATGTGTATTGAGTGAGTTGTGTCCCTCGAGTCGTGCGTTCGACTAACCCCTAAACGCTTCCACGTGCACTGCCGTGCCGTACGCCAAAACTTCAGTCACGCCGGGGGTGATTTCATTGGCGTCATATCGCACCCCGATGATCGCGTCGGCGCCGAGTTGCCCGGCGTGTTCGACCATCAGTCGGTGGGCGTCCGCGCGGGCGCGCTCACACAATTCCGTGTACAAAGTGATGTTGCCGCCTAGGAGCGTCTGCAAACTCGCGCCGATATTCCCCACGATACTGCGGGATCGAACCACGATGCCACGCACGACGCCGATATTCTTGGCTACCCGATAGCCGGGAAGCTCGAGTGCCGTCGTAACGAATCTTTCGTCGATTGAGTTCATTTGTCTCCTCAAAGGGGTGTTGCGGCTTTCCATGCAGAGTTGAGCCGCGATACTACCACCCTCTTTTGGTAAACCGCAAAATATCCCGGCGAGATTTTTTAGACGGTCGTCCCGGGAGGTCGAATTCCGGCGGGCGTTCCAACCTGAGTTGAGCGGAAATTGCTTCGCGTTTCTGCATGCTCTCTTCGGTTTCTTCGTAAAGCAGCTGGGCTTTGGGAGCCGGACCGCGAAGATGGGTGACGCCTTTTACAATCACGGTCCATTCGTAAGGACCGCGGCGGATATTCAGAGAATCGCCTACGTGAACATTTCGGCTAGATTTGGCGCGGCCGCCGTTGACTTCGACCTTTCCGCCTGTGACGGCTTCGGCGGCAAGCGCGCGGGTTTTAAAAAAGCGCGCGGCCCAAAGCCATTTGTCGATTCGGATTGGCTCGCTGGTTTCTTGAAATTCTTCGTCGCGCATTTTGCCTAGCGGTCAAAGATCGAGAGCCGGGCGTCACGGCCAGTTGAAACTCGGTATGCAATTTTCGTTGAGCAACTTGTAGTTGGTCAGATCCACCTGCAGCGGCGTCACCGAGATGTAACCCTCGTGAACCGCCATACAATCAGTGCCGTCTTCGTGAGCAAACCCAAGATCGTCTCCGCCAATCCAGTAGTATTTTTTGCCGCGAGGGTCCGTCCTTTCCACGATATTCTCCCCGTAGTGGCGTTTTCCTTGTCGGGTGATACGCCAGCCTTTGATTTGTTCTTTGGGCAGTGGAGGAACGTTGACGTTCAGCAACGTTTCGAGCGGCAGCCCTCCTTCCTGGATACGTGAAACCAACGTTGCCGTAAATTCCGCTGCCGCTTGGAATTTGAAACCTTCGAAGGTCACCAGCGACACGGCGATCGCGGGTACGCCCAAGAGCGCGGCTTCAATCGCAGCCGATACTGTCCCTGAGTAAATAATATCGTCGCCAACATTGGGTCCTTTGTTGATACCCGAAACGACGAGATCAGGACGGACCGGCAAAAGGCCCGTAAGCGCCAGCTTCACGCAATCCGTGGGAGTGCCGTCGACAGCCAGCCGTCCGGGTCCGGCTTCATGAACGCGCAGCGGCCGATGCAAAGTCAGAGCGTGGCTCATGGAATTCTGTTCGCGATCGGGAGCGACGGTATAAATCTCGCCCATGCCCTGGAGATTTTTCTCCAATGCGATGATACCGTCAGAATAAATACCGTCGTCGTTGGAAAGCAGAATAACCATGGCCGTATTCTGGCAAAGAAGCAGCAGACGAACAAGGGCCGGCAAACTCTCGCGGCGGCGGGATCTTGTGTACCGCGTCTGGCCTAAGGTATAGGTTTTAACCGGATCGAGGAGAGACAGGCGATGGCGAATGCGGAGATCGTTGCTATTGGTTCCGAGTTACTGCTCGGTCAGATTGTCGATACCAATTCCGCCTGGATGGCTCAGCGGCTCACGGCGCTCGGCGTGAACCTCTTTTTTAAATCCGTGGTCGGCGACAACCCCGGACGTATGAAAGAAGTTATTGAAAGGGCGTTGGAGCGAGCGGACGTGGTCATTACCAGCGGTGGGCTCGGACCGACACAAGATGATTTAACCCGCGAGATCGTCGCTGAAGTCACCGGGCGCAAGCTCGTCTTCGATCAAAATTTATTGGCGCAGGTCGAAGAGCATTTCCGCCGCCGCGGTCGGACCATGACGCCGAACAACCGGCGCCAGGCCTACATGCCGGAGGGAGCCATCCCGGTCAGAAATCCCAACGGCACCGCGCCCTGTTTTATCGTCGAAGATTCACGCGGCGTCATTTTCTCTCTACCGGGTGTCCCGGTGGAGCTGAAGTGGTTGTTCGAAAACGAGGTGGAGCCCTATCTGCGCAGACAGTTCAATCTCGCCGAGGTCATCCACTATCGGGTCTTGAAAATCGTCGGCGTCGGCGAGAGCGCGGTAGACGACAGGATCGGCCACCTGATTGCCAATTCAAGCAATCCGACGGTGGGCGTGCTGGCTCTTCCGGGTCAGGTGGACGTGCGGATCGCGGCAAAGGCACCGAACAAAAATGAAGCCATGAAATTGATCGCGCCGGTGGAGGCGGAGGTTCGAGGATTGTTGGGCAACGCGATTTTCGCCGCCGACGGAGAGACGATGGAACATGTCGTCGGCAGACTGCTGCGCCAGCAGAACCGGACCGTCGCCGTCTACGAAGATATCACCTGCGGGCAACTCGCGGAGCGACTACAGACAGCGAGTTCGGAAAACTTTGCAGCGGGTTTCATTAGCAACGGGAAATCTTCGATGCGCGCGCTGTTGACTCAGGCGCGCGAGCCGAAAGGCATCGACGCGCTACTTGAGGATCCCATCGCTTTGACGGACGAGCTCGCTTGGTGCGCGCGCAAACAGGCGGGCAGCGATCTGGGTCTGGCGCTTCACGCGATTCCTGATCCGGACAGCGCTATCCAAAATCTCGCCGGTGGCCAGACTTACATCTCGCTCACCGACGGCAATAAATTCCTGCAGCGGTCGAGCACGATGGCGGGCAGGGGTCAATATGACCGAACGCGCATGACGCTCAACGCTTTCGATCTGTTGCGCACGGCTCTGCTGGAAGGGCTGTCCTGATTTTAAGATTGCGCGGACGGGAGAACTTTCGGCAATAATTCTTCCAAACGCAGAAACGGCTCTTCGAGGCTTTGAATCGCCTCGCTCCAAAACTCCGGCTTTCCGATATCGCTCCCCACGGTTCGCTGCACCACGTTCTCAGCGGTATCGCTGCCTGCGAGCCGTAAGAACTCTTCATATTTAGGCAGAAAGTCTTTGCCTTCTTTCTTGAGCGTGGCGAACAAGCCGCGGCTTAACAGAAAACCGAAGGTGTAGGGGAAGTTATAGAAAGTCAGCCCAGTGATATAGAAGTGTAACTTGGACGCCCAGAAGTAGGGATCCTCCCCGCCTGGTTCAAGCACGTCCCCAAGAATCCGTCGCTGCGTCTCGATCATGAGTTCTTTAAGGCGGCTTACGCTCAGCTCGCCACTCTTTCGCTCTTCATAAAAGGATTTTTCAAATTCGAATCGAACGGGAATATCCAACAAATAGATCGCGCCGTGACCGACTTCGACGTCGAGCATCATGGCTTTCTGCGCGTCGCTGATGGAGGGATCTTCGAGCAGGCCATGGGTCAACACCAATTCTCCGAAGGTGGAGGCGGTCTCCGCCAGCGTCATGGGATAAATCCGGGCATAAGGGCGCACCTCGCGCATCATATAGCCGTGAAACGCGTGGCCCGATTCGTGGGCCAACGTGAGCACATCGCCGAGCGTCTCATTGTAAGTCATGAAAACGCGAGATTCTTTGCTGAGCATGGAACTGGTGCAGAATGCCCCCGGCCGCTTGCCCGCGCGAGGTTCCCAATCGATCCAATTCCGATCGATCTCGATTTGAAAAAAATGACCGAGCGTCGGGTAGGCGCGGGTGAACGCGTTTTTGACCAGATCCTTTGCTTGGTCCCACGAAAGCGGTTGGCGATTCGGTATATCGATAGGCGCGCCGAGATTGTACCAAGCCACGCCGTTGGTACCCATCGATTTGGCTTTCAGACGAAGGATCCGGCGGGGAATCTCGAGATGGGCGAACAAGGCCTCAAACAGGGCGTCTAGAGTCTTGGCGGAAATGGCCGCCTGGAAAAGAGCAAGGTCGAGAAAGTGTCCGACGCCACGATGGCGATTGAGTGTGAGACGCGTGCCGGCGATCGCGTTGAGCGCGGCGGCCGCCGCATCCTCGACGCTCTGCCATACGGCGTTGCCGCCGTCGAAGGCGGCCTTTCTGACGCGGCGGTCGGGGTGCTCCAGCAGGGAGCGGCGTTGCGACATCGGCAGCCGCTCGCGGTTGCCGTCGGGATAAACCATGTCGAATTCCAGCCTCGATGAAATCTTGTCATAGAGCCGTCCCCAGGCCTGTATGCCGTCGAGGCCGAGATCCGTGGCTAGTATTTCTTTTTCCGTGGACATAGCGCGGCGCGCTTCTTCGCGCAGTCGCTTCAGGTAATTCTGCGCGCCGTCCAAAGAACGCTGCGCTATAAAGGATGCGAAAATTTCATCCGGTGTCTCTTTGACGCCGCGGAGCAATTCGACTCTGACCTTCGCGAGTTCTGCGCGCATCGAAGCCAGCGCCGCCTCTTCTTTGAGATAGTCCTCATTGCGCCCGTCGGAGGCGGCAAGACAGCTCACGTAGGAGCTCAGGTGCGACATCCGCCGAGTGAGAGCTTCGTTCCGGGTGAGCACGTCTTCCCACCCGGAAGCGTTCTCATCGTTCAATGGAAGCAGGGAAGCGGCTCTGTCTTTGAGTAAAGCGATGTCGCGGCGGAGCGCTTCCTTGAACCGGCGCATCTCGGGATCTGTCAAATTTCCACGTGGGTGCCGATCTCTTGTCGCAACGCCTTTTGATACACCAGGTTTGCCGTCGCGACGTCTTGAATGGCTATTCCCACCGACTTGTAGAGGGTAATTTCATCGGCAGTGGTGCCGGTTGTGATCCCCGCGAGAGTTTCGCCGATCTCGGCATGAATATTATTCTCACTTCATCGATGCGACAGGTTGGCGGTAACTGCTTACTGCTGCAATTCTTTGTCAACTGCCTCTATCTCCGATTTGCTTTTGTCTTGACTCTCTTTCAGGGATTCTTTGGCGCCTTCGTAGACTTTGAAGTCTTGCGTCACGGCTTCTTTCACCGCTTCCTTGACCTTGTTCTTTGACTCTCCCTGCGGAGATTCCTCCCTGGGGCTGCAACCGTAGGCAGTCAGCGCCGTAGCCAGAATGACGATCCAAAGATGAAGACGCTGGTTCATCATACTATTTTATCCTTCTTTAGAATTTCCTCCAGGTCCGATCTGTGAATTTCGCCTTCGCGGATGATCTTGATCGCGTCTCCGATGACTTCGACCACGGTGGAACCAGTCTTTGATGTCAGTGTCCCGCCCTCCACGAAGACGTCAATCTTGCCGGCGAAATAGTTCTGGGCTTCACTGACGCTTCGCGCCGGCTCTTTGCCCGAAGGATTCGCGCTGGTGGCGGTTAAAGGATGGCCCAACGCTTGCACGAGTCGCGTCGCAATCGGCTGGCTGGACAAGCGAACGCCGATACCGCCGGTGGCATTGAGCAGAGGCGCTGGTATATCCCGCCGCCCCGGAAGAACCAGGGTTAGGGGTCCGGGCCAAAAATGGTTCATTAATTTCCTTGCTGTGGCTGGTATTTCGTGGACCAGCGTAAGGAGCATCGCCTGATCCGACACGAGCACCGGAATCGGGTTCTTCGGATCGCGACCTTTTAGTTGAAAGACTTGCTCCACCGCGCCACTGTTGAGCGCGTCTGCTCCGAGACCGTAGAGAGTCTCGGTCGGGAAGACAATGACGTTGCCGCGCTTAAGCGCGCTAATCCCCGCCGCGATGTCATCGGCTCTTTTGCTTCGCGCTTTGGAGCTTTCGGTCTCTGTCTTCGACACCCGCGGCCATCTCCTTTTTGAATTCCATGAGCCTGGCAGAAACTTTGGAATCTTTGCGGGCGATAATCTGGGCGGCGAAGATGCCGGCGTTGGCGGCGCCCGCTTTGCCGATGGCCATGGTGGCGACGGGAATGCCGGCGGGCATTTGCACCGTCGCGAGCAGCGCATCAAGACCCTTCAGGCTGGAAGAGTCAATAGGAACGCCGATGACAGGAAGGGTTGTATTGGCGACGATAGCGCCAGCCAGATGCGCGGCGGCTCCCGCGCCGGCGATAATGACTTCCAAACCGCGCTGTTGGGCGTTTGCCGCGTAGTCTGCCGCCTTATCGGGCGTACGATGCGCTGACATGATTCTCGTCTCGTAGGCGATGCCGAAGTAATCGAGCCGTTTTTCGGCCTCGCGCATCACCTCGAGGTCGGAGTCGCTGCCCATCAAAATTCCTACTCGTGGTTTCTTTGCTGAATTCTTCGCCACCTCTTCAATTCTCCTGCAGTGAGCTTATGTCAACGCTCTATGGGCGATGTCTCTTCGGTAGTGCATCCCATCCCAGGAGATCTCGCCCACTGCCCCATAGACTTCACGCACGGCGTCCGCAATATCCCTGCCGTGCGCCGTTACTCCCAGCACACGACCTCCTGAAGTAATCCAACGACCGTTGTCTTTCCCTGTGCCTGCGTGAAAGACGAAACCCTTCTCCCAGTGCGCCAATTTGTCCAACCCATGAATCTCGGCGCCCTTGTCGTAAGATCCCGGATAGCCGTCGGCGCACAGGACGACGCAGACTGCGGCATCGTCGTACCACGCCGCCTGAACCTGGTTGAGCTTTCCATCAATCGTTGCTTCGAGTAATGGTACGAGATCGCTTTTCAGTCGCATCATAATCGGCTGGCATTCAGGATCGCCGAAGCGGGCGTTGAACTCCAATACCTTTGGCCCATCCTTGGTGATCATCAGGCCAACGTAGATCACGCCGCGGTAGACAATGCTCTTTCTTTTCAGGCCGGCAAGCAGCGGGTTGAGAATCTCGTCGAGAATACGGTTGTGGACAGTCGGGGTCACCACGGGCGCGGGACAGTACGCGCCCATGCCACCGGTGTTAGGCCCTTCGTCATGGTCGAACACGCGCTTGTGATCTTGAGAAGAGACCAGCGGCAGAATGTACTCTCCGTCCGTGAGTACCATGAAAGAAGCTTCTTCGCCCACGAGGAATTCTTCAACGACGACTTTCTGGCCGGCTTGACCGAAGGTTTTCCGGACCAGGATCTCGTTAACGGCGGCCTCGGCTTCCTGGCGAGTCGCACAGATGAGGACTCCTTTGCCGCCGGCGAGACCGTCGGCTTTCACGACGTAAGGGGCGGGATACTGGGCAATGTGCCGCTTCGCCGATGCGGCCTCTGTAAACGTGCCGAACGAGGGGGTCGGTATATTGTTCTCTCTCAGGATCTCTTTGGCAAAGGCTTTACTGCCTTCTAACTGCGCCGCAGCTTTGTTCGGACCGAAAATTCTTAAACCGCGGGATTCGAAGAGATCGGTTATGCCGAGCGTGAGTGGCAGCTCTGGTCCGACGACGGTGAAGTCGATTTTTTCTTGTCGAGCAAACTCGGCGAGTTTTTCGATCTGCTCCGAGCCGATGGCGACGCATGCAGCGAGTTCGCCGATGGCTGCGCTTCCCGGCGCGCAGTAGATTTTCTTTACCTTCGGGCTTTGGCTGATTTTCCAGACCAGCGCGTGTTCGCGCCCGCCACTGCCGATAACGAGAACTTTCATTCGCTATTGGGAACGTTAACTCCGAAGATCGAAGATAGAGGACTGCCATTCTCGATTCTCAATCCTCTATCATCGGCTAATGTCTAAAGTGTCTCATGCCGGTGAAGATCATCGCCATCCCGTGTTCATTGGCGGCGGCGATCACTTCTTCGTCTTTGATCGAGCCTCCGGGCTGAATAACCGACTTGGCGCCGGCCTTGGCCGCTTCGTCGATGCCGTCTCGGAAGGGGTAAAATGCATCTGAAGCGACCGCCGAGCCTCTTAGATCGAGGCCGTGAGTTGCTGCGCGCAATACGGCGATCTTGGCCGAATCGACGCGACTCATCTGCCCGGCGCCGACGCCGAGGACCTGATCAGGCGAGGCAAAGACAATCGCATTTGACTTCACGTGCCGGCAAACCCGCCAGGCGAAATCGAGAGCCTGGTATTCTTCTTCCGTCGGTTTTCTTTCCGTAGCAACCTTGCACGCATGCACGTCGATCTTTCCCGTATCCCAATCCTGAATCAGCATGCCGCCGCGCACCCGGCGCAGATCGTAACCACCGCCTTGGGGCTGCTGGCTCATATCCAATTCCAACAAACGGATATTGAGCAGCCGCTTCGCCGACGAAAGCACGGCCTTTGCCTCGGGTGTAAAGCCGGGCGCAATGACGATTTCGAGGAAAATTTCTTGGAGTTCCTTCGCGGTCTCTTCGTCGACGGGACGATTAAAAGCGATGACGCCGCCAAAAATCGAGACCGGGTCACACGCCTTGGCTTTCCGGAATGAATCCGCCAGCGATTTCTTCGACAGCGCCACACCGCAGGGATTGCTATGCTTGATGGCGATAGTCGCGATGTCGGAAAATTCCAGGACGGTACCTAGCGCGGCGTCAGCGTCCAGAATGTTGTTAAAGGACAGTTCCTTGCCTTGAAACTGCTTCGCGCGCCCGATGGCAGGCCCCGTGTCTCCCTCGGTGCCGTAGAAGGCAGCGCTCTGGTGCGGATTTTCACCGTAGCGCAGGTCCTGTATTTTAGAAATTTGAATGTTGACGGTTCGACCCCAGCGCATGGGTTTCTGGTTCTCGTCGACCGAGGCAAAATAATTCGAAATGGCGCCGTCGTAACGAGAGGTGTGCTGAAAGGCTTTGCAGCAGAGACGAAAATGCGTCGCTGGCGAGAGGGAGCATCCGTCTTCTTTGAGCTCGGCGAGTATGGAGCTGTAGTCCTCGGGATCGACAACCACGCCGACCTGGGTATGATTCTTCGCCGCGGCGCGAACCATGCTCGGACCGCCGATGTCGATGTTTTCGACGATCTCCTCAAATGAAGCGCCACGAGCAACGGTCGCTTCGAAGGGATAAAGATTCACGACCACGAGATCGATCGGCACGATGCCGCGGCTCTTCATCTGCGCCATATGCTCGGGATTATCCCTGAGGGCGAGAATGCCGCCATGGATCTTGGGATGAAGCGTTTTCACTCGGCCATCCATCATTTCTGGAAAGCCGGTCAGCTCCGAGACGTCTCTCACCGGAATTTTGTTATCGCGCAGCAATGACGCGGTGCCGCCCGTGGAAACAATTTCGATCCCCAACTCTGACAGCCCTCGGGAAAATTCCACGATGCCTTGTTTATCGGAAACGCTGATGAGGGCCCTTTGAATCTTGCCCACTGCTACTGCTCCTCCTTGGAATGGCAATAAATGCGGGGAACTCGGGCGCCGATGGAAGTGAGAATCTCGTACGAGATCGTGTTTGACCAGGCGGCCATCTCGTCGGTGGAAATCTCCGCGTTGCCTTGACGGCCGAGGAGAACAACCTCATCTCCCGGTTTTGTTTCCCCTATATCGGTAACATCGATCATAGTCAAATCCATGCAAACTCTGCCGACGACAGGCGCTCTTTGGCCCCGGACAAGCACCTCGCCGCGGTTGGAGAGAAGCCTTGGATAGCCGTCGGCGTAGCCGATGGGAAGCGTGGCAATGAGGCTTTCACGCTGGGTGATGAATGTTTGTCCGTAGCTGATGCTGGTTCCCGGCGACACTTTCTTGAGTTGAAGAATGCTGGTTTTCCACGACAAGACGGGTTTGAGTGCAATCTGGCCGGTCATGGCAGGCGAGGGATAAACGCCGTAGAGCATCAGCCCGGGCCGGACCATGTCGAAATAGGCGGACGGCAACGTAATGGTTGCCGCACTGTTGGCCAGATGAACCAGCGGAGGTGAAATGTTCTCGGAGCGCAGACGGCTGACGATACCCTGAAAGATTTCCAGTTGTTTTCGTGTGTAGTCGCCTTGGACGCTTTCCGCGTGGGAGAAGTGGGAAAAAACGCCGTCGATCGTGAGCGATTTTAATTTCTTCAGTTCAGGCAACCACGAGCCGATCTCCGCCGCAGGCAAGCCGATTCGTCCCATGCCGGTATCAATTTTCAGATGAACATTGAGCGACGTGCCGCGGCTCTGAACCGCTGCATCCAAGCGCCGCAAGCCGTCGATCTCATGCACGACCGGAATCAACTCGTGCTCGAAGAACTGATCGAGCTGTTCTAGATAAACGCCGGCGAGAACGATGATGGGTGAACGGATTTCTGCCTGTCTCAGTCCGACGCCTTCTTCGAGAGTCGCGACACCGAAAGCATCGCACCCTTCTTCGGCCAAGGCTCGAGCCACGCAGGGGGCGCCGTGACCGTACGCATTGGCCTTCACCATCGATGCAATTTTTATTCGAGGGCCGACTTTTTCTCTGATCTTGTGATAATTCCAGCGCAGCGCTTCGAGATCAATGACGCAAAGGGTCGGGCGTCCTTTGGGAGTTGTGAACATCTATCCAGTCGATGGTTACTGTTGAGCGTTAATGTCAGGACACCTTCGCGCCCGGTTGGACGGTTTTCTCCGGAGTCAGGATAATCACTCGGTCTTCATCGGAAGCGGCGAGAAGCATTCCCTGGCTTTCCATGCCGCGGAGCTTGGCGGTCTCCAAATTGGCGACCACAACGATTTGCCTGCCCACGAGTTCTTCCGGCGTGTAATGATTTCTGATACCTGCGCATATTTGGCGCTGTTCGGTTCCCAAGTCGATTTGGAGCACCAGCAGCCGATCGGCGTTGGGATGAGGCTCGGCGGATTTGACAGTTGCCACTCTGAGTTCCACATTTCGAAATTCATCAATGGAGATCATCCGAACCTCATTTATCGTGCATGCTGTTTACTTGAGGAAGATAGCAGAACATGTTCGTCAAAGAAAGATTTTGGGGTTTCGGGATTTCATGCGAGTCTGGACAACCAAAAACAACGGACGATCCGTTGAGGCACTGGAACGGTCCCAACGGTTACGAAAATCTGCAACTTGTTTCTCCGTGAAGCGCGAGCCGCTGCCTCCGCTTTGTCAGGGAAAGACTCCGAAAGCTATTCGGAAGCCATTTTGCAGACACCTCAGCGAGAAGCTCAAGATCTGACAAAGGACCGCTTTAACCGTGCGAGGAATAAACAAGCTGAGATTGCCACGACGATCCGAGACTTGAATTTTAGTCCGCTAATGAGACACGCCTCCAGCAATTTGATCAGCGGTGTCTAACCAATCGAGCTCCGTTGTCACACCCAAGAAAAAGCGGCGAAAGGTATCATCGACGAGCCGTCGAGCGTCCTTACCCCGGGAAGCGTTAATCATGTCGAGTGCGCTTTGGTAGGATTCGATATGAAGAGGATCAGCGTCTGGCCGATCGAATTCCTGCAATAGCTTGTCCAGCGCCTTGTCAAGAATGTCCATATTCCCCCGGCTCCGAACGTAGCCGCAGGCGGCAACAAATCCTAGCAAGAATGGGTCTCCATTCATCATGAGGAAACGTTGATTCGGGTTCGACTCATAAGCCTGTGTGATCTTCGAGTGAACCTCGGCACTGATGCGTTTCAACGTTCTTATGATGTCGGAGATGTCGCCGATGTTGTCCAAGTAAGGCTGATTCTCGTCAAGAAAACGCTCCGTTTCGACCGCAGTGGTCACCTGGGCGTTATGAGTGATAAATGCTTGCGTGGCCAGCACGATGTCTGACCCCAGAAATCTATCCTGCGGTCTTCGTTCTCCGGGCATTCTGCCGATGTCCTCCCAAATGGGAATTCCCTCGCTTTTCAAATGTTCGATCAACGGCTTTTTCATAATCTCTAACTGCACTCGCAAGCTCATGCGCCGCTGGCTCGAGTTGAAGGTAACCATATAGTGGAGCAGGCCCGCGAGGCCGATCGCATAAAAGATCTCGTACCGGATGACCCGCTGGAGAAGGTTTTCCGTGGCCAACTCGGGTTCACCTAATCGTTTCACGGACTCCGCGAAGAAGTTCCAGCCCTCTTGAGGGATAACGCCGTCTTGTACAAGTTGCTCACGGCGCCAAACCAATAAAATGGCAATCAGAAAGCAGTAAAGCCTCTGAAGGCCGTCAATAATCGAGAACCGAATGTTCCCGTCATCGAGCGAGCGGACCCCGCCCGCCCGGCTTAGCGCCGCTATCTTGCTCTCTGGCATCGCCGCGCCGTCAATGAAGTCTCTTATGAGCCTGCGGTAGATCGGATCGGTCATATGATCGAAAGGCGGACGTTGAAAGAAATTGTCCTCGACCGACAGTCGTTGGATATAACTTCCGAGCGACTCCCGCGTATGGCCGATCTTGCCCTGCGTCTTGGGATCTTCGACTTCGGGCCCCATTATGGTGATTGGACCCGGCGGCGACAACACCGAAGCGAAACCGGCGCTCTGAAGCTCCTGCACCAGGTTCACGACCACGTCATGCAACTTTCGAGTGCGCTCTAGTCTCGTGGGTTTTTTGATTCGAAGGTCTCTCTGACTTCTCAGGGTCTTGAGCTCCCGCTTGACGGACCGCGTGCTTGCCGCAACGTCGGGGGTCTCAGAGCCTCGCGTCACGAACTCATTCGAGCCTTTTCTACCACCTTGGTTGTCTGTCATCTGGTCTCCTTTCTCAACCCAGCATTTGCTGAGTTGCAGGGGAAATTTTTGGATCTCTCTTAAGTAGGTCTAAGGTTTTTTTCCAGAGTGCCTTCGCGGCGCCTAGCGTGCAAATCTGGAACGCCCCAACGAAGCCTCTCGATATAGACTTTCTGAAGGATGCTTTCGGTACCCAGGCCTTTTCCTCGATCCTGTTAGAACCTCGTACGAGCCGGGTGAAATGAAAAGAATTCTAAGGTAGATAGCGAAATCTGTTGGAGGGAACGTGTGGATTAAACGGTTGTCTGATCGTTCGGTGTGACGATTCAATCCACCTATAAATAGCCAATATACACATGTGGGCTGCAAGAAACAATAAAAAAAAGAGCTTTAGGGCAAAAAAAAGAGCTTTAGGGCTTTTCTTTCCCGCCGCCTGCCAGGTGTGACAGGTCGGGCGCGGAAACCAATCTGTCGGAGAGTCCTTGCGCTGATTGTATGAGGGGGTTAGTTTTATGCCGACAAATGGCCGAGAACGATCATGCGACCATCCAGCTGTGCGTTCCATGTTCTGACCTTTAGGAAATTCTGTTGCTGGACGCTCTGAACGGCTAATATCGGCTCGATTCCGTTTGGAGGTGATAACTCGGTGATACAGAACGGCGATGAGCAAAAAGCATATTCTGGTTCTTAGTGTCTCCGCTGGCGCGGGTCATGTCCGCGCGGCACAAGCTCTGTGCGCTGCGGCTGAGCGAGGGTTTCGGCAGTTGCGGTTAACTCACGTCGACGTCATGGACCTGGTGCCGGCCGGCTTTCGCAAGCTCTATGCAGATTCGTATATCAAGCTGGTCGAGAAAATGCCGCTGGCCTGGGCCTACCTCTATCAGTATACCGATCAACGCTCTGCCAAGTCGCTATTCGATCGGCTGCGGCGGAACATCGAGCGCTTGAATACGCGTAAGCTCAATCGTGAGTTGAAGCGCTTGGCCCCGGATGCGATTATCTGTACTCATTTTCTGCCCGCCGAATTGTTGTCGCGCCGCCTTGCGAGGGGCAGACCGACGTCGCCAGTTTGGGTGCAAGTGACCGACTTCGACGTGCATGGGTTATGGATCCATCCGCATATGCAAGGCTACTTTGCCGCCAACGACGAAGTCGCTTGGCGCATCGCCGCGCGGGGCATTGCACCGAAACAGACGTTCATCACCGGCATCCCCATCATGCCGCAGTTTTCCGCTGCACCCGCTCGCGCCGACTGCGCTCTCGAGATTGGACTTGATCCACGCAAAACTACGCTGCTGATAATGTCGGGCGGCGTCGGCATCGGCGGAATCGAAGCGCTGGCGGAGCGACTCGCGTCGCTGCAACACGACCTGCAGGTTATTGCTCTGGCAGGTCGAAACGAAGCGTTGTTGGGAAAGCTGCAGGGCATTGCCCGGCGCTATCCGGCCCGGCTGTTGCCCATGGGTTTCACCCGCACCATCGAACGCGTGATGGCGGCGGCGGACATCGCGATCACGAAACCCGGCGGGCTGACCACGTCCGAATGTCTAGCGATGGGCTTACCAATGATCGTAATATCGCCGATTCCCGGGCAGGAGGAGCGCAATGCGGATTTCCTGCTCGAATCGGGCGCGGCGCTAAAAGCGATCGACGCTGCGGCCCTCGAATACAAGCTCCGTCTGCTGCTGGAGCAACCGCAACGATTGGCAGCGATGCGAGAACGGATGCGGGCCCACGCAAAGCCGAATGCCGCGGCAAACGTTCTGGACCTGGTATCGGGACGCTTGTGAGCCGTTATGAAACGCGTTGCCATCGCTATTTTATCAACGTTGCTCTACATCGCGCTGCTGGCGTTGTTTTTTGCCCAGGTGGAAATCCAGATTGAGGGACCTACTGGCTGGGCCGCTAATCTGCCGACGTGGCGCGTCGAGCAGTATTGGTGGCTGGATTGGTTCTGGGGCGGCCGACCGCTGACCGGCTATCACCTGTGGGTGTTTTCGTTCATGGCCCTTGCCTTTCACCTGCCGATCGCGCTGCTACAGCGATGGTCATGGCACATCGAGCTGCGCATTCTCGGTGCCTTAGCGCTGTTCTGGATCATCGAAGACTGGCTTTGGTTCGTGATGAATCCGGCCTACGGACTGGTCCGCTTTTCGCCGCGGTTCGTACCATGGCACAAGAGCTGGATTGGTCCCATGCCGACCGATTACTGGACGTTTGGCAGTATCGGCGTGGTATTGCTGATGTTGTCGTTTGCTCATCGAGATGCGAAAGAGTAAGGCGACGATCATTTTATTCGCGCTGTGGTTATTGTGTGGAGCCATGCTATCGGCCGCTGAGCGGCCCGAAGAGTGGGCACAACCGATCGTGCTTGAAGGGGTGAAAAACCTCTATCGGATTTCCCCGCTCTTGTATCGAAGCGCGCAGCCGGCTCAGGTCGGGATGCGCAATCTGGAGCGACTTGGAGTCAAGACCGTGATCAATCTGCGCTCTTTACATTCGGACAAGCACAAGATCGAGGGTACGAGTTTGCTCAATCCGCAGTTGCATATCCTGACCTGGAAGATTCAGGATCAGCAGGTCATCCAAGTTCTCAAGATGCTGCGACGGCCGGAAAACGGCCCATTCCTAATTCATTGTCAGCACGGCGCTGACCGCACCGGGTTGATGAGCGCCATGTATCGGATCATCGAACAGGGCTGGACCAAGGAAGCCGCGATTCGGGAAATGATCGAGGGCGGTTATGGCTACCACCCGATGTGGCGAAACATCATCCGCTACATTGAGCAAGTAGACGTCGAGAAGATCCGGAAAGCTTTAGAGTAGGGTTTTTTCGAACATAGCGGGCGGGAATAGTGGTGATGGCAAACTCGACAATGCGACAAACTTTTTGCCGATTTTTTTCAATATTTTGCCTGCTGTCATTACCGACCTCGGCGCATGCTCAGAAGCCGACGGCAGCGACAGCCCTTCGCGACATCCAGAACACGTACAACTTCGACCCGTCAAAGCTGTCATTCGAAGACCAAGCGAAACGCGCTCCCACACTAAGCGCGCTGTGGGATCGGTACGACAAAACTTCTGATGTCTACCGGGACGCGTTGCGGACCGCGCTAAAAACCCCAGGTGCTCGTGAGCTACTTTACTGCGACGGCGGTATGCAATTACTCGCCAAGTCTAAGCTCCCGGAGGATTTAAACCTGGGCTTGCAGTCGATCTCCAAGTGCAGTCTCGCCGAGATCGAGCACACTCCGTACTTTTACACCATGCACGCATTGGCTTCACGTGGAATCGACACTCTCGATTTGCAGTTTCGAATACTCGCCAAGCCGAAGTTTTCGGCGTATATAGTTGCTCACGCTCTCAATTTGGGTCAGGACTATGCGTTCATTTATCCTCTTCTGGTGCAGGACGAAAGCAAATATGTGCCCCGTCTTGCGGAACGAGCCAGAATCGAGAAAGATCCAACCGCGTCCGCGACACTCACCAAGGCGCTCTTTTATGCAGCCATGTCCCAGGCGGAGTCGGCGCTCAAATCGCTTGTTAGCGGTGCCTCGTACGCCCCTGCTACTCGAAATAGTGCGGCGAAAATGGTGGAGCAGGCGACATTCATTCGATCATTGGTCGCTAGCGATTCTAACATAAGAAAACTCAGCGAGCTTATCGGAATGGACAATAGCGCTGGAGAAACCGAACTACGCTCGAATGCGTTCGATTAGCGACGAGGCGCTCATCGAGCTCGATGCTTATACGGCGTTTATCTATCGCTCATTTAAATCCTAAACTTTAAAGACAGAAAGCGGAAGGTCTTTCCATCGCACAAATTTGCCTTTATGTTTGGGGCTATTGGTGCCTCGGCTCCACAGCCTCGTGTCCGGGCATGGTTGGCGGCTGGACTGATTTACTGGTTTTTAACTGCGCTTGTGACGCGGCCGATATCGGGATCGCGGTAGTGGTAGCTCTCTTCCCGATCTTGTGGCTATCCGGAGTAGATCGTTCCAAAGCCTCATTCACGGGCATGACCCGATAGGTCGACAAACTTCGAGGCTACTCGTCCGGGGCTGTTCTCGGTCGCTGTGAGTGGGATTCCGCCGGTGGGTCGCATCATCAATTGATTTTCAGGGAGTATGGATGTCAATTGTTTCTTCGTTATCGCCTAAGTGCCTGGTGGACGGTGTGCCCTTCACTGGGTTCATCGGACTCGTGTGGCGGTTTCGGGGTATACGACGCAGCGATACGAATCCCAATCTCTGCAACAGGTGAACGCTCCATTGGGAGGCGAGGCGCCTCTCTGAAGTCACAGTCCTGTTTGCCGATTGTCGGGGCTACACGCGGCTGACTCAAGAGTTGGGGATCGAAAAGGTGGCTCCGATTACGGAAGAATTTTTCAAGTTCAGCGCGAAAGTCATTTTGGCCCACAACGGGATCGTGGATCGCCTGCTCGGCGACGCCGTTATGGCTTTCTTCAACGTACCCATCAAGCACGATGATCATGTGGCTCGCGCCGTGAACGCGGCGTTCGAGATTCAAGAAGGAGTGAATCGAATTAACGCAACCAACGGTGCCGAGGTGGTCTTGGGCGTCGGCATAGGGATCGCCACCGGCACGGCCTTGGCAACGAATATGGGTTCAACCAACTGCAATGATTACACCATGGTCGGCGATACGATAAATATCGCTTCGCGGCTTCAAGGCGAGGCCGCTGCCGGGGAGGTGTTATTAACGCAAGATGCTTACGATGAGGTTCGCGCGGCTTTTCCATGTAGCGAGCGCCGTGAGCACGAGCTCAAAGGTATCGCGCAACCCATCGTCGCATACTCGCTGAAGCGGGAAGGTCGCTAAAGTTCTTTCTCCGGTTGACTGCGCAGCAAAATGAGATGAGAACTGACCGTCCAATCGCAATCACTGTGTTCGCCGTCATCCTTGTCGTGGCGAGCGCCGCGCAGTCGCAGAGACTGCTGTACCCGACGGCCCGAAAAGGCGACGTCGTGGATGATTACTTCGGAACAAAAATCGCGGACCCGTATCGCTGGATGGAGGAGCTCGATTCCAAGGAGCTGGCCGAGTGGGTCGCCGCCGAGAACAAACTGACTTTCGATTATCTGGAGCGCCTGCCGCTGCGCCAACATTTTCGCCAGCGCATCACCGAACTGTGGAACTATCCGAGGATAAGTATCCCGGTCCGCGAAGGCGGGCGTATCTTTTATCGGAAGAACAGCGGGCTCCAGCGGCAGTCGCCGATTTACATGCGGGCGAGCCTGATGGCGCCACCCACTCTCATCATCGACCCGAACGTGCTTTCGCCTGACGGATCAGTTTCGCTTGCGAACTATGCGCCTTCGCCGGATGCCCGGCTCCTGGCTTACACCCTGTCGGACGGCGGCGCAGACTGGCAAACGGTGCGCGTGCGCGAGATCAGCAGCGGCCGCGACCTGCCGGACGAGGTGCAGTGGATGCGCTTTTCCTGGTTGTCATGGACGAAGGACGGCAAGGGTTTTTTCTACTCGCGCTATCCCGAACCGCCGAAGGGAAAGCACCTCCAGGCGTCGCTGTCGGGGCAAGCCCTCTATTACCACAGGGTGGGCACACCGCAGTCGGAGGATCGGCTGATTTACGAGCGCAAGGATCTGCCCACGTGGTTTATCGGTGGCTCGGTGACCGAGGACGGACGCTACTTGCTCATCAGGATGGCGAAAGGCTCCGGCAACCAGAATCGCCTCTACTACACGGATCTCGGCAATCCGAGCCGGCCAAAGTTGGACGCGGAGATCAAGCCGATTGTTGAGGAGGACGGCGCTGAATACGCGGCCTTCGGCAACATCGGCCCGGTGCTATACCTCCGCACGGATTTGAACGCGCCGAATCGAAAGATCGTCGCGGTGGACCTAAGAAATCCGAAGCGCTCCGCTTGGAGGACCATCGTGCCAGAGAGAAAAGAAGCGATTCAAAACGTGGATTTGATCGGAGGGCGAATCGTTGCCGAATACCTGGTGAATGTGCGAAGCCGGCTCGCGCTGTTCGATCGCGCCGGGCGGCCGCAGGGAGAAATTGCGCTTCCTGGCGTAGGAACAGTCGTTGGCATCGGCGGACGCGAGGACTCTCCGGAAATTTTCCATGCCTTCACCTCGCCGCTCTACCAGACCACGGTCTTCGTGTACGACCCGCGGACCAAGAAGAGCACGCCGTTCGAGGCAACAGATTCGGCCATAGACGTGAGCCGGTATGAGACCCAACAGTTTTTCGCCATATCGAAAGACGGCACGCGTGTGCCGTTTTTTCTCACTGCACGAAAGGACCTGCCGCGCGATGGTGATAATCCGACCATGCTCTACGGCTACGGGGGATACTCGATCGTCACCATGCCGGTTTACCGTCCGCACGCGTTAGCATGGCTGGAGCTCGGAGGAATTTGGGTAACGGCGAGCCTTAGGGGCGGAGGCGAATACGGGGAGGCCTGGCACAAGGGCGGGATGGTAGAGAACAAGCAGAACGTCTTCGACGACTTCGTCGCGGTGGCCGAGTACCTCGTGAAGGAAAAATATAGTTCCCCGGCCAAGCTCGGGATCATTGGCGGTTCAAACGGAGGCCTGCTCGTGGCGGCGGTCGCGGAGCAGCGACCGGATCTTTATGCCGTGGCGCTGCCGGCAGTCGGAGTCATGGACATGCTGCGCTACGACAAATTCACCGGCGGACGTGCTTGGATCCCAGAATACGGCTCCTCTTCCGATCCCGAGCAATTTAAATATCTCATCAAGTATTCGCCGCTGCATAACATCAAGCCGGGAGTCTGCTATCCGGCCACCTTGGTAACGACGGCGGATCACGACGACCGCGTGGTGCCGAGCCATTCCTTCAAGTTCACTGCAACACTGCAGGAGGCGCAAGGCTGTGACCGGACCGTTCTTATCCGTGTAGAAACGAAGGCTTCGCATGGCTACCGCCCCACCGACAAGCTGATCGCGGAGCTGGCGGACGAGTGGGCATTCGCCGCTCGGCAGATGGGGATGGAGGCGACACGGGTAGCGCCATGAAAAACGCCATTCCATATTAGCATCACAGCTTGGCCGAGCCTATCATTCGGAAAGGGCAATAAACTTTTCCATCCTTGTAGAGATTGCGCTGGTTAGCCGCGATTGCGCCTCGTGTGGCGTTTCATTTTATCGACAAGGACCGGATTCAGCAAGGAGGTCGGGGCGCGCGGCGGGCGGGTTGTGTCGATTAAGTGGAACCGCTTTGGGTTCCTGCCTAACTGCGGCCATCGCGTAATCGTCTGATGTTGTTCTGCTTCGCTCACCCTTCATGAATCGTTGGCTGCTGCTTCTTCCAGGGAATCGAAATTATGCGATGCCGCACAAATTTCTCGGCTTGTATCAGGTGCTCCCAATAACGCCGTCGCTTTCGGAGTTATACTGCCAGCTTAGGTTCAGTCTCGCCTGCTTCGCTCGACCTGCTTTGTAGATAATAAACCAGTAGCCCAATGGCAATACTGCCGAGGCTAACATATTTCGTCGCGCCGTTAGACAAGACGATGCTGAGCAAGCAAAGGGCAACGGGCGGAACGCTGATGGCGATCACACCGGGAATTCCGAACGGCACACGATAGGGGCGGGACATCTCCGGCCTTTTAAGACGCAGCCAGATGAGCGCGGCGAATTCCAACACGAGCGCAGTGGCGTAGAGAAACATATCCACTTCGATGAGTTCCTGGAAGGAAAATGGAATGAGCGCAGCGAGCCCCAAGCTGTTGACCACAATGGAAAACCACGGTGTGGCATATCGAGGATGGAGCGTCGCCAGCCGTCGGAATAGCATGCCCCGTTCAGCCATCGCAAAAGGGACGCGGGCGGAAGTACAAAGAAGAGCGTTGAGCATGCCAACAGCGCTCACGAGTCCCGCGAGGGTAAGCCACATGCCCAGCCAAGAACCACCAACTTGCGCCGCTACCGTCGGGAAATAGCCTTCCTTCCAGGCCGGCCAATCCGTGGCGGCGCTCACCCCAACCGCGATCGGCAGCAGGTAAATCAGAGTCACCAGCACGACCGTGGCGGCCATCGCGCGCGGATAGCTTCGCTGCGGTTCATCCACCTCGCCGGCGCAGCAGCCGGCGTTGTCCCATCCGGAGGTGTTCCAGAGCAGGATGCTCAAAAGCAACGCCCAATCAATGTGGCTCGTTCGGGTGAGCCAGACGGCGGTTTCGACACGCGGCGCGCCCAACAAAACCATCACTGCAAAAGGTGCTACCACCAGCAGGGTGAACACGATCGAAGCGAAGCCGACGAGGCGAATGCCGCGCACATTCATCCACGTAACCACGCTGATGACCGCGGTGCCGATCATCCAACGCTCGAGCGGCGGCATGTCGCCGCGCAGATAGGCGAGGTAGTCAACGAACATGACCGGATAAAGCGCATTATCCGCGAAGCTGCAAAGCCAGCTGATCCAGCCTTCCTGAAATCCCCAGAACCTACCGAAGCCTTTTTCCACCCAGACGACATAACCGCCATCTTCCGGCATGGCAGCCGAAAGCTCGGCGGTCATAAGCGCAGTCGGAAAACTCCAGAGCCAGGGTAGAAGGAGAATGGCCAATAGAACAATCAGCGGACCGCCCGCGCCGACGGCATCTTCCAAGCCGAAAGCGCCGCCAGCGACGCAAAAGAAAGTGACCGCAACTAGCCCCGTGCAATCAAGCGCGCGACGCGGGCGCAACAGAGGGGGTCCGTTTGTCGACGAAGCTGGTGTTGGCGCTTTCAATAAATCAACATCCAATCAGTGTCTGGTTATTTTTACGGCGTCGGAGTTGGAGAATATAGAGCCGCGATCCCTTTTGTCAACAAAAGTATCAATCGCGAGCTGGTAAAAATTCCTTTGTCGGGGCCAGCCAAAGTTGATAGACTCACGACCAAGTCCCTATGAGCACATCCGCGCGAGAGAAAAGGCGGTCGATGCAGGACATCAAGGCTAAGGTCTTCGACCAAGTCTGGGACGTCGAGTCTGCGGATCTCACCCGATTCAGGCGGCTGTTTCATTCGTTGATAAAAATAAGCCTGATGGTCGTGCGGGACTTTTTCGAAAATCTGCTGAAGCTTCAGGCGATGGCGCTGGCCTTCAAAACGCTGCTTTCTCTGGCGCCGCTCTTGGCGGTCATCTTTTCCATCCTCAAGGCTTTCGGCGTGCACAATCGCATGGAGCCCGCGCTTTCCGAGGCGCTGGCACCGCTGGGGGAAAAGGGCCAAGAGATCACCGCTTATTTGATTGGATTTGTCGATAAAATGAGCGCGGGCGCCCTCGGCAGCGTCGGTTTGGTGACTCTCTTTATCACGGTCCTTTCATTGATGGGAACGATCGAGGAGGCCTTCAACCGCATTTGGCGTGTGAAATCGCCGAGAAAACTGGCGCGAAAATTCAGCGATTACCTGAGCGTTCTCCTCGTCGGCCCAGTGTTGATCTTTGCCGCCCTGACGGTTACGGCCACATTGCAAAACAATACGTTCGTCCAACAGCTCGTGTCGTTAAAACCCTTCGGAACGGTGATACTCGAGCTGCTTCGACTGCTGCCCTATCTCACGCTCTGGGGCGCGTTTACGTTTTTCTACTTTTTTATTCCGAACACCAAGGTAAAGCTCAAATCGGCTCTAGTCGGCAGTCTTGTCGCCGCGGTGCTCTGGCAGACCGTCGGTTGGGGATTTGCCGTTTTTGTCGCTTCTTCGACGCGCTACTACGCGATCTATTCGAGTTTCGCCATTTTGTTGCTCTTTTTGTTGTGGCTGCACGTGAGCTGGGTGATCGTTTTGATGGGAGCCCAAGTGGCCTACGCTCACCAACACGTGGACTTTTATCAGGGCGAGAGAGAAATCCTGGTCCACAGTCCGGCGGGCAGGGAGAAACTGGCGCTTCACCTCATGTTTTTGGTCGGCCGCAATTTCTATCACGGATTCGACCCGATGAGCGTTTCAGAGCTGGCGACGGCCCTCTACCTTCCCGCCGGACTGGTGCGGGATTTCATGGAGATGTTTCAACAAGCTCGGCTGGTGTTGCCTTTGGCCGATGGGGAAACTTTTGTCCTGGCGCGTGATCCGGAAACCATTAGCATTAAAGAGATTCTCGATTGCGTGCGGAATTCCGGCAAAAAGATCAAAGCTCAGATCAACCGGACGAAAGAAGAAAATGAGATTGATGAAATACTCCTTGACGTTGACCAGTCGGTAACTGATGCTCTTGAGGGGAAAAGTCTGCAAATCTTTATCGTCAAATTGAGTCCGGCGCAATCTCGAGGGTAATTTGCAATCGGCTGATGCTATCACCTTCGTCGGAATAACTGTTTAAAAAACGAGCCTAACCCCTTCTCCGTATTTTCACCCATTCCTCGCTTGAGCAGCTTTTCGCTGTCCAGATTTACGGATGGATTTTCCAACGGCCCGGTGATCTTTAACGGCACTACGATTCGCCCCTGACTGTCTTTGAAAAAAGTTGCCGTCCTGCCTCTGCCGGCGCGAGACAAGGCCAACCCGGAGAGCGCGGTCTCGATGGCCATATCCAAAGTCGGCTGATTCAGTGTCATGGTGCCGCCGCCGTTAGCTTCCATTTGTGGGTTGATCAGATGAATGCGCCTGAAGTCAGCGAAGCCGCCCGCGAGAGTAAATTCCGTTTCCAGGGTCTTGAAAGTAGTGGCTTCTCGCCCTTGTTCTTTCGAGAGGCCGATCATGCCGGTGACTCGCTGGATTTTCTTGATGAGATCGACGTTGGTCAGCTCTCCGTCTCTCGCCACCAGCGCTCCATTGCCTTGCAAGCGCCGGCTGACGGAGCCACCACCGAGCGGCAGCTTAATAAAAACTTCTCCGCTCAAGTTGCCCTTCAGCGCTCGTTTACCGTTGACTTTCACGTCCTTGAATAGGCCCCGGATTTGGGTCGCGAGATTGTTTGACGGCCCCGTAACCGTCATGTGTAGTCCCATGGGTCCGGAAATCTCCGTATCGCGCGGAGCCAGGCCGAAGACAGAGAGAACCTGGAAGACGGATTTGGCATCGACTGGATCGCTGGCCAAACTGAGATTGACGAGAGGGACCGTAGAAAGATGGCTCAGGCTTCCTTCGACCGGCAGATTTAGATCTTGAACCTTGAGACGATTTTGTTTCAGGTTCAGCGTAGCCTGGGTTTCTTGATAGCTGAGAAACCCTTCCAAAGAGATCGTTTTCAACCCGGGATAACTAAACGACGCCCGGTAAGGGAACGGATGATCGCCGGAGAATTCCTGGAGAGACAAGTCGATGCCGTTGATGCTTACCGGTTTTTGTCCTTTGGTTTCGAAATTGAGCTGCCCATCTTTGATGCGCATCCGAGCGGGTAGAGCTAGCGGAATCACCGCAGACTCTTGGGACTTAGGGGGCGCATTTTTTTTCTTACGGCCATTTTTCTTGGCTAACGGAATCTCTTTACCGGCGAGGTCGGCATAGTTGAAAGTCCCGTCCGGCTGTTTGAGTAAGTTGATAACAGGCTTTTCAAGGACAAACTCGGTGACCTCAAGGTGACCGCGCAACAGAGGCCAAAGCTTGAGCCTCAGTTGGAGCTGCTGAGCGGCAAAGAAAGTGTTGTCCGGGAAAGCCGGACTATCGGACACTTTCAGACTGGAGAGCCGAATCGACGGCGTCGGTATCAGACTGAGACGCACCTCGCCGACATCCACGCGCCGGTGAAGCGCTTCCTCGATGATCGGCAAGTAGGTTCGTTTGAATATTCCGAGATCGACAAAAGCCGGTACCATAAAGATTACGGCTATCAAAAAAACCACGAAGCCTAGGCCGATCCACAGGACCTTCTTCACTGCTGAGCTGATCGGCCAAGCCGACGGCGTCGGCAGAGACAGTGGCGGAGCGGTTTCCGTATCGTTGGATAAAGCCATGTCGAAGCCAGACTATACGCCAATGGAGATCGTTTCAATAACTGACCGTGACTTCCGATGGAACGACAGTAGCGACGGAAGAAAGGATTTGTTACCATAGCCAACTTTAAAAGGTCTGCCTGTTTTGGAGCTCGCACTCGAAATCCTGCCGCAAGTTCTGGTGGACGGCATCGTCCTGGGCTTCATGTATGCTCTGATCGCTCTGGGCTACACCATGGTTTACGGCGTCTTGGAGTTCATTAACTTCGCGCACAGCGAAATCTTTGTCCTCGGTTCGTTTGTCGGCGTGGAGATTCTTTTGATGCTGCAGAGCGCCGGACAACTGACAGCATGGCCTCCGGCCCTCGTCCTCCTTCTCGTGATCGTCGCCGGCATGGTGATCAGCGGGCTGGCAGCCATGGCATTGGAGCGAGTGGCCTATCGCCCGCTTCAAGGCGGGCCCCGACTGGTTGCGCTTATTTCCGCCGTCGGCGCTTCATTTTTTCTCCAAGACGCCCTGCGTCTTTTCGAGAGTCTTTGGCGTAACACTTTTTATCTTAGCTATCCGACCTTGGATCTTCTTGACGAGACCGTGCCATTGACGACGAATTTGGTCGTGCCGGTGAAGTCGATCCTCGTCATCGTAACGGCGCTGCTCATGCTTGCGGCCCTCCATTTCTTCGTTAATCGGACCCGGGTCGGCACGGCAATTCGCGCCGTCGCGCAAGATCCCGAAACCGCTTCGCTGATGGGGATTCCCGTCAATCGGGTCATCGCTCTGACGTTCTTCGTCGGCGGCGCCATGGGCGGGCTTGCGGGCGTTCTGTTCGGCCTCCATTACAGTTTGGTGAATCCGTACAGCGGGTTCGCTCCCGGGATAAAGGCATTTACCGCTGCTGTGCTCGGCGGCATTGGCAATATCCCGGGCGCGATGTTGGGCGGAATGGTGCTCGGCTTGTTGGAAGCCTTCGCGGCGTCCTATCTCTCCATCCTTACCAACGGCGCGTTCGGCGCGGAATACAAAGATGTCTTTGCCTTCCTGGTGCTCATTCTGATTTTGATTTTTCGCCCCTCGGGCTTGCTCGGCGAGAAATTGCGCGAGGGACGAGCGTGAGTTGCGCAGGCACGACGTTCGGATTGATCGCTTACATCGCCGTAAGCTGGTCGTTGGCCTTTTTCTTCCCGCAATCCGTGCTGGCGTTCCTGCTCTTCGAAGCTTCTTTGCTTTTGATCTATTACCTGCCGGTCCATCCCAAGATGAAGTTTTATATGGGCGCGTCGGTGCTGTTGGTGCTTATGCCAGTTTTGGGTTTCGTCAACGGCTACTATTTGGAAGTGGCGGTCCAGATTGGTATCTACGTGGCGCTGGCGCTCGGGTTGAACATCGTGGTGGGCTTTGCCGGGCTGCTCAATCTCGGATTTGTTGCGTTCTATGCGATTGGCGCCTATTTGTGGGCCATCTTCGGCTCACCGCAAGCCAACGCGTTCTTGCCGGGCGGTTTTTTTCCGCTCTCGCCGGCATGGTTTTTCGTTTTTCTTTTATTGAGCGTGGCCGTCGGAGCTTTGGCCGGAACGCTCTTGGGACTGCCGGTTTTACGGCTCCGGGGAGACTATCTCGCCATCGTGACCCTCGGTTTCGCCGAAGTGGTGCGCGCCTTGGTCAATAACCTGGACAAGCCCATCAATATTACCAATGGGCCCCAAGGCATAGCGCCGATTGAGAAACCGCCGCTCTTTTTCCGGCCACTGCTGGAATTCTTCGGCATTCAATTCGAACCCGCCAAGCTCTATCCTCTGTATTTCTATTTCCTGGTGCTGTCGCTTGTCATGGTCATTATTCTCGTAACGCGCCGACTGGAAAACTCGCGCATCGGCCGGGCGTGGAAAGCGATTCGCGAGGATGAAATCGCAGCCGCCGCGATGGGCGTCCCGGTGGTTCGAACGAAGCTCTTCGGCTTTGCCGTCGGAGCGTCGTTCGCTTCGGCGGTGGGAGTCCTGTTTGCCGCCAAGCAGGTCTTCATCAATCCGGAAAGCTTCACCTTCATGGAATCCATCGGCGTTCTCGCGATGGTGATTCTGGGCGGAATGGGATCCGTTCCAGGCGCGATTCTCGGAGCCACCGGCGTGACGATTCTCAACCTGCAATTGCTCAAGGGCCTATCTCTCTGGCTCAATTCGCTGCGGCAGTCGGGCGCGGTGCTGTCGATACCTTTTCTTGGCAGTTATTCCTTGAGCCAGCTCCCGGCGCAGTTCGAACCGGCGAAATATGAGCGCATGGTGTTTGGTTTGATTTTGATTCTCATGATGATTTTTCGGCCGCAGGGGGTCCTCCCGCCGCGGGAGGACCGGAAGCTGTAACATGTCACTGTTGGAGCTCCGCGACATATCCAAGAGGTTCGGCGGCCTGCAGGCGCTCGCGCGTGTGAGTCTTAAACTGGAAGAGGGAATGATCGCCTCGCTGATCGGACCCAACGGCGCGGGTAAGACCACGCTCTTCAATACTCTGACGGGCATTTACCGCCCGGATGCGGGGGAGATCCGCTTCCAGAATCTTCCCCTGGTTGGCTTGAAGCCCGAGAAGATCACCAGCGCAGGCATCAGCCGAACGTTTCAGAACATCCGGCTCTTTTCGCACATGACGGTGCTGGAGAACGTCCTCGTGGGGATGCATTCGCGGACGCGCACGAGCCTTTCCGATATCTTGCTCGGCACGCGCAAATTTCACGCTCGAGAGCAGGCGGCCAAACGCAAAGCCATGGAATTGATCGAGCTGACCGGCCTGACGGGCAGAGAAGGCGAATGGGCGCACCGGCTATCGTATGGAGAACAGCGCCGACTCGAGATCGCCCGCGCTTTGGGGGCGGAACCAAAGCTACTGCTGCTCGACGAGCCGACGGCGGGGATGAATACCAGCGAGGCCTATTCTCTGATGAATCTTTTCAAAGGGCTCGTCGGCCCCTATGTCCAGGCGATTCTTCTCATCGAGCACAATATGCGCGTGGTGATGGGAATCTCTCATCGGGTACACGTTTTGGATTACGGCGAGAAAATCGCCGAGGGGCATCCCGACGAAGTGCGCCAGAATCCGCGGGTGATCGAGGCCTATCTCGGGCAAGGCAGGTGGTCGGAGAATGCTCACGGTTAGCGGCATCCACGTGTACTACGACGCCATTCATGCACTGAAGGGCGTCTCGTTCTCCATCGAAAAAGGAGAGCTGGTCACGTTGCTCGGCGCCAACGGCGCGGGCAAAACCACCACCCTGAAAACGCTCTCCGGTTTGTTGCGGCCTCGCCGGGGCACCATCGATCTCGAAGGAACTTCTCTGGAGAAAACCGACCCCCATGAGATCGTGCGCCGCGGTGTCGCCCATGTGCCTGAAGGAAGAAAAGTTTTTCCGCGCTTCACCACGCTCGAGAATCTGCATATCGGCGGTTTCAGCCGCGCCAAGGCTGCTCTAGGACCGGAGCTCGAATTTGTCTTCGCCATGTTTCCCCGATTAAAGGAGCGTCAAAAGCAATACGCCGGCACGCTATCCGGCGGGGAGCAACAGATGCTCGTCATCGGGCGCGCGCTTATGGCCAAGCCGAAGTTGCTGCTGCTCGACGAGCCTTCCATGGGGCTCGCGCCGAAAATCGTCGAACAAATTTTTAATAATATTCAAGCCATCAATCGCGCGGGCGTTACAGTTTTGCTCGTGGAGCAGAACGCGGCGATGGCGCTGGCGATTTCCCATCGGGGATATGTTCTCGAGACCGGCAACGTGATCTTGGAAGGAAAATCCAGCGAACTTACGGGCAATGATCGGGTGCGACAGGCCTATCTGGGTGGTTGATTATCTCACGATTTCGCTCGCGAGACTTTCAATTCGAGCGGCCAAAAGTTAAGCTGGGGTCAGGTGCAATACCAAACCCGATACATGATGTTCGGCGGCGGCGTGGTCCCACCGGCGGTCAAGTTTTTGCTGATCGTCAACACCGCGGTCTTTTTTCTGCAGCTTTTTCTCCCGACACAATTCCTTATCCTCTTCGGCCTCGTGCCCGCTCTCGTCTGGGAGGACTTTTATCTATGGCAGCTTTTTACCTATCAGTTTCTCCACAGCAGACTGCTGCACCTGCTGTTCAACATATTTGCTCTCTGGATGTTCGAATCGTTTACTTTTATTTTCTCTTCCCCATCAAGATGAAGCATTTCGTTTGGATCATTGGCGCCATCGCACTTTATTCCGCGATCGCTTCCGGCCAAAGTGGCATCGCCCATCTTGCCCATCTCGGTGGCATGGTTTTCGGTTACCTCTACCTACGCGGAGGAAACCCTTGGGACCGATTCAAGCTTTACCTCGATCAGCGCCGCCTCGCCCGTTTGAGACGCCGCTTCCAGGTCGTTCAGGGCAAAAGAGACGACGATACCAAGCCGACCTTGCATTGAAGAAAGGATTACGAAACCGCAGCCTCTCTGCCCGGAAGACGCCCAGAATTGGATCTTCCCTTTCTACTCATTTAACAGCGCCGCTCTCCCTCCGCTGAGAGTTTCCTCTAATTTCTGCGAGTTGTGAACACGTCAGCGATTGCAAGGGCCGATCAATGTGGTAAGGATACCGCGTTGATTACTTCCGAACGGTCGAGAGAGGGAATAATGGCGGAAAAGAACTTTACACCTTCTGAACTCTACGAGGCTTGGCCCATTCTCTCCACGGAGGAACGGGTGGAGGGCTTTGAAGTCCTCGAGAGAAAAAATGCCGATGATTTTTTCCTGCAGCTGAACGCGAGGGATCGGGCTGAGCTGATTTTGGGCCTACCGGCGGGAGAAAGGCGACTGTGGATGAGACTTTTGGCGCCAGATGATGCGGCTGACCTCATTCAAGAAGCGCCCGCAGAGGAGCGCGAAGGCTTGTTGGCGCTTCTAGACGACGCGACGCGACAGGAAGTGAAAAAACTGCTCGACTACGCGGAGGATGACGCGGGCGGGCTGATGAATACCCGCTATTCGAAGCTTCTCGTGGCTTCGGGTGAAAAATTGGTCCGCGAAGTCATGCGCACGGAGGTTATCTCGGCGCCGGAGGACTTAGACCAGGAAGCGCTGAGCCAACTTTTCATGCGGCATCATCTGATGATGGTCCCAGTGGTGGACGCGCAAGGACGCATCAAGGGTATCGTGAGCGTCGATGATATCGTCGATGTCGTGCAGGAAGAAGCAACCGAGGATATTCAAAAACTAGGCGGTGTCGAGACGCTGCAGGGACCCTACCTTCAAGTTCCTTTGCTGCGCATGATTCAAAAGCGGGCCGGTTGGTTGGCCGCCCTGTTCTTGGGTGAAATGCTCACCGCGACGGCGATGGGACAATTCCAAGCGGAGATCGCGCGGGCGGTGGTCTTGGCCCTGTTTGTCCCGTTGATTATCAGCAGCGGCGGCAATTCTGGCTCGCAGGCCACCACGCTTGTGATCCGCGCCATGGCGCTTGGAGAGCTAAGGATACGAGATTGGTGGCGGGTCATGCGCCGTGAGTTCATTACCGGCCTGGGGCTGGGCACGATCTTGGCGTCCATCGGCCTCGCCCGAATCCTCGTGTGGCAGGGTTTATTCAATGCCTACGGTGAGCACTATTTCCTTGTAGCGATGACCGTCGCCCTGAGCCTGGTGGGTGTTGTATTGTGGGGGTCGCTCATCGGTTCGATCTTGCCGTTCATTCTCCGTGGCCTTGGTTTCGACCCAGCGAGCGCGTCGGCGCCATTCGTGGCCACGCTTGTGGATGTCACCGGCCTGGTGATTTATTTTACCGTAGCGGCGACGATCCTGCGCGGCACGTTGTTGTGACCCCTGCCTGTTCGTAGTCGATATTCACGTTTGGTTAAATGCCATGACCGTCGCTAAAGCCGGAGCCCGTCCGTGGGTCTACCACGATGGCTTTTTACCTGTGGTTTCAGTTATAGTTTTGCCTTGAGCTGCTACTCCAAATGCAAACGTCCTCGAAAGACGAGCTTTATCGTAAACTCGCCCGGATCGTCGGACCGGAACGGGTACGAACGGACGAGTCCTATCTGGACGAACGGTCGTGGGACGCGCTCAGCGAAGACCGCATCCACCCTCTGAAAAGACCTGAGACGAACCTGCCGCTCTGTGTCGTTCTACCCTCCGACACCGTTCAGGTTTCAGAAATCGTTCGCTTGGCCAACGAGGAAAAGGTGCCGGTCCTTCCTTACGGCGGCGGCTCGGGACTCATGGGCGGCGCCCTGTCGGTGCGGGCCGGTATGGTTATTGATTTGCGGACTATGAACCGAATTCTTGAAATCGATGCCGGGGCGCGATCGGCGAGAGTACAAACAGGCGTTGTCTTGGAGTCGTTGGAGGAGAGGTTGAACCAAGATGGTTTTATCTTGGGCCACGACCCCTGGACGGTGCCCGTGGCGACAGTAGGGGGTGCCATTTCGACCAATAGCGTGGGCTACCGCGCCGGAGCCTACGGCTCCATGGGAGAACAGGTTCTGGGACTCGAAGCGGTCTTGCCCAACGGCGAGATTCTCCACACGCGAGCTGTGCCGAAATCTTCCGCGGGCATCGATCTCAATGCCTTGTTGATCGGCGGCGAAGGTTGTTTCGGAATTATCACGAAGGCGACGATCAGGATTTTTCCCAAGCCGGAGAGTCGCGTGCTTCGTGCCGTTCTATTTGAATCTTTCGAGCAGGGATTTGCCGCCATCCAAGAGATGTTTTTGCGCCGCTCGCGGCCCGCGTTGCTCGATTTCGGAGACGATGCAGAGCAACGCGACGCCGGCGCGGTTTTGTATCTGGGATTCGAAGGAATTCGAGAAGTCGTTACGGCGGAAGAGAAGCTCGCCCTCTCGATCTGCTCCCAGGGGGGCGGAAAAAAATTGCCGAGCGAAGCGGCGGAAAGATTCTGGAATGACCGTCACGTCATCGCTCGGCGGTTTATGCAGAATCGCCGGCAAAGAAGGGGGCGCGGCAGGGATGGAGTTTATCGAGACTGGATCCACGTCGCACTGCCGGGCTCGAAAATCCTGCCGTTCAGAACCGCGGCGATGGAGATCATCGGCCGGGGCGCTGTTCGCCTGCAAGAAAGCGGACTATGGATTCAACCTGAACTCTTTTCCATGCGCCTAGGAATTGATGATGACGGTAGCGGGAATGGTCAGCTGGCTTTGGAAACGACCGTCGAAGAACTTCTTCGCTTGGTTCAGCAAATGGGCGGGTCTATGGAATACACGCACGGCGTCGGCGTCAAATTAGCTCCGCTCATGGCCGAAGAACATGGCTACGGTCTTGAAGTGATGCGACAGATCAAGAGGACACTAGATCCCAACAACATCATGAATCCCGGGAAAATGGGGCTGTAACGATCGATCGCGCGGTTTTAGCGTTCAGAATCGGTTGTTCTTGCGTGATATTGGGCGAAAGGATACGATTTTACGATCATGAGCAAAAGTTTTGCGACCTTGCTGACAGCTTTTTGGTTTCTTGCTGCTTGCTCTGCCGCGCCCTACACAGGCAGGAGCCAGCTCATGCTCGTTTCTGAATCGAACGAAATCACGTCGGGAGAGCAGGCTTACGATCAAATCATGCGCGACAGCGTGCTCTCGGATAATTCTGAAGCCCTGCGTATACTGCGTAGGGTTGGGGAAAGAATCGCCCGAGCGGCAAACAAACCGGAATACAGGTGGGAATTCCGCGTTATCAATGATCCTGAGACCGTCAACGCCTTTTGCGTCCCGGGAGGAAAGGTCGCGGTCTATACAGGTATCTTTCCCATCGCTAAGGACGAGGCGGGGCTGGCCGTTATCCTGGGGCACGAGGTGGCTCACGCGCTGCTCCGCCACGCGGGAGAGAGGATGAGCCAAACCGAGATTTTAGGCGCCGGATTGGCGCTTGCGGGCGCCAGCGGCGTTAATCCGCAAATCCTTCAAGCGCTTGGTTTGGGTGCTTCTGTTGGGGTGGTTCTCCCTTTTAGCCGTTCGCAGGAGTCCGAAGCCGATCATGTCGGGCTTATTCTGATGGCGAAAGCCGGGTACGATCCACGAGTATCCCTGGAGGTGTGGGATCGAATGGAGCGCAAAGAAAAAGGCGCGCCACCTGAATTTCTCTCGACGCATCCAGGTTCAGAAACACGCATTCATCAGCTCAGGGCGTGGATGCCGGAAGCCTTGCGATTCTATCAGCCCCTGAGCCAATCGGTTGAGCTTCTTCCTCCGGCTCAGACCCTCGACTCTCCTGCGGCGAGAAGTGAACGGGAGTTGTTGAAGAAAATTCAGGCCATTAACCAGTATGTCGAACAACAAAATGGTGAGCGGCCCGTTGTCGAAGCGTTGGCCTATGAGCTGCGCCTCAACCCGCAATCCGTCGTTCAAGAGCGTCAGCAACTGCGGGTCGGTTATGGTCAATACGCGGCGATGAGAGGGCTTTCTTATTTGGGTCGTGGGTCCATTAAAAACATTTTCGCCGATTATAGACGGGGAAGCCCCTGGTCGGAGATAGCCCAAGCCAATGGTACGAGGTTAAACGAGGTGACGGTGTGGATCAATGAGGTTATCCGCACGACCAATAACATGGTACAGCAGCTAAAAAACCAACCGCTCCGGCCCAGCTCGCGGATCCGATGAGCCATGGCATTATTTCGCTCGCGCCATCTTGATTGCGCCCTCCAAGGCGAGCGTGTGATACGTAGGATTTGCTATCTTTCAGCGGGTGCCATTGCTTTTGACAATCGTCAAAAATCGAGATAAATAATCCATAGGAGTTTTGACGGGGAGTGAGTAGAGTAAGAGTTAAACGATCTTTATTAGCAGGCGTTCCAAGTAAAAATGCACCCGAGACGGGTGCATTTTTTTTGCCAGATTGGGGGAAACGATTTTGCATGCACAAATTGAAATCTTGGCGTCGTTGCAGACCGTTGATCGCGAGATAAAACAACAGAGGGGTCTCAAACAAGGGTTGCTGGGTGAGTTTCAAGCTAAGGAGAAAGAGATTCAGGGCAAAAAGCGAGAAATCGAGCTATTAACGACTGCCTGTTCGGAAAAGGAAAAATTACGCCAGGAAAAGGATCGCGTTCTGCAGGATGAGGGTAAGAAGACGATGGACAAGCGGATGCGGATGAACCGCATCAAAAACACCAAAGAACTGCAAGCGCTACAGCGGGAAATCGATCAAATCAAACAGAATAACGGTGAGTTGGAAGAGGAACTCATCAAGATTATGGAGGCAATCGACGCCATCAAAATCGACATCAGGTCCAAGGAAGAAGAGTTGGCGAGGTTGCAGCAAGAGTGGCAGGAGAAGCAAGAAGAGATGGAGAGTCAAATCTCCGGCATAGATCGAGCCGTTTCTGAGGCTTCGACCCGTCGGCAAACTATCGCATCACAAGTGACGGGGGACTTGATTTCCCGATATGAACTCATCTTCGCGCGGCGTGGAGGCATGGCCGTGGTCGAGGTTGCCGGAGGGATTTGTCAAGGCTGCTATATGAATATTCCCCCGCAGCTCTGGAACGAAATTATCAAAAGCGAGAAGGTTAATCTTTGTCCGAACTGTCAGCGGATCCTTTACTACAAGCCCTCGATAGTGCAAGAAAAGCCAGCTTAGTTATCATAATCGACGATACTCTTTTCCTCGCACGAGTTTCCTTACGTTCAATTTCGCGGGACAATTGTACCGGTGGTCTGAGTTAGTTCTGCCTATGGTCGGAGAGAAATGATGTCGAGACTGCCGACGGCCATATGGCTGGGCCACTCGGATATTAACTATGTTAAAATCCAAGCAGGAATGGCTGTTAATGGTTGACGGAGCCGCCCGCGGTAACCCTGGCGAGGCAGGTTGTGGGGCGGTGATCTGTAAAGAGAATGGGACCCCGGTCGAAGAGCTAAGCCGGTACTTAGGGCACGCGACCAACAATGTCGCTGAGTACGAAGGATTAATTATGGGATTAGAGGCGCTAGTCAAATTAGGCAAGAAACGGATCCGGGTTCAGAGCGACTCACAGCTCCTGGTTCGGCAGCTCAAAGGCGAATACCGTGTCAAAGATGAAAAACTCAAGATCCTGTTTCAAAAAGCCGTCGCTTTATTGCGTCAGTTTGAAAGCTATCGTATCGTTCATGTGCCGAGAGAAGAGAACAAGTTGGCCGATCGATTGGCTAACAAGGGTATTGACGACGCGCTCAAGCTGCGTTCCGCGGGCTAAAGTAGATCAAGCAATCGCTCTCCGCCTCAGGCGGAGAGAGGAAAGTCCGGACTCCATAGGACAGGGTGGCCGCTAACGGCGGCTCCGAGAAATCGGGGGAAAGTACCACAGAAAATACACCGCCCACCGTTTGCAACGATGGGTAAGGTTGAAAAGGCGAGGTAAGAGCTCACCGGTCCATCAGTAATGGTGGATGCTTGGCAAACCCCACCCGGAGCAAGACCAAATAGGAGGGTTGGGTGGTCCGCCCATAGCCCTTGGGTAAGGTCGCTCGACCCCTTGAGTAATCAGGGGGCAAGATGAATGATTGCTGTGACTTCTATTAATAGTCACTACAGAATCCGGCTTACCGATCTACTTTAGCCGCTCATTCCGGTTTAGTCTGGCCCGTTGTTCCCGAATATTTTTCCACAAGCCTCTCACGGTCTGTTACCCGAAAGATACGCAGACTTCCGACCAGTTTGCGGCCGATTGGGTAATGGCAGCCCAATTATGAGACCTGCCACGGTAAAAAAGTACAAAGAACCTTAAAAATCACACTTTTTTTATTGACAGTTTCTACCAAGAAAGCTATAAGTGGCGCCTAGGTGGGAAAAAGTGGGATAATATCCCATAAATATCCTAAGCAAACCGATTGAAATATGTTTCGCGGAAGTTTTGAACATACTCTGGACGGTAAAGGGCGCCTTAGCATCCCTGCGAAATTCCGCGATGTACTTCTGGGCAAGGGAGATGAACGCATCGTCATCACGAACTTTGTCGTGGATGACACGCGCTGCCTTGATGTGTACCCGTTGGATGAGTGGCTACGGTTCGAAGAAGAGATTCGGAAGAAACCAAAGTTTGATCACAAAATGGTGATGTTTCAGCACTATTATCTCGGCGGTGCGTGTGAATGTGCCGTCGACAAGCAAGGTCGTATTTTGATTCCACCGCTCCAGCGAAAATACGCCGACTTGAAACGCGATGTCGTTCTCGTCTCCGCTCTGGAAAAATTCCGCATCTGGGATCAGGAGGCGTGGAAGAAAGTCTTCGCTAACGCTGAGGACAAACTCATCCAGGATCCTGATTTTCTCGGTGACTTGGGACTCTAGTCGGTAAAATTACCAGAGGACCTGGCTTGATGAAAGGAGAACAACGAATGCTGCTGCCGCGAAAACCCATACAGGATATCTCGGTGATCGATGTCGCCGGCGATATCGATTTTCGTGAAATGATACGCATCAAAGATACCATCGGTTCGTTGATTGAAAAGGAACGAATCAAAGTGGTTCTCAATCTCAGGTCGGTGGATCACATTAACTATCTAAGCATCGGTGTCTTGCTGGAGCGGCTCAAGCTTTTGAGAAATCTGAATGGCGATCTCAAGCTCGCGGGAATGAGTCCGTTCCTCAGGGATATTTTCAAAGTGGTCGGGATGGACCGTTTTTTTGAGGAATATACCTCCCTGGAAGACGCCATCGAAAGTTTCGACGACGACTGGGAATGGGACGGAACCAGTCACTAGATGGTCTATGCGCATGCTTCCGTCATGGCCGGGGAGGTGGCGCGGCTCCTCAAGCCGCAAACGCGCAAACGGTACCTCGATGGGACGGTAGGAGGGGGTGGCCACACAGAGCAGATTTTGATTGATAGCAGCCCCGAGGGGCAAGTTTTAGGGCTGGACAGAGACGACGAGGCTCTAGCGGCTGCGGCAGAACGCTTAAAACCGTTCTCGGACCGCGTCAAGTTGCGGCGAGAGAATTTCTCGGCGGCGAAAGAGATTCTAGACGAAATAGGATGGGCGACCGTGGATGGTGTTGTGTTGGATCTTGGGGTCTCGTCCCCTCAACTGGAATCTCCAGAGCGAGGGTTCAGTTTTCGAGTCAAAGCAAGACTCGATATGCGCATGGACCGGCGTCAGTCGTTGGATGCCTATCAAATCGTTAATTCGTATACGGTCGCAGAGTTGGAAAAAATTCTAAGCGATTACGGGGAAGAGCCCCAGGCCCGGCGTATTGCTCTATCGCTCGCGTCGGAGCGCAAGAACAAGCCTATCGAAACCACCGAGGAGCTGGCGCAGTTAATCGAACGGATTAAGGGCAAGCGCGGGCGAAGTCATCACCCCGCGACGCAAATCTTTCAGGCATTGCGGATCGCGGTCAATGAAGAGTTGCAGCATTTGAGTCGCTTCCTCGAAGACGGTTACGAGTTGCTAAATCCCCAAGGCCGGATGGTTATTATTTCGTTCCAATCGTTAGAAGATCGATTGGTGAAAACGGCTTTTCGTAAATGGAGTCGAGATTGTCTTTGTCCGCCGAAAACGCCGACGTGTCAGTGCGGTTGGAGCCGCAAAGTGAACCTTCTTACCAAGCGGCCGGTGGTCCCGGCGGCAACCGAGATTCAAGCTAATCCGCGCGCGCGTTCGGCGAAGTTGCGTGCGGCGGAGCGGCTCTAGAGGTCTTTGACGATGGCCCCTGCTGCTAAGAGCCGCCTGCGCGAGGTTAGCTCCACAAAACCCGAGAGGTTAGATCGAGTCAGCCGGGGGCAGCGACGCCGACACACATTGGTTTTCACCGTTTTGGCGCTCTGCTTGATGGGAGTGGCCTTGCTCCATGTATGGCTGAGATTGCAGGTGGTCCAGATGGGATATGTGCTCTCGACTACGAGCAAACTGGAGAACCAACTCGAGCAGGAAAATCGCGAATTGAAAGTTGAACTGGCGACATTGACTTCGCCGGATCGCCTGGAGGCCATGGCGCGCCGACGATTGGGACTGATGCCTCCGGAGAAAGGTCAGGTCATCATCTTGCCATGAGACGACTGCGACCGCTTCAAGGGATTCAATTCCGCCTGGGGCTGGCACGGATTCTTTTCTTGTTGTTGTTCTTGGTCGTCGGCGGACGCGCGTTCCAGCTTCAGGTACTGCAAGGAGAGAGACTCAAGCGACTCGGGGAAAGACAACACCTCAAAGAATGGATCGTGCTACCGAAGCGAGGCGCCGTCTTCGATCGCGCCGGAGAGCCCTTGGCGCTGAGTTTGGAATCGCAGTCGGTCTATGTCCGGCCCCATCGCATTCAAGATCCGCAAGCCGTGAGCCGCAGTCTGGCCAAAATTCTGAATCTCAATTTCACCGACGTAAAACAAAAGGTCATGTCGGATAAGCCTTTCGTCTGGATCAAGCGGCAAATCGGCTCACCCGAAGCAGGACAAATTCAGGCCCTGAATGCCGACGGGGTCGGCATGTTCTACGAACCCAACCGATACTATCCCCAAGGACAGCTGGCCGGACAACTGATTGGTTTCGTCGGTCGTGACTCCGAAGGGCTCGAGGGACTGGAGCTGCAGTACAACGATTACATCCGCGGCGAGACCGGCTCCTCGGTCACTGAACGAGATGCCCTGGGACGCCGGGTTCTGGTTCAAGGCGTCGAAGGACTTCAAATTCCACCCGGCGGCGACATCCAATTGACTCTAGATACCACCATTCAACATTTGGCGGAAAAAGAGCTGGAGGCGAGCATCACAAAGTATCGCGGCAAGGCCGGGGTCGCCATCGTGGTGGAGCCGTTCACCGGCGAAGTACTCGCGTTAGCTAATTATCCCTCCTTTAATCCTAACAATTTTTCTCAGCAATCTGCGCAGCAGAGACGCAATCGGGCCGTCGCGGATAGCTTCGAGCCCGGTTCAACCTTCAAGACGATCCTTGCGGCGGCGGCTTTAGAAGAGGAGGTAGTCGGCAAAGAGGATTTGTTCTATTGTGAAATGGGCAAATATCCCTACGCCGGTAAAATCATTCACGACACGCATCCGTACGGATGGCTGCCGTTCTCTAAAATTCTCCAGGTATCGAGCAATATCGGATTTACCAAGGTGGCGGAGAAACTAAAAAAAGAGCGCTACTTCAAGTACATTGAAAAATTTGGTTTCGGCGAGGTGACGGGAGTCGACATGCCGGGAGAAGTTCCTGGCTTGCTGCGCAAGGTGGAGTCTTGGTCGGCGATTGATCTCGCGACTCACGCATTCGGCCAAGGAATCTCAGCGACGCCGATGCAAATGGTCATGGCCTACGCCGCCATCGCCAACGGCGGTTTCCTCATGCACCCTTACGTGGTGCGGCGCGTCACAAACCCGAAGGGCGACGTGCTCCTCGAGAACCAGCCCCACGTGGTGCGGCGCGTGATTTCGGAAAAGGCCTCGCGACTGCTGACATCGATGCTCAAAGAGGTGACCAACGACGGCGGCACCGGCATGATGGCGAGCGTGGAAGGATTCGAAGTCGCGGGTAAAACCGGAACCGCGCAAAAAGCAGATCTCGCTCACGGCGGATACGCAACCAAGAAACGGGTGGGATCATTTATTGGCTTCGTCCCTGCGGATGACCCGCGGCTGGTTGTTTTGGTGCTGGTCGACGAGCCCGAGGTAAATGTTTACGGCGGCGTGGTTGCCGCTCCCGTATTCCGCAACATCGCTCGCGGAGCCCTGCGACATCTCGCCGTAGCTCCACAGAAGCCGGATCTCGTCCCGGCGGCGGCCAGCCGAGCGGAACTGCCCGCGCGCCACCCGGCAAAAAAAGAGAACGAAATGGTTACGGACGGCAGTCCAACAGCGGTGCCTGATTTTCTCAGGCTCAGTCTGCGGGAGGCCATCGAAAAGTCGCGTTCGATGAAGGTCAAAGTGAAAATGCAAGGCTATGGCTACGTGGTCAAACAATCACCGGTAGCCGGAGGTCGTTGGAACGAAGACGACGTCGTGGTTCTAAACCTTCAAGGCTGATGATGATGCGTCTCAAGGAGTTTTTGACGCTTGAGGAGGTGGAAGAGGCCCAGGGAGATCTCAATCAAGAGGTAAGCGGACTGGCGTATGATTCGCGAAATGTCGGTCCGGGGCAAATCTTCTTTGCGATTCCGGGCGAGAAGCTCGATGGGCACGACTTCATACCGCAGGCGATTGAGCGTGAGGCTGGCGCCGTCGTGGTGGCGAAAAAACATGCATGCCCGCCAGGCACGGCTTCCATCAGGGTGCGAGATGTTCGACGAATCATGGGGCTTTGGTCGGCGCATTTTTTTGGCTGGCCGAGCCGTCAGCTGAAACTGGTAGGTGTAACGGGGACCAACGGTAAAACGACGGTCACTTATCTGGTCGAATCGATATTTTCCGCGGCGGGAATGGAAGCGGGAGTCATCGGCACGATCAGCTACCGCTATCGAGGGCGAGAGGTTCCTTCGCATCACACCACCCCCGAGTCTCTCGATCTGGAAGCGCTTCTGGCCGAGATGCACCAAGCAGGCACCCAGGCGGTAGCCATGGAAGTTTCCTCGCATGCATTAGCCCAAGAGCGGGTGCGCGGGCTGGAATTTGATGTCGCGGTGTTCACCAATCTGTCGCGCGATCATCTCGATTACCATGCCGACATGGACGACTACTTTTTGGCCAAGAGCCGACTCTTCACGGATCATTTGAAGAATGGCAGCAAGCCAAAGAGGGCGGCGGTGATTTGCGGTGAGGACCCGCACGGAAAGGAACTACTCAAGACGGTTCGTGACCAAGGACTGGAGGTCTGGAGCTACGGCGAAGGAGCGCAGTGGGATATTCACCCTCTGTACGTTCGGAGTGACGTTCAGGGGCTCAAAGGAAAGCTAGAGCTCAAGGGTCAAATTTTCGATTTTTCCTCGCCGCTGATCGGCTCGGCTAATTTGCAGAACATCATGGGCGCTGCCGGCGTCGGGTTGGCCCTCGGAGTTTCCGCGCAGGTTGTGAGCGAAGGCATTCAACGGCTCACCGCGGTTCCTGGAAGATTAGAAAAGGTGGAGAATGATCTCGGAATTTCGCTCCTGGTCGACTACGCGCACACGCCGGATGCGCTGGAGAAAGTCCTGGGAGCGGTGCGGCCCCTTACTCGAGGTAAAGTTCTGGCCGTGTTCGGCTGCGGTGGCGATCGTGACCGGGGAAAACGGCCTTTGATGGGAGAGATTGCCGCGCGGCTGAGCGATCTGGTGGTGCTGACTTCCGATAATCCGCGTACTGAGGAACCACTGGCGATATTGCACGAGATCGAGATGGGAGTACGAAAAACCGGTCTCACAAAATTCCCAGTTCCAAGTTCCGGGTCTAGCCGCGGATATTGCGTCGAAGCCGACCGGCGGGAAGCGATTCGGATGGCGCTGCGCCTGTCTCGGCCTGGCGATGTCGTTTTGATTGCCGGCAAAGGGCACGAGGATTACCAGATCCTGGGGGAGAAAAAAATTCATTTCGATGATCGCGAAGTCGCTCGGCAAGAGTTGGGTCGGATCGCAACGACTTAACGGGTCGGAGAATGGCGTGGAGCAGAGACGAAATCCTAATGGCGACCGGCGGCAGGCTCGTCCGTGAGGGCGAAAGAAAGAGATTCGGCGAAGTCGTGACCGACTCGAGCAAAGTCAAGAGAGGATCGGTTTTTGTCGCGCTCAAGGGTGAGAGGCTGGATGGCCACCGCTTCGTCGGCGATGCGGTGCGCCGCGGCGCGCGCTGCGTCATCGTTCATCGCCATCTGTACGGGTCCGTTTTCAAAGACGCCGCGGTCGTCAAGGTCCGGGACACGCTGCGGGCGTTAGGCGAGCTGGCCCATTATCGACGCGAGACGTTGGCGCCTAAAGTGCTGGCCATTACCGGCTCCAATGGCAAGACGACGACCAAAGAGATGGTGGCGGCGATTCTCGAACAGGCTTCCGTCGATGGCCAATGGCTGCGGGGGAAGGTACTCAAGACGGAGGGAAATTTTAACAATCTGGTTGGTTTGCCGTTAACTCTGCTGCGGCTGCGGAAGCGCGACGTCGTCGCGGTCGTCGAGCTCGGAACCAATCATCCGGGAGAGATTGCGCGCCTGGCTGAGATTGCGGACCCGGACATGGGGATGATTACGTCCGTGGCGGCGGCTCATCTCGAGGGGCTGAGTAGCTTGGCCGGGGTGGCACGAGAAAAAGGAGCGCTGTACCAAAGAGTTCGCGCCGGCGGAACCATCGCGGTCAATCTGGACGATCCTTGGGTGCGCCGGCTCGGGGCTCAATTCAAAGGGCGAAAAATTACTTACGGTGCTGGCGGTCGAGTATGGGCCGAATCCTGGCGATCGCTCGGTGCCGGAGGGATGCTGTTAAATCTGCGCGCCGGGCGTCGACGAACCCGCGTCCGTTTGAATTTTTTGGGTGGCCACAATGTTGCCAATGCCCTTGGCGCGGCGGCGCTGGCTTACGGATTCGGCGTGAGCCTGCCGGCGATTCGGCGCGGCCTGCAGAGCGCCAGACCGTTTCCGATGCGCATGCAGATTGAGGAGTGGAGGGGAATCGGAATCATCAACGATGCTTACAACGCCAATCCAGCCTCGATGGAAGCGGCCATCAAAACGCTGGTGGAAATCGAACGCCGGGGCGAAAAGATCGCCGTTCTCGGAGACATGTTCGAATTGGGAGCCCATGCCCGCAAGCAACATCGACAACTCGGAAGGCGAGTGGCGGAAGCTCGGCTCGACCGTGTCTATCTTTTAGGTGCCCAAGCGCATCGAGTGAAGCAAGGTGCGCTTGAAGGCGGCATGCCATCGGATAGGGTGATCATTGGCAAGAACCACATCGACATTGCGCGCCGGCTGCGCAGCCACGTTAAAAGAGGCGACTGGCTGCTCTTTAAAGGGTCGCGGGGCATGGAGATGGAAAAGGTTCTTCTGGAATTGAAAGGCTGAGGAGTGCGGAGAACGGAATTGCTTTATTATCTTCTCTTCCCGCTACACACGACTTACTCGGTCTTCAACGTTTTTCGCTATATCACGTTTCGCGCGGCCATGGCGGCGCTGATGGCGCTGGCGGTTTCGTTGATTCTGGGTCCGTGGCTGATCCGCTCTCTCACGGAAAGGCAGATTGGCCAGCAAATTCGCGAAGAGGGGCCGGCGTCCCATTCCACCAAGGCCGGCACACCGACGATGGGAGGCACGCTCATCATTCTCGCCTTGTCTCTCTCGACGCTCATGCTGGCGGATATCGCAAATCCGTACATTCTACTCGCGCTTTTCGGGACCCTGGGTTTTGGCGCGGTAGGATTTGCCGATGACTATCTGAAGCTTACCCGCAAGAACAGCAAAGGGCTGCCGCCGCGCTGGAAGTTGCTGGGTCAGTTTGCCGTAGCCTTTTTCGTCGCGTTTGCACTTTACGTTATTCCGAAGTTCAGCACTGAGATCGGCATTCCCTTCGTCAAGAACATTCATCCTAACCTCGGTCCTTTGTATATCCCCTTTGCCATGTTGGTCATCGTCGGCGCCTCCAACGCCGTCAACCTGACCGACGGGCTCGATGGTTTGGCCATCGGCCCGATCATGATCGCCGCCGGTACTTATGCCATCATTGCGTACCTCGCCGGTAATTTAAAATATGCCGAATATCTGCAGATTCCTTATATTGCGGGAACGGGAGAGCTAATGGTCTTCTGCGCGGCAATTGTCGCGGCGGGTCTAGGATTCCTCTGGTACAACGCCTATCCGGCCCAGATGTTCATGGGTGACGTCGGCTCCCTCGCCTTGGGCGCGGCGCTCGGCATCGTCGCGGCGATGACCAAGAACGAGATTTTGCTGATCATCGTGGGCGGGGTCTTTGTGATGGAGGCGCTATCGGTGATTTTTCAGGTGGTCTCCTACAAGCTGCGACGCAAACGTGTTTTTCTGATGGCGCCGATTCACCATCACTACGAGCTTAAGGGCTGGCCCGAGCCGCAAATCATCGTGCGTTTCTGGATCATCTCATTTGTCTGCGCCGTGATTGGATTGAGCACGTTAAAGCTCCGCTGAAAGCGCGATGATGCATGGAGATCAAAGGCAAAAAGGTTTTAGTCCTCGGCTTGGCACGTACCGGCAGGGAATGCGCGCGCTTTCTTGCCCAGCATGGGGCAAGCGTGCAGGTGACTGATGTTCGATCGGAAGTAGAGTTAAAGCAAGAAATGGAAACTCTGGCTGCCCTGCCGATTCGCTATTTCTTAGGGGGCGAAGATCCAGACTGGCTGGAAGGCGTGGACATCATCGTGCCCAGCCCGGGGGTCCCAGTGGAGAACGTCTTGCTTAAGGAGGGAAGCCGGCGCGGCATCAAGATCCTGAGCGAAATCGAATTTGCTTGCCGCTTTTTACGCGCGCCGTTGGTCGCGATCACCGGCACCAACGGCAAGAGCACAACCACGACGCTCGTGGGGGAGATGCTCAAGGCCAGCGGCGCCAAAGTTTTTGTCGGCGGCAACATCGGGACGCCGCTCATCGGCTTTGTCGGCGGCGATTGGGAATGGGGAGTCGTCGAGGTCAGTAGTTTCCAGCTGGAATGGATCGAAGAATTTCGCCCCAGGATTTCGGTCTTGTTGAACCTGACGGAAGATCATCTCGATCGCTACCCGAATTTTCGCGCTTATTGCCAGGCGAAGCAAAGAATCTTTGAAGCGCAGGATGCAAACGACATCGCGATTCTTAGCCGCGACGATCGGCTGGTCTGGGAAATGAGAAAACGAATTCGCGCGCGGGTGGTTTCGTTCGGTTTTTCAGAGGTGGACGACGGAGTCTTCGTTGCCGCGCGTGAGATGATTTGGCGTGATGGCTCCAGGGAAGAAAAATTTCCTCTATCTCGCGTGAAGATTCATGGGGTTCACAACGTAGAAAACATGATGGCGGCGATCGCCGCCGCGAAATCGGCCGGCGTCTCCGCGTCGCTGATCCAAAAGGTCCTTGAGGAGTTCCCCGGTCTCGAACATCGACTTGAGTTCGTGCGGGAGAAAGACGGGGTTCGCTACTACAACGATTCCAAAGGAACCAATGTCGGTGCCGTCGTGAAATCGCTGGCGAGCTTTTCCGACCCGGTCATCTTATTGGCCGGTGGGGTGGATAAGGGTGGAGACTACGGAATTTTGCGGCAAGAGATCCGACAGAAAGTGCGCCGGCTGGTGCTGTTTGGAGAAGCGCAGGAAATCATTGCCCGGGCGCTCGGTGATCTTACCGAGACTGTCATTGTGGAGAACCTAGAAGCTGCGGTGGGTGACGCGTTTGCCCACGCGCGAGCGGGAGAGGTGGTTTTGTTGTCACCGGCTTGTTCGAGTTTCGACATGTTTCGCAATTACGCTGAGAGAGGGCAGGTTTTCAAAAGCCTGGTGCAGGCGTTATGAGGGACGGGTTCGCAGTCGATAAATGGCTCCTCCTCGCGGTTGCGGCGCTGTTGGCGCTGGGAGTCACGATGGTGCTCAGCACGAGTTATCTCTACTCGCAGGAGCGCTTCACGGACGGAACCTACTTCTTTCGCAAGCAGCTCATCGCCGTTGGGGCGGGCGTGGTGGCGTTGATAACGTGCTGCCTGTTGCCGTCCGCAACTTACCGCTGGCTGGCCTATCCGCTCTTGGGTCTGACGTTCGTCGTATTGATTCTGGTTCTAATTCCCGGCGTCGGCATTGCTCATGGCGGCGCCCGGCGCTGGTTGATGCTGTCCGGTTTTGTTTTTCAGCCCGCCGAGCTGGCAAAGCTCGCCATCGTGTTTTACCTGGCCCACTCGATGGCCAGAAAAGAAGAAAAGATCCAGAGTTTCTCTGTTGGCGTCTTGCCACATTTAATTGTTGCGGGAGCGTTTCTCGGCGTTTTGTTGCTGGAACCCGACTTCGGGACAGCCCTGATTCTGGTCATGCTTCTCTACTTGATGCTTTTCGTCGCCGGCGCGCGGCTCCCCCATCTCCTTGCCACCGGTCTGCTGGCGTTGCCGGTGTTGCTTTATGTGATGTTGAAAGCGGAATACCGCTTGCGGCGTCTGTTGACCTTCATGGATCCATGGCGTGAGGCTTCGAGCAGTGGCTTCCAAGTGGTTCAATCGCTCATCGCCTTCGGGTCGGGCGAGTTGTGGGGGCGCGGCTTGGGAGAAAGCCGGCAAAAACTCTTCTATCTTCCCGAAGCTCACACGGATTTTGTCTTTTCCGTGATCGGCGAAGAGCTGGGTTTATTGGGGGCGCTGCTCGTGTTGGCGTTGTTCGCTGTGATTGTGCTCCGCGGCCTGCGGCTGACCGCGAGGATCGAAGAACCTTTTGATCAATATTTGGCTTTTGGATTGACGGTTTTGTTGGGGCTTCAAGCTCTCATTCACATGGGCGTGGTGATGGGGCTCATGCCGACCAAGGGATTGGTCCTGCCGTTTATCAGCTACGGCGGGTCGGCGATGGTGATGAACCTGATGGAGGCGGGAATTTTACTGGGTCTCTCGCGCAGGAGACTCTAGCGATGCGCGTGATCCTGGCCGGCGGGGGAACCGGTGGCCACTTGTTCCCGGGGCTGGCCGTGGCGCGTGAATTTCAAAGACGAGATGCGATGACGGAAATCTTGTTCGTAGGTACGGAACAGGGAATCGAAGCCCGGGTGCTTCCGCAGGAAGGATTCAAGCTCGAAACTCTGTCTGTCAAAGGACTCAGGGGGAGAGGGCTTCGCGGCTTTCTGGATGCTCTCTACGGTGTCCCCGCAAGTTTGCTTCGGTCTCTGAGACTCATTCGGGAGTTTCGCCCGGACTTGATCATCGGCCTGGGTGGATACGCCTCCGGCCCGCTTCTCCTCGCTGGGAAGATAAAAGGCATTCGCTGCGCCATCATGGAACAGAATCTCCGTCCCGGTTTCACCAACAAGATTCTGGCGCGGTTGATGGACCGCGTGTTCACTTCCTATCAAGAGAGCGCCGGGTATTTTCCGGGCGCGCGTGTGCGAGAGACCGGGAATCCGGTGCGCTGGCGAAAGCTTCCGGAAGTTAAGAAGGGCGAAAAATTCACGCTCTTGATCTTTGGCGGAAGCGCGGGCGCGCACCGAATCAATGTCGCCGTCGTCGACGCCCTCGAGAAACTGACGGACATGGCGCCCAAGCTGCATGTGATTCACCAGACCGGGCAGGCCGATTTTGCCGTGACTAAGGAAGCCTATGATTCCCTTCCTTTCGAAGCGGAAGTCACGCCGTTCATCGACAAGATGGATGAGGCCTATGCCAGGGCCGATCTGGTGCTGTGTCGTGCTGGCGCGACTACCGTCGCGGAACTTACCGCTTTCGGCAAGGCCGCGATTCTCGTGCCTTATCCCTATGCCATTTACGATCATCAACGTTGGAACGCCCAAGCGCTTCAAGACCGCGGCGCGGCGGAGATGATCTTGGATCGAGAACTAAGCGGAGAAACTCTGGCGGCATGGATCCGGAGCTATGTGTCGGACCCGGCGCGGATCGAACGCATGGAAACGGCGGCGCGCGCGATAGGACGACCCGGAGCGTCAACGCGGATTGTCGACGAATGTTATGCCCTGGCGCGCGGGTAATGTGCAGGCGGTGATCGGCATTTCATGTTGCAAAAAAAACATCGGGTTCACTTTGTCGGTATCGGCGGCATCGGCATGAGCGGTATCGCGGAAGTGTTGTTAAACTTGGGTTACGTCGTGAGCGGCTCGGATCTTCACGAAACCGAAGCGACCCGGAGGCTTCGCTCACTGGGTGCGCAGGTATTTGTCGGCCATCAAGAAGAAAATCTCTCAGCCCATCCGTCGGTGGTCGTGATTTCCACGGCGGTCAAATATTCCAACCCGGAAGTTCTCGAGGCGCGCCGTCGCCAGATTCCGGTCATACCGCGGGCGGAGATGCTGGCGGAGTTGATGCGCATGAAGTACGGCGTGGCGGTTGCCGGGAGTCATGGCAAAACCACCACGACTTCCATGATTGCCGCGGTGCTTAGCGCCAGCGGATTGGATCCGACCATGGTTATCGGCGGCCGCGTTCGCATGCTCGGCACCAACGCCAAGATGGGCCAAGGAGAAATCCTAGTCGCCGAGGCGGATGAAAGCGACGGCAGCTTTTTGCTTCTTTCGCCCACCATCGCCGTCGTCACCAACATCGACCGCGAGCACATGGATTTCCATGAGACGATGGAAAGGCTAAATGAAAGCTTTCTTGATTTTATCAACAAAATTCCTTTCTACGGCCTGGCGGTACTCTGCCTGGATAACGCCAATGTCCACGCTTTGTTGCCGAAGGTTAGAAAACGCTTTGCGACCTACGGTTTGTCTTCGGAGGCGGATTTTTCCGCGCGAGATCTCCAGATGAAGCCCTCCGGCGTTGAGTTCACTCCTCTCCATCATGGCCAACCGCTGGGCAATTTGCGGCTCCATTTACCGGGACGCCACAGCGCAACCAATGCTTTGGCGGCGGTCGCTGTAGGGTATGAGTTGGAAGTTCCTTTTTCCCACGTGGCGGAGGCACTGGAAGGCTTTACCGGTATCCACCGGCGCTTCGAGATCAAAGGCGAGCCGCAGGGAATCTTGGTCATCGACGATTACGGTCATCATCCGGCGGAGATCCAAGCGACCATCGGCGCGATCCGCGACAGTTGGAAGCGCCCGTTAATCGTGATCTTCCAGCCGCACCGCTTCAGCCGCACACGGGATTTATTCGACGAGTTCTTAACCGCCTTCGAGGGCGCCGATCGGCTTATTCTCACGGATATTTACGCCGCGGGAGAGGACCCGATGGAAGGCGTGTCGAGCGAAGCCCTGTATCAAGCGATCAAGAGAAAAGGACACATGGAAGTGCAGTTCATTCCGGATAAGGATCAACTCGTCAAGCAGCTCGCCGGAAAACTCAATCCCGGAGACATCGCTTTAACCCTGGGCGCTGGCGATATCTACAAAGTCGGTGACGCGATAGTTGAGGCGCTCAAGTGAACTGGTGGAATAATAAAGCCATGGAGTGTTGGAGTACTGGAGTATTGGAGTACTGGAAAATTGTCTCTGCGCCATTACTCCACCCCTCCATCCCTCCAATCATCTTGTGATGTTTCCGATGCCCAAGGAGACTGACGAAAGTCCTTTGGCCCACGGGCTGAAACTCATCCCCGGCGTAAAGGTTAAGATCGCTGAGCCGCTAGCGCGCTATACGTCGATGAAAATCGGCGGTCCGGCAGACTACTTCATTGAGGTCGAAACGGACGAGGGACTGAGTTGTGTCTTGCCGCTCTTGCATCGATACGGCACCGCCGTCTCTCTCCTGGGCAACGGCAGCAATGCCTTGATCAGCGATCGCGGCGTACGCGGGGCGGTGATTCATTTGGTCGGAGAGTTCCGCAAAGTCGAGTGGCGCGAGGAAGGGGAAACGGTTTGCGTCCGCGTTGGCGCTGCCTATGCAGTGACGCAACTGGTCCGTGCCGCGGCACGGAAAGGCTACGGCGGATTGGAATTTGCCGAGGGCATTCCCGGGACGGCGGGCGGGGCGCTCGTCATGAACGCCGGCGCTTACGGTTCGGAATTCGAAAAGGTCGTTGACCAAGTCGTTGGACTCACACGGGAGGGCAAAACAATTCATTTCAATCGGCCGGAATTAACCTTCACTTACCGGGGCTCGAATCTACCAGCAGGCACTGTCGTCACCCGGGTGTGCTTGCGCCTCCGTAAAGAAGAAGCGACCCGAGTAAGTTCGAAAGTTAGTGAGTTGGTCGCAAAGCGGAAAAGCAGCCAGCCATCCGGTTATCCGAATTCGGGTTCCATGTTTCGTAATCCAGCGGGGGACTTTGCCGGCAGACTGATTGAGGCGGCGGGTTTGAAGGGCAAGCGGATCGGTCAGTCCCAGATCTCGGCGCGCCACGCCAATTTCATCGTCAATCTCGGCGGGGCCAAGGCCGAAGACGTTCGCCGGCTCATGGAGCTCGCCCGCGCGGAAGTAAAGGAACAGTTCGGTATCGAACTGGTGCCGGAGGTTCGGCTGTTGGGAGAGTGGTCGGCGAGCTAAGCGGGAAAAAGCTCATGCAACTATCGGTTTATCGCAGAGACAATCGAAAACGGAACGCCCGTCGATGGCGCCGGCGTTTATGCTTGGCGGGCAGCATCGCGGTTCTTTTTGTCGCGGCTATGGCGACGTACCGGTGGCGGGGTCCATTGATGGCCGGGGCCGCTTCGGTTCGGGCGTTCGTCCGTGAGAATCCCTACTTCGCAGTGCGGGAGATTCAAGTGCGCGGCGGCGAAAACGTGGGCGGCAGCGAAATCGTTGCCATGGCCGGACTGAGGCATGGCATGAATATGTGGAAGATCGAACCCGCTGACATCGAGAGGAAAATCGCGAAGCACCCTTGGGTGCGCCGCGTGTTAGTGCGTCGCGAGTTTCCTCGTCGCGTCGTGATTGAAGTGGAGGAGCGCACTCCCAAAGCGATCGTGGCGTTGGGAAAGCTCTATTATGTGGACGCGGATGGCGTGGTTTTTAAAGAAGTCGGAGTGGGAGAAAGCGTCAACTTCCCTTTGCTCACCGGTTTTCGGCCCGAGGAGCTCAGCAGCTCGACTCCTGCCAGCCGCAAGAGAATTCAGGATGCCGTCCGACTGGGCGAGCTGATGGCCAAGGATTCGCACACGCTTTCGGAGATTCATTTCGACGCTCCGGATCGCTTGGTTCTCTATACGACGGCGTATCCGGTCGCGCTTCACATGGGCTGGGGGGATTGGGATAACAAATTGATACTTTTGGATCACGTATTGAAGCTGTGGAAGGGGAACGAAGATCGATTAGCGTCGCTGGATGTAAGTTTTCGTGATCAAATGGTGGCCCGCCTCAGACAAGTGCGGCGGTGAATTAAAAGGAACAAACCATTCTCGTTAGAAAGTTATGGCGAAGAAACACAGCATCGTAGTTGGTTTGGATATCGGGACGTCAAAAGTCTGTGCCATTGTCGGCGAAATGACCGAGCATGGCGTGGAAGTGATCGGGGTGGGGACGCACTCCTCGCAAGGCCTCAGAAAGGGCGTGGTCATCAACATCGAGAGCACGGTGAACTCCATCAAAAAGGCCGTGGAAGAAGCGGAGTTGATGGCTGGCTGCGAGATCCACACGATTTTCACGGGGATCGCGGGTGGGCATATCAAAGGATTTAACAGCCACGGCATTGTCGCCGTCAAAAATAAAGAGGTCACTCCACGGGACCTCGATCGGGTCATCGACGCAGCCAAAGCGGTGGCGATCCCCATGGACCGGGAAGTGCTGCATGTTCTGCCGCAGGATTACATCATCGACGATCAAGATGGCATCAAAGAGCCCTTGGGCATGTCCGGCGTTCGCTTGGAAGCGAAGGTGCACATTGTCACCGGCGCGGTGACCTCGGCACAGAACATTATCAAGTGTTGCAACCGCACCGGTCTAAACGTCGCCGACATTGTGCTGGAACCGTTAGCCTCCGCGGAGGCGGTCCTCAGCGACCAAGAGCGCGAGTTGGGCGTCGCGTTGGTGGACATGGGCGGCGGTACGACGGATATCGCCGTTTTCCATGACGGTAGCGTGAAACATACCTCGGTGCTCGCGATCGGAGGGAATCACGTGACCGGCGACATCGCTGCCGGTTTACGCACGCCCTTCGGCGACGCGGAGCGGATCAAGCAGCGTTATGGCTTTGCCAAAGCCTCGATGGTGGCGGAGGACGAGCGAGTCGAGGTGCCCAGCGCAGCCGGCAAGCCCCCGGGAACCGTTTCACGGCAAATTCTTTGCGAGATCATCGAGCCCCGGCTGGATGAAGTCTTTCGGCTGGTCCAGCGAGAGATTGAAAAATCGGGATATGAAGACCTGTTGGCCTCGGGGGTGGTCATGACCGGCGGTTCCATGCTTCTGTCGGGCGCCATCGAAATGGCCGAGCAGATTTTCGGCATCCCCGTGAGGCTCGGCATTCCCCGTCACGTCGGTGGCTTGGTGGATGTCATTTCCAGTCCGGTCTACGCCACGGGGGTCGGCTTGGTGCTTTACGGGATGAAGCGGCAAGAGCGAAATTTCTTCCGCATCCGCGACGATCGGATTTTTTCCAAGGTCAAACATCGCATGGCGGACTGGTTCAGTGAGTTTTTTTAAATCGAAAACAAATTTATTGACCCTTATTTGAAGGAGGAAAATTTATGTTTGAAATCGTGGAGCACGGAATTCTTAAAGCCCGCATAAAAGTCATCGGCATCGGCGGGGGAGGAGGTAATGCGGTGAATACCATGATCAATGCCAAACTCAGCGGCGTTGATTTTCTGGTGGCAAACACCGACGCTCAGTCTCTCGAAGCGAGCCGGGCGCCCGTGCGGGTTCAGTTGGGAGCGGCGGTGACGAAAGGGCTTGGCGCCGGAGCCAATCCCGAGATCGGTCGGCGAGCGGCGATGGAGAACGAAGAGACCCTCAAGGAATACCTTGCGGGCTCCGATATGATTTTTATCACCGCTGGGATGGGCGGCGGCACGGGTACAGGGGGGGCGCCGGTGGTGGCCCGGTTGGCCCGTGAAGCGGGGGCGCTTACCGTGGGCGTCGTAACCAAGCCCTTCATCTTCGAGGGCAAGAAAAGAATGCATCTGGCGGACGACGGGATCGAAGAACTGAAACAAAACGTGGATACCCTGATCGTCATCCCGAACCAACGGCTGCTGAGCATCGCCGCGAAGACGACGACCATGTTGGAGGCGTTTCACAAAGCGGACGATGTGTTGCTGCAGGCGGTTCGCGGCATATCGGATTTGATCATCACGCCGGGTTTGATCAACCTCGACTTTGCCGACGTGCGAACGGTCATGGCGGAAATGGGGTTGGCGTTAATGGGGGCTGCGGCGGCGTCCGGCGAAAATCGCGCCATCGAGGCCGCGCAGAAAGCGATCTCGAGCCCGCTGCTCGAAGATATTTCAATTCAAGGGGCCCGAGGCGTCTTGATCAATATCACCGGTGGACCGGATCTTTGCTTGCACGAGGTCAACGAGGCGGCATCCATGATCCAAGAAGAAGCCGACGATGACGCCAACATCATCTTCGGCGCGGTCATCGACGACGCTATTGTCGACGAGATTCGTATCACGGTCATTGCCACCGGCTTCGGAGAGGTCAAAGAAGAACCAAAGCCTGCTGCGGCAAATGTCTCCAGGATTTCCGCCAACGCGAACCAGAAGAGTAAGAAGGTCGTTCACTTGGGCACCATTGTCGACGATCTGGACACGCCGACTTGGCAACGCAAGAAACAGGGCAGCAACGAGATCGAGACGGTGACGTTAAGCAAAGCGAGTTTTCAGTTGGGCGCCAACTCGGACAAGGACGATAAGTACGACATCCCGACGTTTTTAAGACGGCAAATGGATTAAAAGCGCGCCCCGTTGGTTGGTGGTCGGATGCGCTACCGTCGATAGCGCATCCGCGTGCCGTGCTGGATGGAAAGGGCGATTTCCTCCGTGTAACGAGGCGGCGGATATCTTTGCGCGGTTGAGGCTGACGCCCTCCAGCCGGGAGGTGGAAAAGTCCACGCCGCGGAGGTCGGCACTGCGGAAGTAACTGTTGCTGAAGTCAATTCCGCCGCCGTCGAGTTGAAGGCCACCCATACCCTCTACCGAGTTGATCGGCACTAGACGGAAGTTCTTAAATTCTTTTCTCGCTCGAACCGCTGCAAGGCGAGCTGAATAAGCCGATCGATGAGGTCGGCATAGGAGATCCCGCTGGCTTCCCATAGCTGCGGATACATGCTGATTTTCGTAAAGCCCGGTATCGTATTAATCTCGTTGACGAAAACCTCGCGCTCATGGCGGAGGAAAAAATCCACGCGCGCCATTCCTTCGCAGCAGAGAACCTTGAAAGACTGAATGGCTATTTCTTTGACTCGCTTCACGAGGGCTTTCGGAAGAGGGGCGGGAATCAGAAGTTGAGCGCCCTTCTCATCGATGTATTTGGCGTCATAAGAATAAAATTCATGGCGGGTAATAATTTCTCCCGGCAGTGAGGCGATGGGATGCTCATTGCCGAGGACGGAACATTCGATCTCACGGCCGCGAATACTCTCTTCGATCAAAATCTTATTGTCATAACGAAAAGCTTCGCTTATGGCGCCGCCGAGTTGTTTATGGTTGCTCACCTTGCTGATGCCTACGGAAGAGCCGAGGTTCGCGGGCTTGACAAATACGGGAAGACCGAGGATTCGCTTAACTTCGGCGAAATGAATCCCGGCTTGTGCCCCCCGCTCGAAAACTAGAAACTTCGCAGTGGGAATGTGCGCGTCCCGAAGTAAGCGTTTCGCCACGTCCTTGTCCATCCCCACGGCCGACCCGAGAACTCCGGCGCCCACAAAGGGAACATTGGCGAGCTTGAGCAGCCCCTGAACCGTGCCATCCTCACCGAACGGACCATGCAGCACCGGAAAGACGACGTCTACTTCTCCCAACGCGCGGCGTGGAGAGAGCGGAATCATCGGTGATTGTTTGGCTCCCGGCAAGATGGCAGTGCAAACGCTTCGCCGTGTAAGCTTCACTTCAGCTTGTTCTGCGGCGCCCAACAGCCGTTGTCCTTCGTCGAAAAACCATCGCCCTTCTTTGTCGATGCCAATAGCCACGATCTGGTATTTTTTTTTGTCCATCGCCTCGACAATGTTCCTGGCCGATATAAGAGAAATCTCATGCTCAGCGGATTTACCACCGAAGAGGACCGCGACGCGCAGTTTTTTACTCATCGATTTAGATTGAATCTGCCGGAGCGGAGCCAGCCGGCAGGAGACAGGGGTGATGACACACTCAGCAACAGGGACGCCGTCGATTATTACTTGCGGGCTAGAGCCTAAGGCGCTTGCTGCTCGATCACCTTCACGACTTTCCCGGGATAGCTCCTTTTGTCGAACTGGAGCACGAAGTATTTCGCTTTG
>WNGG01000200.1_pt1 | contig 72164 bp, 82 predicted proteins | sample 5400661 | NCBI WGS metagenome assembly WNGG01 (sample SAMN13153372, study PRJNA577476) | soil metagenome | isolation source: 100 cm soil or saprolite under Garry oak tree replicate 1 | place: USA:California | collected 2016-06-15
CAGCATGCCCGAGCCGCGGTGGCGGCGGCGGAGCTGACCGGCGACCCCCTCCTGGTCGCGGACTCGCTTTCGCGCATGGCCGCCTTCGACTTCTACCTCGGACGGGGTCTGCACGCCGAGCTCATGGAACGCGCCACCGCCCTGACGGCAACGGCCAGCCCCGCGCCCGCCGAGCGCGGCCCGATGCTGGACGCGGGGGTGATCTGGGGGTCCATGCTGAAGTGGTCCGACAGCTTCGCGGCGGCGAGGGCCAAGCTCGAGGAGCGGCGGCGGCGTGCCACCGAGACCGGGGACGACAGCTCGCTCCCGTTTGTCCTGTACTCGCTGAGCGAGCTGGAGTGCTGGGCGGGCGATTGGCATCGAGCCCGGCAACTCGCCGACGACGCGTGCCGGATCGCGCTGGAGAGCGAGCAGGTGGCGGTGCTCCCGGCGGCCCTGTACGCCAGGGCGCTCGTCGACACGCATCTGGGGCGGGTCGAGTCGGCCCGTGCCGACGCCGAGGAGGCCCTTTCGCTCGCCGAGCGGACCCGCAACGTTCCCGTGGCCCTCGAGGCCCGCTCGGTGCTCGGACTGATCGAGCTGTCTCTGGGGGATTCCGGGCGGACGCATGCGCACCTGGAGCCGGTGGCCGAGGCGATGGCCGCGATGGAGGTGGCGGAGCCGGGTGTGGTCAGGTTCTGGGCCAACGAGATCGAGGCGCTCATTGGCCTGGGGGAGCTGGACAGCGCCAGGGTGACCCTTGATTGGCTGGAAGACCGGGGCAGGACGCTTGACCGTCCGTGGGCTCTTGCCACGGGGGCGCGCTGCCGCGGCCTGCTGGAAGCCGCTCGTGGCGATCTCGGCGCCGCCGACCGGGCGCTGGAACGGGCCCTCAAGGAGCACCAGCGCCTGCCGATGCCGTTCGAGCTCGGCCGCACGCTGCTGGTGCAGGGGACGATCCGGCGGCGGGCCAGGCAGAAGCGCGCCGCTAGGGAGTCCCTGCACCAAGCCTTCGAGATCTTCGAGCACCTTCGCGCGCCGCTGTGGGCCGACAGGGCCAAGGCCGAGCTGCGCCGGATCGGGCTGCGGCCGCCTGCACCGTCCGGGCTCACCCCCAGCGAGGAGCGGGTGGCCGAGCTGGTGGCGGCTGGCCACACCAACCGTGAGGTTGCCGATGCCCTGTTCATCAGCGTGAAGACCGTGGACTCCAACCTGTCCAGGATCTACCGCAAGCTCGGGGTCCGCTCCCGAACCGAGCTGGCCCGCAAGCTCCCCGCAAAGGCGGTCCCGCTCCGGCCTCCTGATTGAAGCGAGGCGGCGGCCTCGCACGTATACAGGAATCCGCCTGATTCCTTTGTGCCGCCCGGCCCGTAGGTTGAAGCCGGCATTTTGGGGGACGCGCCCGAGAGGAAGCAGCGGTGCCGACGTTCATCGTGGAGCGGTATTGGCCGGGAGTGACCAAGGAGCAGCTCACCCAGGCGCTCATTGGCTCGCAGCAGGTCATCGCCCAGATGAATCAGGCGGGCGTCGGCGTCCGACACCTCCGCTCAGCCCTGCTCCCCAGCGAGGAGGTGGTGTTCTCCCTGTACGAGGGTCCCTCCGCCGAGGCCGTCCGCGAGGCGAACGAGCGGGCCGGGATTCACTTCGACCGGATCGTGGAGGCGATCGAGATCGCAGGACAGACGGCGCCATGAGATCGGGCCACCGCTTTCGTCACTGGTCGGGGCTACCAGGCGGCCAGCGGAGCCGGCCTCTTGGTGCTCTGGTCGGGAACCTGGCAGCGATTCGCAGCGACACCCACCAGCCAGGCCCTTCGACACCCGCACCGCCGACTCCCCGAAGGGGGGAATCCACTCGATGGTACCAACCCTTATACGGCGATCCCTGCTGGTCGTGCTGCTTGCGGCCCTGATCGCCGCGCTCCCTGCGGCCACCGCGCTGGCCGCCAACCCCGGCACGACCTCCACCTTCCACCACCAGGTCGACACCTTCGTCGACGTCCTGCCCTGCACCGACATCCCCTACCAGATCACCACGGTGTCCAACGGCGTCGAGCACTTCCAGCTGCGGACGCTGCCCGACGGCACCCTGGTCGCCCAGTTCACCTTCACCCAGACCGGCACCTTCACCGCCGTGCCGGTCAGCGGCGTGGGCCCCACTTACACCGGCACGTTCACCACGTGGGACGGCGGCATGGCCTTCAACCCCGTCGTCAGCGACGAGGGGGAGATCGTCTCGGCCGACAAGTGGGTCGACACCATGACGTTCACGGTGCGGGGCACGGGCTCCGACGGCAGCTCGCTCTTCGAGCACGCCACCGGGCACATCAACGTCAACCCGTTGGGCAACACCAACGTGTTCTTCAAGGACAGCTGCACCAGATAGCGCGTAGCTATCCCTTGTGTCGGTGCAACCCGCCGCTCTGGCAGCCCCGCTCCCGGTTACGAATGCCGGGGCGGGGCTCGCCCCGATCCGTCTCACTACCTCGGATGATGTGGAGCCCCGGCCTTCTGAGCGGCATATGAGAAGGGGCCCCGTTGACCACCTGCTGCCGTCGCAGGCGTCACTGCCGCGATCCCCCTTGACGAACCGACGCCCAGGCATCCGAATGTCCAAAGGCACCGTCACCTACATGATCGACGGCGTCTTCCAGCACCAGGATTCCAACGGCGGCGGCGGCTTCATCGCCGACGGCGACACCCAGTAGATGACCGCCGGTGGAGGGATCCTTCATATCGAGGCGCCTCCGGAGGAGGTCGTCAAGCGCGGCGGCCTGTTCCACGGGTTCCAGCTCTGGGTCAACCTGCCGTCGAGGTTGAAGATGACGCCGCCGCGCTACCAGGACATCCGTAGCGGCGCGGTGGCGCTGCTCAGCTCGCCCGACGGTGGCGCGCTGCTGCGGGTGATCGCCGGCGAGGTCGCCGGGCACCAGGGCCCCGGCATCACCTACACCCCGATCAGCCTGCTGCACGCCACGCTGGCCCCGGGCGCCCAGCTCCGGCTGCCGTGGCCGGCGGACTTCAACGCGCTGGTGTACGTGCTGGCGGGCGCGGGTTCGGTTGGTGCCGAGCGGCGGCCGGTTCGGATGGGCCAGCTGGCCGTCTACGGCCCGGGTGATGTGGTGACGGTCAGCGCGAACGCCGGGCAGGAGAGCCGCAGCCCGCAGCTGGACGTGCTGGTGCTCGGCGGCCTGCCGATCCGCGAGCCGGTCGCCGCCTACGGTCCCTTCGTGATGAACACCCGCGAGGAGCTGCTGCAGGCGTTCGAGGACTACCAGGCCGGACGGCTCGGCACCATCCCCGCGGAGCCGCGGCCGGGCCACGAGGTCCTGAAGGAGACCACCGAGCCGCGCTGAGCGCACGCTGGACTGGGTTATTTCGAACTCGCTTTCGCGGCGTCCTGGAGGTGGTCGACCAGGTCGTCGACGAGGTCGTCGGCGCTGGCGTGGCCCTTGCCGTCCGCGGTGAGATGTCCGGTGGAGGCCAGGTCGGCGGCCCCATGGGCCAGCGCCCGTAGCAGTGCGGCAACTGCGGCAGGGGCTGCGCCGGCGCCGCTCCACGGTGCACGCGCTCCACTTCGTCGAGCTGCTCACCTCGAGGTGGCGGCGAAGCTACCGGGCCGGCGGTTCGGCATGTTGGACAAGGCACCCACGATCCTCAGCTCCGTCCTCCCGGCTGCTGGCGCTCGCACGCGACCTGTCCCCGTTCGGGGCGCCCGCGTCCGCGCCAGGGTCAGCAGCTCAGAGCCATGGCCGTGGCCGGTGACCAGCGTGCTCGCCCAGGTCGTGGTGCCGGTGATCGTCGGCCTGCGGGACCGGGCCCAGGCGGTCGTCTTCGCCTACGAGGCCGGTCTGGTCCGCCCCGCGAATACGATGCGCGCGGCGGAGGCTGCCAGCCCGGCGGTGAGGTCGCGACGGTCCGCGAGCAGGAAGGAAGCGGTTTGGCCCTTTCAGAGACTCCACTGGCGAATTCGTGAACTGGCTGATCCCCGTGTCGCCGGCTGCTGAGGTGTTCGGGCACGATGTGTCCTCGTGGCCGTTGACCGTCCCGACCGGAGGATCAGTAGCTGATGTCGATGCAGCCCCAGCCCTGGCCCGAACCCGCCGACGATGTGGCTCAGGCCGTGCAGGCCATGTTCGCCGGGCGGCGGGCGCCGCTGGCGGTCGTGGTCCGCGACGAGTTGGATGAGGTGTTCGCCGACGCCGAGTTCGCCGAGGCTTTCGCGGTGCGGGGTCAGCCGGGCTGGTCACCTGGACGCCTAGCCTAGCCATGATCACCGTGTTGCAGGCGGCGGAGAACCTGACCGATGTCCAGGCGGCTGCGGCGGTCCGGCTGCGGCTGGACTGGAAATACCTGCTGGGGCTGTCGCTTGCCGATCGTGGGTTGGACGCCTCGGTGCTCTCGGAGTTCCGGGCCCGGGTGGTCGAGCACGGCTTGGAGGCCAGGGTTCTTGATCTGCTGGTGGTGCGGCTGGTCGACAAGGGACTGCTCAAGGCTCGGGGTAAGCAGCGCACCGACTCCACGCACGTCCTGGCGGCGGTGCGCCAGCTCAACCAGATTGAGCTGGTCGGGGAGAGCGTCCGCGCCGGTGTCGAGGCCCTGGCCGCAGCGGACCCGGACTGGGTGGCTGTGCGGTTGGACGCCAGTTGGCAGCGGCGGTATGGCGCGCGGGTGGACTCCTGGCGGATGCCGGCGTCAACGACCAAGCGCGTGGCGTTGGGCGCTGACTACGCCCGTGACGGATCGACGCTGCTGCGCGCGGTGTGGGACCCGGCGTCGCCGCCGTGGTTGGCGCACCTGCCCGCGGTCGAGGTCCTGCAGCGGGTGCTGATCCAAAACATGGTGGTCACGGTCGATCGTGGCGGGCGGGAGGTGATCCGACTGCGGGAGGCCGACACCGATGGGCTCCCGCCTGGAAGATGCCGGATCGTCTCGCCGTATGACACCGATGCCCGCTGGGGCGGCAAACGGGACCTGGCCTGGCCCGGGTACAAGCTGCACATCAGTGAGTCCTGCGACGCCGAACCGCCCACGGCCGCGGTCGACGACGTCCCGGATGCCCCGCCGAACCTGATCACCAACGTGGCCACCACCGACGCGAGTGTGCCCGACGTGGCGTTGACCCAACCCATCCATGCCGACCTGCAGCGGCGGCAGGTGCTGCCTGCCGAGCACTACGTGGACTCCGGATACCCGTCGGCGGATCTGCTGGTGTCCAGCCTGACCAGCTTCGGGGTGCGGCTGCTCACCCCGATGCTGGCCGATACCTCACCCCAGGCCCGTGCCGGGGCCGGCTTCGACCGCACCGGGTTCACCATCGACTGGGATGACCAGCGGGTCACCTGCCCGCAGGAGCAGGCCAGCGCGTCGTGGACCCCGGCCACCCAACGCGGCACCGACGTCATCGTGGTCAAGTTCCCCGGTGAGGTCTGCCAAGCCTGCCCGGTCAAAGCCCACTGCACCACCGCCACCCGGGGTGGCCGGCAGCTGACCCTACGGCCCCGACCAGTGCAGCAGGCCCTTGACCAGGCCCGCGCCGAACAGACCACCACCGCTGGCAGACGACCTACGCCCGACGAGCCGGAGTCGAGTCCACAATCGCCCAAGCGGTCAAGGTCACCAACGCTCGCCGCGCCCGCTACCGGGGACTGGCCAAGACCCGCCTGGAACACAACACCATGGCCGTCGCCCTCAACCTCATCCGGCTCGACGCCTGGTGGAACGGCGAGTACCTCGACCCACGCCGAACCACCCACCTCTCACGCCTGGAACTCACCCTCGCAGCCTGAACCACAATTCGCCAGTGGAGTCTTCAGAGCGGGAGCGGGAGTTCCTGGAGCAGCACCGCAGCGCGGCGATGGCCACGCTCAGGGAGGACGGGAGCCCGCACGTGGTGCGGGTCGGCGTCGCGCTGGTGGACGGCAGGATCTGGAGCAGCGGGACCAAGGCTCGCGCCCGCACCAGGCACCTGCGCCGCGACCCTCGTGCGACCCTGTTCGTGTTCGACGGGCGCTGGCGCGGCCTCTCGCTGGACTCGACCGTGACGATCCTGGAGGGGCCCGACGCGCCGGAACAGAGCCTGCGCCTGTTCCAGACGATGCAGCAGGGCATGGAGCCGGCGCCGAGCCCGAGGAGCGTCCTCTGGGAAGGCACCGAGCGCAGCGCCGACGAGTTCCTCCGGATCATGGAGGAGCAGCGCCGCCTCATCTACCAGTTCGAGGTCGTGCGCTCCTACGGAATGTTCTGAGCGCGAGTCCGGCGCGCGTCCTCGACGACCTCCAGGACCGCGGCGGCGACCAGGTCGGGCCGGTCATGGTGGATACTGTGATCGCTGTCCGCCACGACCAGGTGCCTGCCCCGGCCGTTCGGCGCCGCGGCCGCGATTCCCGCCTGCAGCGTGGTCCAGTGCCGGCGCATCCGTCGCGGCGCTCCGCGGGTGGCGCTGAGCACCACCAGTGGGACGTCGGGCAGGGAGGCGGCCGCGCGCAGCATCGGCGCGCTCACCAGGATCCCCCGGAATTCGTCCTGGCTCGCGCGCACCTGTGGCCGGCGCGCGTGGATGCGGTAGGCGTCGACCACCAGCGACCGGACCCGCGGGTCCCGGCTGAACCGGCTCGCCGTGCGGCGGGCGTTCCAGAGGACGACGGGTTGCAGCAGGCCGAGTGCGTGCAGCACCCTGGGGAGGCGCACAGCGGCCTTCTGGTCGAGCCAGCGGACCGGCCGGGGCAGCGAGGCCAGCATGTCGTGGTGGGCCGGATCGACCAGGACCAGCCCGCAGACCAGGTCTGGATGGTGCGCCGCCAGCAACTCCGTCAGCAGGCCACCCCAACTGTGGCCGACGACGACGCACGGGGCGGCGCCGGTCTGGCGGATCACCGCGGCGAGGTCGCCGACCTGCCGGTCCACCGTCGGCGGTCCCGGCCCGAGGTCGGGATCGCTCGAGCCGAGCCCGGCGCGGTCATAGGCGATCACGCGGGTGCGGGTGGCGAGCGCGGCCAGCAGGGGCGCCCAGGAGATCACCGTGTCGTTCCGGCCGGCGGCGGTGGCCGAGCGCAGGGCGGCGACCGGGTCGTCGCGCTGGTGGTCGACGACGGCATCGCTGCCCAGCTCGGCGGCCAGCCGCAGCCGCCGGCAAGCAGCGCCGTCTCAGGTACCATCGTCGCGCGGTGAAGGCGACGATGGGGACGGCTCCGGAGCGGGTCGAGACGCTGGTTGTCGGCGGTGGCATCGGTGGTCTGGCCACCGCCCTTGCGCTCTCGCGGCAGGGCATGCCCGTCTGCGTGCTGGAGCAGGCCCACGAATTCGGCGAAATCGGCGCGGGCATCCAGCTCGCCCCCAACGCGCTGCGGATGCTCGAACGGCTCGGCGTGGTCGAGCGCATCGCCGCGGACGCCGTGTACCCCCGACGGGCAGTGCTGATGAGCGCGGTCACCGGCGAGCGCCTCACGGGTCTGGACTTCGGACCCAGGTTCCGCGAGACCTACGGCTACCCCTACATCGTCATGCACCGCAGCGATCTGCTGGCCGCGCTGCTGGACGCCTGCCGCGCAAGCCCGCTGGTCACGCTGCGCAGCGACCGCAAGGTCCACGGCCTCGGCCAGGGCGCCGAGGAGGTGGTGGTCGCGTGCGCCGACGGCTCCACCTATCGGGCACGGGCGGTGGTCGGCGCCGATGGGGTCTGGTCCACCGTCCGCCGCTTCACGGTCGGCGACGACGAGCTGGTCTGCTCCAGGGACGTGGCCTACCGCGGCACCGCGCCGATCGAGGCGGTCCCGGAGCATTCTGGCCTCGACGTCGTCTGGTGGGCGGGCCCGAAGATGCACCTGATCCAGTACCCGATCCACCGCGGCGAGCTGCTGAACCAGGTGGCGGTGTTCACCAGCGACCACTACCGTCCCGGCGCCGAGGATTGGGGGACGCCTGACGAGCTGGAGGAGCGGTTCGCCGGCAAGCACGAGCACGTGCGGTCCGGCCTGCGGCTGATCGGGCGTGAGCGGCGCTGGCTGCTCCACGACCGCGAGCCGGTGGGCGACTGGACGCGCGGGCGGGTCACGCTGCTCGGCGACGCCGCCCATCCGATGCTCCAGTACCTTGCCCAGGGCGCCTGCATGGCCCTGGAGGACGCGGTCTGCCTGGCGGACAGCATGTGGGCGCACGGCGACGATCCCGCCAAGGCGTTCCTGGACTACCAGCGGGAGCGTATCCCGCGGACGTCCAAGGTGCAGCGGTGGGCGAGGGGGATGGGGGAGCTGGTGCACCTCGACGGGATGGGCGCCCTGCTGCGGGACATGGTGATTCGGGACCGCGCCGACGACGACTACGCCTACGTCGACTGGCTCTACGGATACCGGGCCAGCGGGTAGTCGCCGCTGGCGGGAAAGGCGTCACGAGCGGCTCTTGACATCGGCCCATGCAAGCTCCACAACTGCCAGATCAGCGAGTCAATCACCGAGGAGGCGCTGATGGGCTCGTACGAGGACGCCGTCGCCACGCTGGAGGCGGAGCTGAGCGGAGTCGAGCGGGCCTTCCGCGAGCTGAGCGCCGACCAGTGGGGGACGCCGACGCTGCTGCGGCCGCTCGACGAGAGCCAGCCCCACTGGACCCTCTTCGAGCTGGCCGGGCACTTCGACATCTCCATCGGCCTGGCACGGATGCTGATGGCCGATCCGCGGGAGGGCCAGGCGGGGCGCGACCGCGTGAGCTTCTTCATCTTCCCGCGCTCCGAGGTCGCCCCGGTCGTCTACGACTACGCCTACACCATGGTCGAGGGCAAGACGCCCGAGCAGATGCCGGATGTCCTGCACGAGACCTTCAGCAAGACGGTCCAGGAGGCGCGGGCGCTGCCGCCGGACACGGTCGGTCCCGGCTACTACGCGCTGATGCGGCTGGACGAGTTCATCCCCAGTCGCGTGGTCGAGGCGGTCGTCCACGGCATGGACCTCACCGACGCGCTGGGGCGTGGGAGTGTCGCCACGCCCGCGGGGATCGCCGTGACCGCGGCGATCCTGGACGAGCTGCTGGCCAGGCGGACGGTCGCCGGTCGGCCGGCCGACCTCGCCGACGACCTGGCCTGGATCCGAGCCGCCTCCGGGCGGGCCTCCCACCCGGACCCGCGCCTACCGGTGATCGGATAGCTAGCCGTCCGGGCGCTCGTGTGGCGACGCGCGTCGACCGCTCGCCTGGTTCGGTTTTCCGCGGGGTTTTCGCTCGCGAATCTTTGAGCGACGCTTGCCCTAATTGCCGGTCGACAATGAGCCGGCGGAAATTGATATCGCGTGAAGTCTCGATCCCGAAACGGACGACCTCGTCGATTCGAACAGGAATAAGGCCGGTCGCATGCGCTATACTCCGCGATCGCGCAGGTTCAGTCGGATCGCAGCAACGGCGCCGTCGCGCGGGGGGCCCAACCAGAGCGGAGGTCCGCGCCCTCGGGCTCGCCGTTCTGCTTGGGGGAGACCAGATGCGTCGCTATAGCTCCGCTGCCAAATACGTCGTTGTCGCGTTGGTCGCGCTGGCGCTGGGGGCCGCCGGTGGTGTGGCCTTCGGGGTGAACCGGGCCGACGACAATGCCGACATGCTCGCCCCGCTGGAGACGGCCAATGTGCCGAGAGTGCCGACCGCGTGCTCCGACGCGATCGCCCGGGCCGATTCCTCGATCGAGGTGGCCGACCGCGTGGCCGGCGAATTGGCGGACCACACCAAGGTCATGGACGACCTGATCGCCTCGCTGGCCGGGGTGAACAACGGCATGACCGCGCACAAGGCGCTCACCCAGGGAATGACCTCGATCAACAACGGCCGCCGCGACCGGCGCGTCTTTGCCGAGGCCAAATCGCGCTACGCGGACGTCAAGGCAGCGTGCCGGGCGCAATGAGCGGGCCTCACGGCGGGCGCCCGCCGCGACCCGCGCCAGAGGTCCCCGGCCGCCTGTCCCCTGACCAACCGGTCTGGGAGGTCGACGGCAGGCAGCGGGTGGCGGAGGAGGGCGCCGCCGATCAGCCGCGGCGGGAGCTGGTGCCCGACTCCCTCGGGCCCGCCGGGATCACCGTGACGCCGGGCTCGCGGCCGGTGCCGGGCTCGCCGGTGCTGTCGGGCTCCCAGGCGGTGCCGGGCTCCCAGGCGGTGCCGGGCTCCCAGGCGGTGTCGGGCCGGCCCTCCCAGCGGGGCAGGCGCCTGCTGGCGGCGGTGCTGGCGGTCGGGTTGTTCGCGGGCGGGATCGTGCTCGGGTCGGTGCTGGCGGGAGGCCGCGGGGAACCGGCGCGGCCGGCGAGCGCCGCGCGGTCCAGCGTCGCCCCCAGCAGTGCCGCTCCAGGCAGCGCGCCGCCCACCACCGCGGCCCCGGCGCGGCAGGTGGCGTCGCCCGCCTGCCTGTCGGCGGTCGACGACGCCGACGCCGTGATCTCCTACCTGGTGACCAATATGCGCGACCAGCGGCTGGCCAGGACGCTGGAGCAGTATCGTGAGGCGAGCCGCGCCTGCCGGCGCGCGAGGTGACGCGGTGGGGGCGCCCATTTCCCCGACTGGCCAGCGCTTCGTAACGTCGATTTAACGCCGAAGCACGAGCCTTGGCGCGGTTGTCGTGCTGTACTTGTTCGCGGCCCGCAGAGGCCACCTGTTCTATGAGCTCGAACCACAGGAGCACGTCGTGATCAAGCGATCTCTCGTCAAAGGCAGCCAGAGCGTCAAGGTCTCGTTCATCGTTCCCAGGGACGGCGCCGGTGGCGTCTCGGTCGTCGGTGACTTCAACGACTGGAACCCGCTGGCCCACCCGCTGCGGCCGCGCAGCAACGGCACCCGCAGTGTCGTGCTGACCCTGCCTGCCGGTGGTCGCTACGCGTTCCGCTACCTCGCCGAGGGCGGGCGCTGGCACGACGACGAGGCCGTCGAGGCGTTCGAGCCCAACGGCGTCGGCGGCTTCAACGCCATCCTGGAGACCTGACCCCGGCGGTTCACCCGTGGCGGGCGCCGGCGGCGAGCCGCGCGGCGCCCGGCCCGCGCTCGGCTACGCCTCGAGCTGGTGGACCCGCTCGGGGAGGAAGACCGAGAGGACGTCGCGGAGCGAGACCACCCCCAGCGGCTGGTCCTGCTCCACCACCACCAGGTGGCGGATGTGGCGGTGGGTCATCTCGGTCGCGGCCACGGTCACGTCCCAGTTCGGCGAGGCGGTGACCACCGGCGCGGTCATGTGGTCGCCCACGCGCGCGCCCTCCAGGTCGGCGCTCTGCGCCGCGGCGTGGAGCACGTCGCGCTCGGTGAGGATGCCGACCACCCGGCCCTGCCGCTCGACCACGACCGACCCGATCCCGTGATCCCGCATGGCCTGCGCGGCTTCGCGGACCGACTGCTCGGGGTCGATCGAGACCACCGGGCTCTTCATGATGTTGCGGACCTGCATGGCTCGGCCTCCTCATGGCGAATCAACGGCGCCTACGGGTCCTATCGGACCGGCAGTCGGGCTGCTGGAGCCCGGGGGCGCACTCGCGAACTTCGCCTCCGTCGGGTCGGCTTGTCAAGCGGTAGCGCGGCGGGCGCGGGCCGGGTGCGCTTGACCGGGCCGATCTCATAGGTGCGCCCCTATGGTAGCCGGGCGCCAGCGGCCCCCGTCCCGGCCCTTCCCGGCCCGCGCCCCGCGGCCGCCCTCAGGACCCGGTGTCGGAGCGGTCCTCGATCTCCCAGGCGTGGTCGAGGGCGTGCCAGGCGATCCGGCGGGCGGCGTAGCGGGGCGGCCAACCCTTGGGGACCGGTGGGGCGCCGTCGGAGGGCGCACGCAACACCGCCAGGATCTCCTCGCGGATGGCCTGGATGGCGGCGCGGTCGTCCCTGGCCGGCTGGGGATGTTTGATGCCCAGCTTGCGGGCGTAGGCGGCCTCCGCCCCGAGCACGTGGTCGACGATCTTGTCGCGGTCGCGCCCGCCGCCCCGCGGTCCCTTGCGCAGCTCCGCCGGGGCGCCGGCGACCACCCGGTCGAAGACGGCCCACGCCGCGGCGACCAGCGCGCTCCGCCGCTCGGCCTCCTTGGCGGGCACGGCCGCCTCCTCGGTGGCGACGACCTCGTGGGGGACGCCGAAGTCGGTCGCCCCCGATCCCTTGACCCGCTCGACCACCTCGAAGCTGCCGCCGACCCTGGCCGGCAGCTCCATCCCCGCCTGCTCGGCGACCACCCCGTAGCGCGGCGCGTAGGCCGCCAGCGCCTCCAGCGCCAGCTCTTCGCTCTTGCCCGACCGGCACCAGCCTGGCCAGTCGAGCGCGCACGCAAACACCCGCTTGTGGCCCAGCTCGACGCCGACGGCGGTCGATCGGGTGCGGCGTGTGGTGGTCGGCATGCCGGCATTCTCCCACGTCGAGGATCAGGCCCCCACCGCCCGGCGCCATCTCGCCTCGGGCACCAGCATGCCGAGCAGGACCGCGATCAGCGCGACGAGCTGCACCGCACCGGCCACGTAGGTGCCGAGCACGGCGGTGGCCAGCGCCACCGGCGCCGCGGCGGCACGGTAGGCGAGCGGGCGGATGCGCAGCGCTCTGCGGAAGGCCACGTCACCGGCCAGGTAGAGCGCCACCCCGGCGGCCAGCGTCAACGCGGGCCCCGGGTCCAGGCGGTGCGTCGCCTGACCGAGGGACAACTTCACGCCCGCGGCCAGGCTGATGATCCCGAGCAGCATCGGCACATAGGCGAAGAAATAGGCGCGGACGGCCAGCAGCAGCCGCCGGTTCAGGTCGGGCACCGACTCGAGCGCCTGCTCGGCCCGCTCCTCCTCCCCGGCGAAATAGGTCCACCACAGCGCCGCGGCCAGTGCGAGCCCGAGCAGCACCGTCCCGAACAGCCGCACGGTCAGGGCCTGGTGGCCGACACTGATGCCGATGGCGACGACCGATTCCCCGAGGGCGACGATCAGCAGCAGCCCGTGCCGCTCCACGAAGTGCGCGGGCCGGATGTCGGGCCGTGCCGGCGAGCGGTTGGCGTAGGGCATGACCAGCTGGATGAGGATCGCCACCCCCCACAGCGCGTAGGTCGCCGGCCCGCTGAGCAGCCCGGCCGCGATGACGCTGAGCGCCGCCAGGACGTTGAACGGCCCCACCCAGACCGCCATGGTGCGTCCGTACACGGAGGTGTAGAGCCCGCCGTGGACCAGCACCACCAGCAGGTAGCCGAGGCCGAACGCCAGCCCGCCGCCGTCGAAGGCGCGCGGGATCGCCAGAGCGCAGACCAGGAAGGCGGCCATGCCGAGGATCAGCAGCAACCTGCGGACCGGCAGCACCGGCGGCACCTGGTTGGTCAGCCAGGCATAGCCGCCGTACATCCAGAACAGCACCACGAAGATCAGCGCCACCCGCACCCCGCTCACCACCGACAGGTCGCCGGCCAGCAGCCCGGTGAGCTGGGTCAGGGTGAACACGAACACCAGGTCGAAGAACAGCTCCAGCGAGGTGACCCGCTGCTCCTCGGCTTGCGGGGGCTGCGTCTCGCGCCAGGTCAGCTCTCGCCCCACTGCCAGGGCCAGATGTGGGCGCCGGAGTTGTCGCCGTGGTGGTAGAGGATGACACCGTAGAGCACCACGAGCATCGCGATCGCCGCGAAGCCCACGATCGCGACCTGGAGCGCGACGGCGCGCTTGATCTCGCGCCAGTCGGAGCGCTTGCGCGACCCTGCCCGGTGCCCACTGGCCTTCCAGAGGTGGCGCGGCGTCACCGCCCGGTGCACGCGCCCGAGCCGGCGCCGCAGCTCCTCTTCGTCGAGCTCGCCTGCCTGGAACGCCGCGTTCAGCAAGCTGACGGCCCGCTGCTGCTCATCGAGGGTGGTCAGGGAGGGCCCCTCGTCCTCGGGGGTGGCCCCCCGTCGCCTCGCCATCACGCACCTCCCGCGCCAGGATGCGGCACGATGCCCGATCGCCTGCTCTGTCTACCCTGGTCTCTGGGCGATCTTGACGAATCGGGCCGACCCAGGCAACCGGATTCTCGTGGTGTCAGGCCGTCCCGCCGATCGCCAGCGCCGTCGCGGTCCCGAGGAAGCGGCCGAGGTCGGCCAGGTGCTGACCGAGACCGGCGACGTCTTCCCCCCGAGCCGACTACCGCCGCCTCGCCGAGGCGCTGCGCGGGCAGCGGTCAGGGGCGCTCGCGGCCCACGCCGCTCAGATCTCCTTCGCGATGGCGGCGAGGATGTCCTCGCTGTCGGCCGGGCGGCCGGCGCGCACCGAGATGGATTCCATGACGTGCAGGTACCGCAGGACGTCGTCGCGCTTGTCCAGGTACATCGCGCCGGTCAGGTGCTCCAGGTAGACGACGTCCGGCAGGTCGTCGTCGGCGAACCGCAGGATGCTGAACGCGCCCACCATCGCGGGGTGCGCGCCGGCGCCGAACGGCAGGATCTGGAGCACCACGCTGGGCAGCCGGGAGCACTCGATGAGGCGGTCGAGCTGTGCGCGCATCACCCGCGGGCCGCCCACCGGCCGGCGCAGCGCCCCCTCGTCCACCACCGCCCACAGCCGCGGCGGACCGGGGCGGGTGAGCAGCGCCTGTCGGGCGAGCCGCAGCTCGACGCGGCGCTCGGTCTCGTCCGGCGTCTCGTCCAGCGCCCCGCCCATCACCGCCCGCATGTAGTCATCGGTCTGCAGCAGCCCTGGGACGAACTGGCCCTCGTAGGCGCGGATCAGGGTCGCTGCCTGCTCCAGGTCGACGTAGGCGCGGAACCACGCCGGTAGCAGGTCGCCGTAGTGGTGCCACCAGCCGGTGTCCTTGGTCTCGCGGGCCAGGTCCAGGACCGCCTCGACCTCGGCCGGGTCGGTCACGCCGTAGAGGGCGAGCAGGTCGACGACGTCGCGCTCCTTGAAGCCGACCTGCCCGTTCTCGAGCCGGTGGATCTTCCACTCCGAGGCGCGGATGCGCGCACCCGCCTCCTCGCGCGAGATCCCGCTCTGGACGCGAAGCCGGCGAAGTTGCGAGCCGACCAACATGCGGCGGACGGTGGGCCCGCCGGCTTGCTGCGCTTCTGTCACGTCCTGTGCCCCCAGGCCGGTTCGGATCAGCGCATAGTCTGCCACTCCGAGCCGCTCCGGGCACTCACGCCGGCTCGGCGGCTTGCGCACCTGGGGCGTGTCTGCGATACGTATCCGCATGGCCGCACCTCGAGGGACGTACACGTTCTGGCGCTGGCCGGCGCACGCCAACGGCGCGAGCAGCCTCGCCTGGGACCTGACCGTGCTGCGCGATCCCGGCGCGACGACCTATTTCTGGGCGCACCAATGGAGCTTCGAGCGCGGGGACGTGGGCTACTTCGGGCTCCAGGCCCACGACCTCCGGGACGACGGCAGCACCGGCAGGCTGGCGGTGTTCTCCATCTGGTCGGCGGTCGGCTGCGCGGACAACCCCGGCTGCCACGCTGGCGTCGAGGGCCAGCGGTTCTGGACCTGCCGCCTGGCCTACGACTGGGAGGCCGGCCGCGCCTACCAACTGCGCATCGCCAGCACCGATCGGGCCTGGTGGAGCGCGACGGTGACCGACCAGGCCAGGGGCTCCGAGACGCTCGTCGGCAGCATCCGGGTGCCGCGCCGCTGGGGCGGTCTGGACCTGGCCACCCGGGGCTCATCGATCTGGACCGAGTTCTACGGCGCCAACGTCCCAGGCGGGCTGGCCGGGCCCGAGCTGGTGCCACACGCGGCGGTGCGGTTCGGGGTTCCAGGGGCCAACGACTGGACGGTCCGCCCCACCGCCCACGACAACCGGCTCGGCACCGGCGACTGGGACAATTCCCGGGTTGCCGATGCCGCCCCCGATGCCGTCACCCACGAGATGGGTATCCCGCTGGTGTAGCCAGATAGAGGAGTCGACATGTCACCTCCGGCCTGGACCGCTTCGATCCTGGGGCGCGCCCGCAGCCCGATGGCCTGGTTCCAGCTCGTCGCCGGGCTCTGGCTGTTCGCCGCCGGCGTGGTCCTGGGCCTGCGCTCCAGGTTGGGAGTCGGGCCCTGGGATGTGCTCCACGACGGCATCCGTCACGTGACGCCCCTGTCCTTCGGAGTCGCGACCATCCTCGTCGGCGTGGTCCTGCTGGTCGCGGGGGCCCTGGCCGGCGTCAGGCCCGGGCCGGGCACGCTGGTCAACATGCTGCTCATCGGGATCTTCTGTGACGCGATGCTCGCCACCGGCATCGGCGCCGACCTGGGCACGCGCGGGCTGCCGATGCGCCTGGCCGCCGTGGTCGCCGGTGTCCTCCTGGTGGCGCTCGGCTCCGCCCTGTACATCGGCGCTGGGCTCGGGTCGGGCCCGAGGGACTCCCTGATGCTGGCGATCGCGGCGCGCACCGGGCTGCGGGTCGGCGTCGTCCGGGCGATCATCGAGACCAGCGTGCTGGTCATCGGCGTGCTGCTCGGTGGCGCGGCCGGCATCGGTACCATCCTGTTCGCCTTCGGGATCGGTCCGGCCGTCGAGGTGGCCTTCCGGTTGCTGCGGGTCGAGGTGCCCTCCAAAAAGAAGGCTCCGAGGGCCCAGCCGTGCGAGACGTGCTGACCACCAGGGAGGTCGAGTGAGTCCAGACGAGGCGCGGGCGTTCGTGGCCGGCAACCACTGGGCGGTGCTGGTGACCCGACGGTCCGGCGGCGGGCTCCAGACGTCGCCGGTCATGGTCGGGGTGGACGGCGACGGCATGGCCACGATCAGCAGCAGGGAGACGGCCTACAAGGTCCGCAACCTGCGCAACGACCCCAGCGCGGTGCTGTGCGTGTTCTCGGACAGGTTCTTCGGGCCCTGGCTCCAGGTCGAGGGTGCGGCCCAGATCGTCTTCCTGCCCCAGGCCATGGAGCCGCTGGTCGACTACTACCGCCGCATCAGCGGCGAGCACCCGGACTGGGACGACTACCGCCGCGCCATGGAGGAGCAGCGGCGCGTGCTCATCCGGATCCCGTTCGAGAAGGTGGGCCCGAGCCGCTTCGGCTAGCACCCGGCCGGCCCACCGAGGTTCCCGATGTCCACCGGAAAAGGAGACGCGGATGGCCGACGCGGTCAACGTGGGACTGCTCGTTCGCATCGAGGCGCTGCCTGGCCAGGAGGCGGCAGTCGAGAGCTTCCTCAGGGGCGGCCTGCCGATCGTCCAGCAGGAGCCAGCCACGATCACCTGGTACGCGATCCGGTTCGGCCCGTCGACCTTCGGGATCTTCGACACGTTCCCCGACCAGGACGGCCGCCAGGCGCACCTGTCCGGTCAGGTGGCCGCCGCGCTCATGGAGAACGTCGGCAAGCTGTTCGGCGAGCCCACTATCGAGCAGGTCGACATCCTGGCGGCCAAGCTGCCGGGGTAGCGTGGACGGACGCTTCCCGAGCGAGCCGGAGGTCGCATGCACCCAACCGCCACGGAGGTCGTCGTCCGTCCAGCGCGTGAGCAGGACCTGGACGCGATCGTCGAGCTCTTCGTCGAGGTGGCAGCCGAGGGCCGCTGGATCGGCACCGAGCCGCCGGTGGACCGCGACCGCCGCCGTCGGCGGCTGGCCGAGACGCTCGACCAGGACCGCGAGGTCGTGCTGGTCGCCGAGGCCGGCGGCCGAATCGTCGGCCAGTTGGGCATGGACCTGGCCGGCTACGGCGTGGCCGACCTCGGCATGCTGGTGTCCGAGGGCTGGCGCGGCCGCGGCGTGGGCAGCGCGCTGCTGCGGGCGGGCATCGAGTGGGCGCGCGGGGCCGGCGCCCACAAGGTCGCGCTCCAGGTGTGGCCGCACAACGCGGCGGCCCTCGCGCTCTACGAGAAGTTCGGTTTCCAGCGCGAGGGCCTGCTGCGCGGCCACTACCGCCGCCGCAACGGCGAGCTGTGGGACGCCATCGTCATGGGCCTGCCCCTGTGAGGCTGTGAGGCGCCCTGTCTCTGGAAGAACTCGACGGGCCTCAACGGGGGAGGCCGCGTTCCAGGACCACCTCGCGCGGGTGCTTGTCGTCACGCAGGCCCAGGAAGCGGGGGTGGCGCAGCTTGCCGTCGCGGGTGACCTCGGTGAAGCCGATCTGGGCGACCAGCTCGGGGCGCACCCAGTGGACGCGGCTCCGGGGCAGCCCGTCGTGCTCGAACGGCGGCTCGGCGCGTGCCAGCCGGTCGAGCCGCGACCGCAGGTCCCGCAGCACGGCCTGGCTGTAGCCGGTGCCGACCTTCCCGGCGTAGCGCAGCGCACCGCGGTCGTAGTAGCCGATCAGCAGCGCCCCCAGCCCCACGCGCGTGCCGGTCGGATCGGTCCAGCCGCCGATCACGAACTCCTGCTCGTTGACGCACTTGAGCTTCAGCCAGTCGTCCGAGCGGGCGTGCCGGTACGGCGCGTCGGCGCGCTTGGCGATCAGGCCCTCCCAGCCCCTGCGGCAGGCGTCCTGGTACAGCGCCTCGCCCTCGGTGTTGCGGTGGGGCAGGAAGCGAAGTGGGTCCCCGTAGGACAGCGCGTTGCGCAGCAGCGACTTCCGGTCGCGGAGCTGGAGCGCGGAGGTGTCGTTCCCCTCGAGATGAAGGATATCGAAGAGGTAGTAGAACACCGCGACGCCGCTGCGCAGCGCGCTGGCGGGGTCGCGGAGCTGGATGCGGCGCTGGAGGCGCTCGAAGCTGGTGCGCCGCCCCTCGAACGCGACGATCTCCCCGTCGACGATGAAGTCGTCGCTGCGCTGCGCTTCGAGCGGGCCGACCAGCTCAGGGTAGGTGTCGTTCAGCGGTTGGCGAGTCCGCGACAGCAGCCGCAGCCGGCCTCCGTGGCGGAACGCCAGGCAGCGCTCGCCGTCCAGCTTGCGCTCGTAGATCCAGCCGGGGTCGGAGAAGCGCTCGTTGGTCAGCACGGCCAGCATCGGCGCTGTCCATTCCGGCTGCTCCTGCGGCCGCAGCAGTTTCCTGGCCCGCGGAGGGAGTCGGTTCAACGCGCTGGTCATGCCGCCCCGTCAGCTCCCGTCCTTGTCGGTGGTGTGCACCCTGCGGGTTCCCGCAAACGGCACGGCTGACACGCGAGGCCGAGCTAGCGTCGGACCCGCCAGACCCGCCGCGGCGCGTCGATGCCCTGCCGCTCCGCCTCCACCAGCCACGGGCGGTCGATCAGCAGGCTCGCCGCCACGAGCACGATCGCGCCACCGAGGCCGCCCAGGACCGCCGCCGGGTTCGCCATCGACGGGACCACCCTGGTGGCCACGAACCAACCGAGCAGCCCGAGCCCGGCGGCTGCCCCCAGGATCACGATGGCGCAGAGCAGCACCACGACCTCCTGCGCCAGCTCGATGTCGGTGATCCAGGACCTGGAGGTCGGGCCGACCACCTCGAGGCCATCTAACTGCCCCCCCTGCCGTGTCTGTCCAGTGCCCGACAGCCGGGCCGGGCCGGCGCGCCCCGGTGCGTGAGCGCGGCCGCCGGGGCCGGCCGGGCCGGCGCATGCGGTAGCCTGCCGAGCGCTCAGGCTCCGGACGCGTTGGGAGGTCGTCCTGGTGGACTCCGGTCGCATCCTGATCCGTGACGCCGGCGTCCTCGACCCCGAGGCCGGCGAGCTGATCGAGAAGCAGGCGGTGCTGGTCGACGGCGACCGGATCGTGGAGGTCGGCCCGACCGCGAAGGTCAGTGGCGGCGGCGCCATGGTGCTGGACGCCGGCGGGATGACCGTGATGCCCGGGCTGATCGACGCGCACGTGCACGTCACCGCGGCGACCGCGAACCTCGCCGAGCTTGATGAATGGGCGCCGACCTACCTCACCGCCCGGGCGGCCGGGATCCTCAGCGGCATGCTCGACCGCGGCTTCACGACCGTCCGCGACGTGGCCGGGGCGGATTTCGGCCTGTCCGCCGCGGTGGCGGAAGGCCTGCTCCCAGGGCCAAGGCTCATCTTCGGCGGCAGGGCGCTGTCGCAGACCGGCGGCCACGGGGACCCCCGTCCACCCGGCCGGGCGCTGCTCGACCAGCACCCGTCCACCTCCGCCATGACGGTCGTCGCCGACGGCGTGACGGAGGTCCGCCGCGCCGCGCGCGAGCAGCTCCGGCGCGGCGCGGACCACGTCAAGGTGATGCTGTCCGGCGGGATCGCCTCGCCGACGGACCGGGTCGACTCCACCCAGTACTCGATGGAGGAGCTGCGCGCGATCGTGGAGGAGGCCCGGGCGGCCAACCGCTACGTCACCGGCCACGCCTACACCGCGCTGGCCGTCAACCGGGGCCTGGAGGCGGGGGTCGGCTGCATCGAGCACGGCAACCTGATGGACGAGTCGTCCATCAGGCTGTTCCAGCGGACCGGCGCGTTCTACGTGCCGACGCTGGCGACCTACGCCGCCCTGGCCGAGGAGGGCATCGAGCAAGGGTTGCCCGCCGACCAGCACCGCAAGGTCTTCGACGTGCTGGACGCCGGACTGCACGCGCTGGAGCTGGCCCACCGCGCGGGCCTGCCGATCGTCTACGGGACCGACCTGCTCGGCGGTATGCACCGCCGCCAGCTCAGCGAGTTCACCCTGCGGTCGCGGGTGCAGCCTGCCGCCGACGTGATCCGCTCGGCCACCACCGTGGCGGCCCGGCTGCTGCGAATGGAGGGCCAGGTGGGCGTGGTGGCGCCAGGGGCGATGGCCGACCTGCTGATGGTCGACGGCGACCCGCTCCAGCGGCTGGAGGTCCTGACCGATCCCGAGCGCCACCTGAAGCTGGTCATGAAGGCCGGGACCATCCACGCCAGCAGCCTGGCCTGAGCGGTGGCCGCAGATCCAGGATCCGACCGGTTCGGCCAACTCCTCGGTATGCAGGTGGTCGAGGTCGGCGACGGCACTGCCAAGGTCGAGCTGACCGCCGGCGAGCAGCACACCAATTTCCTTGGAGTGGTCCATGGCGGGGCGGTGTTCTCCGTTGCTGACGCGGCCCTTGCCGCCGCCAACTCAGGGGACGAGACCGCGGTGGCCTCGGTGGTGACCATTCATCTGTTGCGTGCCTGCCGGCCCGGTGACCGGCTGCTGGCCACCGCCGATCGGGAGCACCGGGGCCGCCGCTTCGGCCTCTACCGGATCGCCGTCGTCCGCCTGCCAGACCGCGAGCTGGTCGCCGTGGCCGAGGGGCAGGTCGCGGTCGTCAACGGGTGAGCGCGACGGCTCGGGCGGGGCGGGGCGCGCCCGGCGGGGGGCTGCCGATCCACCTGGACGAGTTCGTCCACAGGCTTGGGTGAACCAGGCGCGCGGCCCCCTCCGGTCTGCTACCCTGCCGGGCGGCAGCAGGTTCATGTTTGGCGTCGCAGTCCCAGTCGAGCTTGTCCCTTGCGCTCGCGGGTATCTGCCCGTGGATGTTGAACGATCCTCCGAGTGATGGAGGGAGGGACAAGCATTCATGACCGTTGGAACCGTCAAGTGGTTCAACGCTGACAAGGGGTTCGGCTTCATCAGCCCTGAGTCGGGGCCGGACGTGTTCGTGCATTTCAGCGCGATCCAGGCCAGCGGCTACCGCTCGCTGGACGAAGGCCAGACCGTCGAGTTCGACGTGGTCGACGGGCCGAAGGGCCCGCAGGCCGCCAACGTGCGGGCGGCCTCCGAGTAGCCTCCACGGCGGGCCGACCACGGCGCCGCCGATCGCGGCCCCACCTGCTGAAGCGGGTGGGGCTGCCTGGTCTGCGGGCCTTGGTGCTCCCTGCCTCGCGGCTCGGGAACCGAGACAAGTTCCTGGCCGTCTACAGGGTTGCGAACCGCGATCGAGGAGGCCGGTGTGGACAGTTCACGCCCAAGAGGCTGGAGGGCCCGCGCCCCGCTCATGGTCATCGCCGCCGTCATCGCGCTCGGCGGCTGCGCCGGGAGCGACGGCGCACCGGCGGGCGCTGGCCAGGGAAAGGTCCAGGCGGGCGCGCCGGGCGAGGTCCAGCGGGACGCCAAGGCTGATCCCGGCGGGCGGCCGACGCGCATCCCAGGGAGGCCGGGCATGGCGGGCGTGAACCAGGGCGGCACCTGCGACCCGTCGGCGGCGCCGCCGCGGCGGGCGGCGGTCATCGCCTACGACGGCGCCGGCCACCGGCGCTGGTCGGTGCCCCTGCCGGTCGGCTCGCAGCTCGACAGCAACATCGGCCCGCTGGTGGACGGTGACACCGTCTACTCCACCGAGGGCGACGAGCTGCGCGCCTTGGCCGCCGGCGACGGCAGCCAGCGCTGGCGCCTGCCCCTGGGCGGTTCGGTGTACGACGCCTCGGTCCGCGACGGCGTCGTGGTGGTCCGCGTCGGGCCGCTGGACGCCGGCCACGTGCTCGGGGTGGACGCCGCCACAGGGGCGGAGCTGTGGCGCTTCACGCCGCCGACTGGCGCCTGGCTGTCGTGGCAGCAACTGCTCACCGACGGCGGCGGCGTGGTCGTGACCGGGCCGCGGGGAGCCCTGGTGGTGCTGGACCGCCGCGACGGCGCGGTGCGCTGGCGCAGGCCCGCCGGCGAGCGGGCCACCCCGAGGGTCTTCGCGACCGCCGGGAACCGCGTCCTGTGGGTCGATCGCGGCGCCCTGGAGAGCTTCGACGCCGCCACCGGCCGGCTGCTGTGGCGGGCGGCTGGCGTGGTCCATGCCGGTGAGTTCTCGGCCGAGCTGACCGTGACCGGGGGCGTCGTGGTCGTGGGGCTGGGGATGGACCCGGCCTACCAGCCGGTCACCGCCTACGACCTGGTCACCGGCCGGGTGCGCTGGCGGCTGGCGCGATCGGCGGAGGCGGCGGTGGTCGGCGCCGGCCCCGCCGGCCCCGCCGGTGTCGCGGTGGCGACCCGCACGGAGCGGCAGCGCTTCGGCGACCTGGAGCTGGTCGACGCCACCACCGGCGCGGTCCGCTGGCGGCGGCCGCTGACCGGGTGGATCCAGCAGGACATGGTCGACGCGGTCAACCGGCAGGCCCTGGTGACAGCGGACGAGGTCGTCTACGTCGAGCAGTTCTCCAACCTGGTGGTGGGTCGGAGCGTTCGGGACGGCGCGGTGCGCTGGCGGGCGAGCCTGCCCGGCGGCGGCGGGCCGCAGTCGGCCGCCACGGGTCGCCTGCTGATCACCGGCTTCCAGGGTGGGTCGGCATCCTTCCTGGCGTCGGTCGACACCGCCAGCGGCCGGATCGCCTGGCGCAGCCAGCTCCCGACGGTCAGCGACCGTCCCGCCACGCCGCTGGGCGATGGCGCGGTGATCCAGGTGGCCGATCCGCAGCGGGGCTGCGCCACCGACGGCCGCGTCAGCAGGCCGCAGACAGCGGAGGGCGGGACACCCTGATCCCGCCGGCCGAAGGCCCGCCCGGCCTGATCCCGCCAGCCGAAGGCCCGCCCGGCCTGGTCGCGCCGGCCGAAGGCCGCTTGGCCACGGCCTGCGCCCGGTACGGCCTCGGGGGCTAGGGCGAGGCGTCGCCGAGCGCCCGGAGGGCGGCCAGGCGGTCGGCGTCCAGGCGCTCCAGGATCTCCACCGCTTCGAGGTTGGCGGTCACCTGGTCGGGGCTGGTCGCGCCGAACAGGACGCTGCACACCAGCGGGTTGGCCAGCGCGAACGCGATCGCCAGCTCGGCCGGGGCGGTGGCGAGGTCCCGCGCCATGTCGCGTAGCTCCTCGGCGACCTCCAGGGCTGCCCGGTGGCGTGGGCTCTGCAGGTCGCCGGCCAGCCGGCCCTCAGCCCCGGCCGCGCCGTACTTGCCGGTGAGCGCGCCGGCCGCCAGCACCGAGGAGGCGACCACGCTCACTCCGCCGGAGCCGAGGACCTCTGCCACCTGCGGGTCCTCCACGTCGGAGCGGTGCACCAGGTTGTAGGCGAGCTGGGCGGCGCATGGCCTCGGCCAGCCGTTGGCCTCGGCGATCCGGATGGTCTCGGCGACCATCGCGGGCGGCCAGTTGAGCACGCCCCAGGCCCGCAGCTTGCCGCTGGCGACCAGTCCCGCGACCTGGCCGACCAGCTCCTGGAGATCGAGCCCGTCGGGGGGTGGGGCGGAGTACGCGAGGTCGATGTGGTCGAGCCCCGTCCGCTGGAGCGAGCCGTCCAGCTCCTCGGCGGCGTTCTGGTCCGGCCAGAACTCCCACCAGAGCTTGTTGGCGACCACGACCTCGTCGCGGTTCCAGCCGGTCGCGCGGAACAGCTCGCCGAAGACCATCTCGGAGTAGCCGGTCGGGATCGGCGCCGAGCCGGTCTCGTCGTTGTAGCGGGCGTCGTCCAGGAAGGTGACGCCCAGCTCCCTGGCCTTGGACATCACCGCCAGCCCCGCCGACCGCGGGATCCGCTCGTAGGTCCGCCACGACCCCAGCGAGAGCACCGAGACCGACAGCCCTGAGGAGCCAAGCGGTCTGGCTGGCAACGCGCTCATGGTTCCCTCCCTCCCGGCCGGGCGCGGCTCATGGCCGCCGGCGCCAGAAGTCGTGGTGGTCGCGGCCGGGCACGAACCCCTGCGCCTCGACCATCGCGGCGGACGCCGCGAAATCGCGCGCCACCGCCACGGGCGCGTGCGCGTCGCTGCCGAACGAGACCGCTTCGCCTCCGGCCTCGTGCCACCACCGGACGATCTCCGGCCGCAGCGGCACGACCGTGTTGACCTCCAGCGCGCGACCCGACCGGGCCAGCGCGCGCAGCACGCCGCGGAACTCCTCCTCGAAGTCGGCGGGCTCGAAGGGCCGGGCGCTGGCGGGCCGCCGGCGGACCGGGTAGTCGAGGTGGGCGAGCACCTGGAAAGGGTCCGAGGACTCCACCATCCGCTCCGCCTCGGCAAGGTAGGCGCGCATGACCCCGTCGGGGTCCAGGCCGCCGGGCGCGTAGTCCTCGTACAGCTCGTCGACGATCCAGGGGCCCTCCGGCAGCTCCAGGGAGTGCAGCGATCCCAGCACCCGCTGCCAGGCCCCGGCGTCCAGCAGCGCCCGCAGCTCCTTGGGGTGCCAGTGGGGCTCTCCGAACTCGACGCCCGAAAGGATCCGCAGGCCCGGGAAGCGGTCGCGGCAGCGTTGCAGGCACTCGAGGTAGCCGTCCACGTCCAGCGGCGGCGCGTCGAACTGGCGGTCGGGGCCGACCTTCCCGGCGTCACGGTGCAGGACGCCCCGCCCCTCCGGGGCGATCACCCAGCGGGTGAACTCCATGTGGTCGGTGAACGCGATCGAGGGGAGTCCCAGCTCGACGGCCCGCGCGCACGACGCCTCCATCGACCCGGCATCGGCGTCCCACGACCATTGCGTGTGGACGTGGTTGTCCGGTGGCAGCATGCTCTCGATGATCGGGCAGCCCACTGAGCGCTCGCAAGCTTACGCGCGGCCGGCGGGCGGAGCCTCGTCACGGCACCCTTACGCTCGGCCGGGCGCGATCCGGCGGTTTGGGAGTGTTTTGGCGGGAACCTGCCCTGCTGTCCTAAGGTCAGCCCCGCTGGGAGATGCTCCTCCAGGGATGGCCATGATCCTGCTGATGGTGCTGGCGCAGCTCTACGGCGTGGTGCAGATGGCGCTGCTGGGTTGGGCCGCTCGCACGATTCGGCTCCGGGTGCTGCTGCTGGCCATGCTCGGTGGGGTGTACGCGGCCGCGCCGGTGGCGGCGCTGCTGGAGGTGGGCTGGACGCGGATGGTCGCGGCGGTCTCCGGCGACCCGCTGTTCGAGGTGACCTCAAGGGCGTCCTACACCGTCGCCCCGTTCATCGAGGAGTGCGTGAAGCTCGTGCCGCTGCTGCTGCTGTGGCTGGTCGTGCGCTCGGTGCGGCGGCAGTGGGGGGTGACCGACTTCGTGCTGGCCGGCGCGGCGCTCGGCGCCGGCTTCGGCCTCGCCGAGGACCTGCTGCGCTACGCCGACGACGCCGGGCGGGCGGTCCACCTCGCCTCCGGCGGGTGGGTCATCCCCGCTGGGCTGTCCGCGCCAACGGTCCCGGGCGTCCGCGAGGCGCTGACCTCATGGCTGCCCGCGGGCGTGGGGTCGGGCGGGCCGCTCGGGGACGGGCCGGCCGATGCCATCAATGTCCATCTGGTGTGGAGCTGCGTGGCCGGGCTCGGGCTGGCGCTCGCCCTCCGCGGAGGTTGGCGGCGGGCGTGGCTGGTGGGCCTCGGGCTGGTCGCGCTGGCGGGTGCCGACCACGCCGCGTTCAACACCCAAGGCATCGCCGGAGGGCTCGCCCGCGCCCTGGCCGCCCCGTTCGGCGCCGCCCGAGTGCTCATTTGGGCCTACCCCCTCGCCGTCCTCGCCACCGCCATCTGGCTCGACCGCCGCGCCCTGTCTACGCCCAGCCCCCTCCCCTCGACCAACCCAGCCAGCGCCGCGGCGGAGGCGGCGGCGAGGGCCTCGGCGGCCAGCGCCTCCGCGGCCGGCGGCCCAGCGGCCGGCGCCCCTGCGGCCGGCGCCCGGGCGGCGGGCGCGGGAATTGTGTTGGCGTGTGAGCGGCGGGCGCCGGTTCGGGTGGTGGGGCTGGCGTGGTTGGGAGTGGCGCATCCGCCTTGGTCGTTGTGGGCGGTCTGGGGGTTCGTAAGGCTGCGTCGCGGTTATTTGTTGTCTGGCCGCGGCGGGGAGCCGGACGTTGCGCTGGGGCAGGCAATCGGGCTGATCGCTCCGGCGCTGGACCGGGCTGGGGGGCAGGCGGGGTCGCGGGTTTGGCGGGAGGCGGTGCGGCGGCTCTCCAGCAGGGGCGCAGCCGCGGATGGCCGCTGGCCGGCGGTGGGGGAGCTGCTGACGACCCGGCGCGGGCTGCTGGCGCTGCCGTGGCTGCTGCTCCTGCTCCCGCCGGCGCTGTACCTGCTGGTCGGCGGCGTCCCCAGTTTGGCGAGCGTGCAGCGGGCGATGGCGACGCGCTACCTGTTCTGGCTGGTGATCGCGGCGGCGGTCGCCGGTGCGGCCTGGACGGCCTTGAACCTGGCCGCGGGGGCGCGCCACCTCCCCGAGGCCCGGCGCCACCCGGCCGCCGACGTGCCCGCCACCGCGATCCTGCGGCTGCTGGTCCGCGGCGGCTCGCTGCTGGTCTCGCTGATCGCCTTCTGGCTGCTGCTCCGCGGCCACGCGCCCACCGATCACCTGCTCGCGGGCGCCCACATCCTCGACGCGGTCGGTCAGGCGCTGCTGATCGTCGGCCTGCTGTTGGCCCTGGCCGCGGTCGCCGCGGACCCACCGTTCGCCTTCGCCCTGCTGGCCGGCGATGGTGGCGAGCTGCCGTGGACCGGGGCCAGCGAGGCGCTGGTCGGGAGGCTGGTCGTCTCGGGGGTCGTCGGTGGCGTCGGCGTCGCCCTGATGGACGCCGGCGACGGCGCCGGGAACAGCGGGAGCGGCGAGGACGGCGCGGAGCGAGGCGGCAGTGGCGGCGACCGCGGCGGGTCCACCACGGGCGGCCAAGAGCCGGTGTCGGGCCACGAGCTGGTGCCGGGCCTGCCCTACACGGCCGACGAGCTGGCGCAGCTCGCCGACCGTCACGCCGGGGCGGGCGAGCTCGAGGGCAGGCCCACCCTCGAGCAGATCCACCGGACGCTCACCGCCGTGGAGGGCCGGCCGATCCCGGGGCAGAACGCGGTCCGGTTCGATGACGAGGGCGTCCGGGTGATCATCAACCGGGACCTGCCCTGGCGCAGCACGGCATACTTCCCGGGACACTGAGGAGGAGGGGAGGAGATGGCGCGGCGGGACGCGCTGGGCATGCTCTCCACAGACGAGCGCGAGCGGCTCGGGGCCGTGGTGGTCGACCTCGGCTACGACCGCACGCGGACGCTGCCGACCCTGATCCAGGGCTGGGCCGATCACGTCGACCGGCTCGTCGCCGAGCGCGACCTCGATCCCGACGACGGCACCCGCTGGACGCCGTACGACCTGGTGGCCGCCCTCCACATCCGCGACTTCGTGGACCGCGGCCTGCGTGACCTGCCGGCGGATCTCGCCGCCGCGGCCCGCCGGGCGATCGACCCCGTCGACGCGGCCTTCAGGGAGTTCACCGCCCCGGACGCCGACGGCCTGCTGCGGCGCTGGCTGCCCGACGACGAGCGGCCCGGCGACGGCTGGTGGTGGGGACGCGTCCCCACCACCGGTCCGGTCGCCCACGACCTCCAGGAGCTCCACCGCCGCTCGCCCTGATCATCCGGCGGCGGTCGTCTCCGGCACCTCGCCGGGCAGGCCGAGGATCTTGGCCTCCCCCCAGGCGACCAGGAAGTCCTCCTGGGTGCTGTTGATGACCAGGTGCAGGCGGAGGACGCCGGTGACGTCGAGGCTCAGCCTGGCCGGCTTCCCGAGCCCCGCGGTCGCGGTGTACGCCTTGCGGCCGTCGAGGAAGACCTCGAAGGTGGACCTCGCGTCGGCGGGCGCCTCGTCGGTCACGCCGAGCGTCGCCTCGAGCCGCCGGTAGTGGCGGCCGAGGTCGTAGTCGGCCGAGGCAGGGTCGCAGCAGGCATAGAACAACACGTTGTGCACGAACGTCTTGCCGTTGATGTTCGCCTCGTCCGTGCTCGCCAGGCGCGAGGACTGGGTGGGCTCCAGGTCGGCCAGGTAGGTGGTCACGACGCCGCCGGGGGCTGGCGCCGGTGCCGTCTGATCGGTGGCCGGCGGGAACTCGACCGAGGTCGTCGGCGCCGGCAGGACCGGAGCCTGGGCGACGGTGGTGGTCGGTGTCGGACCGACGACGATCGGGCTCCGCACCTGGATGAAGCCGAGTTGGGCGAGCGCGGCCAGGATTCCCGCGATGGCCGTCAGCATGGTGGCGATCGCGGTCAGCATGCCCGGCACGGTTTTCAGGAACCCCAGGACGGCGGCCCGCCTCCGCGGTTTCCTGGACTGCTGTGACTGACCCACCATCGGCCTCCGGTCGTCGGGCGCGAGCGACGTCGTGGCCGGGATGGCGAGCCGGCCGGGCGCATCGTCCTCCAGCGTTTGTGTGGGCTGGATTTTCCACCTCGGGACCAACGCGGGGAGTCGGCATATTTACGGGGATCGCGCCGCGACCGAGGCGAGCCTCATGCCCCTTGGGTCAGGGACCCGGGTTGGTGCCTTCAGGCTCCGTTGCCGATCGGGGCGGCAGCGACGCAGAGCATCGCGATGTCGTCCGACAGGTCCCCACCGTTGGCCTGGTGGACGACGTCGAGCAGGCCGTCGAGCAGGCCGTCGATGTCGGCCTGCTCGGCCAGGAGCCTGCTGGCGGTGGCGCTGAGCGCCTCGACCCCGAAGCGCTCGGTCGAGTCGGGCGCCTGCAGCCCCTCGATCAGCCCGTCCGTGTAGCAGAGCAGGGTCCAGACGTCGCCGACGCGCAGGCGCACGGTCTGCCAGGCGTGACCTTCCTCGAGGATCCCGAGGGCGGGCTCGCCGACCGCGTCGACGATCTGGACCGTGCCGTCAGTGGCCAGCAGCGGCGGAGGATGGCCGGCCGAGGCCACCAGGATCTCGTGGCGGTCGGGGCTGATCCGCAGGCAGCAGACGGTGGTGAACATCTCGTCGGTGGGCCGGTCGCGCACCAGCACCTCGTGGAGCCCGTCGAGCACTTCGCCGAGCCCGTGGCCGGTCAGCGTCAGCGCCCTCCAGGCGGCCCGCAGCGCGACCCCCACCGCCGCCCCGTCGGGGCCGTGCCCGGCCACGTCGCCGATCAGCGTCGCGACCGTCCCGTCGGGCAGCTCCAGGGCGTCGTAGAAATCCGCACCGATGAGCGCCCGCCACAGGCCGGGCCGGTAGCGCGTCTGGATCGGCAGGCCGGAGTCGTGCAGCGACAGGGTGGGCAGCAGGCCGCGCTGCAACTGGCGCGCCAGCTCGGCCTGGAGGCTCGCCTCGGCGAGGCGCTCGTCGCGCTGGCGCTGGTCGGTCACGTCCTGGAACACCACCGCCACCCGCGAGGGGCTGCTGCGGCCGTCGTGCATCACCCGCCCCCAGCTCACCAGCACCCGGACGTCGCCGTTCGGGCCGACGATCCGGTGCTCCAGCCGAAAGGGCGTCCCATCGCCGGCGGCGCGCCGGATCGCGTCCAGCACCGGCATCCGGTCGTCGGGATGGACGCAGGCGATGAAGTCGTTCAGCGGGGTGGTCGTCGGCTCCGGGGCGAGCCCGCAGATCCTGCGCAGCTCGGCGGTCCAGCGGACCTGGTCGGAGGCGATCTCCCACTCGAAGCTGCCGAGGCGCGCGATCGCCTGCGCCTGGGCGAGCTGCTGCTCGCGCTCCCGCAGTATGCGCTCGGCCTCCCGCTCCGCCGTCACGTCCTGGGTGACCTTGGCGAAGCCGTGCAGGTTCCCGCTTTCGTCGTAGAGCGCGGTGATGGTGGTGCGAGCGTAGAAGCGGCTGCCGTCCTTGCGGACGCGCCACCTGTACCGCTCGGAGCGGTCCTGGTTGACCGCCTCCGCCAGGTCCTTGGCCGGCAGGCCCGCCGCTCGGTCCTCTTCGGGGTAAAAGCGGGAGAAGTGCTCGCCGAGAATCTCGGGCGCCATGTACCCCTTGATGCGCTCCGCGCCGGGGTTCCAGCTCGCCACGTACCCGTCCGCGTCCAGCAGGAAGATCGCGTAGTCCTTGACGCCCTCGACCAGCAGCCGGAACTCTTCGGCGGCGAGCTGGCCGGAGCGGTCGACCCGCTCGATGCCCTTGCCCGAGGGTGTCACCGGTAGTGGCATCGTGACGACCTCCCCCGGGCGGTCCGGCGCACGGCTCCGGACTCATGGGTGGCGGGCCTCACTGGAGAGACCCAACCGTTCAGGCTACACCGGCTCCTCTGTCGCAAGATGCGATCATGCCAGGCCCTTGCCCTGCAAGTGGCGTGTTCGCTGTTGCGCCTGGTCCGGCGGGGTGCCGCGCCGCGAGCTTGGGATGCCAGTCCTGCGGGTAGGCCCATCGCTACCGCACGGGAGAGGGTGTTGGTGATGAGTGACCGGACAGAATCGAGTGACCGATTCAATCGGACCGGGGTCGATGAGCGGCACGCGCCGGAGCGCGAGCGGCTGCCGGGGCGGCCGAGCGATCTGGACCGCGGCCATTGGTGGGGAGCGGTCAAACGCACCGTCGCGGAGTACCGGGTCGACAACCTGAGCGACTGGGCGGCCGCACTGACCTATTACGGCGTGCTGTCCATCTTTCCGGCGCTGCTGGTGCTGGTCTCCGCGATCGGGCTGGCCGGCCGCTCCGCCACGCAGTCATTGCTGAACAATCTCGGCCAGCTCGCGCCAGGCTCGGTCAGGCAGATCCTCGCCACCGCGATCGCCAATCTCCAGAGCGGCCAACGCTCCGCGGGCGTGATCGTGGTGGTGAGCCTGCTGCTGGCGCTGTGGTCGGCGTCGGGCTACATCGCCGCGTTCATGCGCGCCTCCAACGCCATCTATGACGTCCCGGAGGGCCGGCCCGTCTGGAAGACCGTCCCCATCCGCATCGCCGTCACCGTGGTGATGCTGCTGCTGCTCGCGGCCAGCACCGTGGCCGTGGTCGTCACCGGCGGGCTCGCCGACCGGGTCGGGCGGGTGCTCGGCATCGGCTCGATGGCGGTCACCATCTGGGACATCGCGAAATGGCCCGTGCTGCTGGTGATCGTCGGCTTCATGTTCGCGCTGCTGTACTGGGCGTCGCCGAATGCGCGGCAGGGGTTCCGCTGGGTGACGCCGGGAGGCGTCCTCGCGGTGGTCGTGTGGGTGGTCGCCTCGGCTGCGTTCGCGTTCTACGTCGCCAATTTCAGCTCCTACAACAAGACCTACGGCTCGCTGGCGGGCGTGATCGTCTTCCTGGTGTGGCTGTGGATCTCCAACATCGCGATCCTGCTGGGCGCCGAGCTGAACGCCGAGCTCGAACGCGGCCGCGGCATGGCCGCGGGCCGGGCGCCGCAGCGGGAGCCCTACATGGAGCTGCGCGACACCAGCAAGATCAGGGACCGCGACAACCTCTGAGGCACCGCCGCGGCGGCGGGCGCTCGCGGGGGGGCCGCCCGCCGCTACGATCAGCACCGTCGGGCGGTTCGAGGCACGGGCGGTGGTGATTGAGCGACTGGGCGGAGATCCGGGAGGCGTGCACGCTCCTCGAGGACGAGGCCGTGCTGGTGCTCAACAAGCCCGTCGGGATCTCGGTGGTGGGGGAGCGGCACGACACCGACCTGGCGACCCTGGCCAGCGACGCCGGCGAGCGGCTGCTGCCGGTGCACCGCATCGACAAGGTGACCTCCGGCGCCGTGCTGCTCGCCAAGCAGCCGCGGGCGCACGCCGACCTGACCCGGCAGTTCAACCGGCGCTCGGCGAGCAAGCTCTACCTTGCCGTCACCCGCTCGCGCGGGCTGCCCGAGCGCGGCACCATCGAGCTGCCGCTCAGCGTCGGCCGCAAGAACCGGGTGCGGGTGGCCGCCCAGCGCGGCAGCATCCTGTCCGACGAGGCGAGCGGGCGCTGGTCGGTCGCGCCGTCCGAGGTGTTCCGTCGTACCAGGACCTACCCGTCGCTGACCACCTTCGTCCGGGTCTGGGAGGGCCAGCACCGCACCCTGCTGGCGGTCCAACCGGTCACCGGGCGCCGCCACCAGATCCGGGTCCACCTCGCCTGGATCGGGCATCCCGTCGAGGGCGACCCGCTGTTCGGCGGCGAGAGCGCCTCGGCCGCGCGCACCGCTCTGCACTCCTGGCAGCTCGGCTTCGACGCGCCCTGGTCCGCTGACGCCCGCATCGAGGTCGAGGCGCCCCCCGGCGACGACTTCTGGGCCTGCCTGGGCCCCCTCGCTGACGCCAGCCCCGCGATCGTACTCGACCGCGCCCGCGCCGCCGTCACGGCGTGAACAGCGACAGAGCGTCCAGCGCTTTGGCGATTCGCTTGAAGTCGCTGTCGCGGGTCCACAGTTCGGCATGCGCCCGGACCGCGGCGACGGCGATCTCGATATCGGTCAGTGCCGTCGAGATCCCCTGCTCGCGCAGGCGGGCCGCGACCTCGCCGACCATGGCCCACTGCGCACGGCCCAGGTCCGCCCACGGCAGCGCGTTGAGCAACCCGACCAACTCGGCTCGCTGGCCGGCAGGGGCACCCGCCACGAGCTCGGCGACCACCGGACCGCAGACCACGACCTCGCCTTGTGCCAGCAGATCGTCGAGTCGAGCCGCTGTGCCGGCACGGCCGCGGCGCAGGTACTGCACCCAGATCGAGGTGTCGGCAAGGACGGTCACGAGTGGCGATCGCGCGCTCTGGTGGTGGCGGACACGTCCTCGATGTCGAGGGCACCGGCGAGGCGTCGCAGGCGGGAGACGGCATCGTCCGCGAGATAGGCGCGCAGGGCCGTCTCGATCGCCTCGGTCTTGGAACTGCCAGGGTGCCGGTCGAGCAGCGAGGCGATGAGGTCGTCGTCGATGTCGAGGGTTGTCCGCATGCCGGTAGTATGGCAGATCGGATGCCAGAGTGGCAACGGATGCAGGTCGGCGTCGAGGTCTTGGTGATCTTCATCGCGGCGCCGAGGCCGAGGTGTCAAGCCAGAGATTGATCGACGAATGCCGATTCGCCAGCGCTCGGGTGGTCGGGTCAGGTCGCGGCGTGCGGGTCATTCGGCGGCTGTGCGGTCGCTCGAGGGTAGTGCCTGGTTCATGAGCCGGACCTGGCCGCGCGCGATGGTCTTGCCCTCGCCGTTGGTGATCTCGACCAGCCAGAGCTGGAGCGTGCGCCCCTGCTGGATCGGCGTGGCGTGGACGTCGAGGCGACCGGCCACGTGGGGGCGCAGGAAGTCGGTCTGGTGGTTGACCCCGACCGCGAATTTGCCGTCGGCGCGCACGGCGTAGGAGGCGCCGACGCTGGCCGCGCTCTCGATCACGGTGGTGTAGAGCCCGCCGTGGACCGTCCCCCAGGGGGTGTGGTGCTGCTCGGAGGCGTCGATGTGCGCCCGCACCTCGGTGCCCGTCAGGACGTCGAAGCGCAGGCCCACCGAGCGCAGGAACTCGCCGGCGTTGGCCGGGTCGAGATCGACCTCCGCGGAACGGCCGGCGTTGGAACCCTCTGGCATCGCACACTCCCAGGTCAGCTGGATCTGAGGACCGAGCACCAGCGCGAAGCTGGCGGCAAGCATTCCACAGGAGGTGACCTGGCGGCGCGCATGGCGCGCGCCACAGCTGTCCCCGCTGGTCGACCCCGAGCCGCACGACGTCCCGGTCTGACCCGAGGCCGAGCGGCCGGCCGGGGGCTCGGGGCCGGCCCGGCCGGCCGGGGGGGCGCTCGGGCTCAGCCGCCGCCGGCCAGGCCGGCGGCGGGCTTGGCGGCGTCGAGGTCGCGCGACAGCAGCTCGGCGAGGGCGTCCAGCGCCTGGTCGGCCTCGGCGCCGTCCGCCTCGATGGTGACCTCGGTGCCGTGCTCGACTCCCAGGGCCAGCACCGAGAGCAGGCTGCGGGCCGAGGCCGCAGGCCGCCCCTCGACGCTGATGCGGACCTCGACGGGCTGCCTGGTGGCGGCCTCGACGAAGAGCTTGGCCGGGCGGGCGTGCAGCCCGCTGGCGGAGCCGACCGTGATGGTTCGCTTCGGCACTGGGACCTCCTGCTTCCTGGCGGGACGGCCGGCTTCAGGGCTCGATGGTGACCTTGATGGCTTCGCCGCGGGCGACGATCTCGATCGCCTCCAGGACGCCCTCCAGCGGAAGGCGGTGGGTGATCAGGTCGGCCACCGGCACCGCGCCCGAGGCGATCGCCTGCAGCGCCCGGGCGTTGTGCGCCGGGCTGGAGCCGTTGACGCCGACGATGGTCAGCTCGCGGTAGTGGATCTCGTTGGAATCGAGGGTGACCATCGGGTTGTCCTTGGGCAGCCCGCCGAAGAAGCTGATCCGCCCCTGGCGGGCGGCGAGCTGCGGCGCCAGCTCTTGCGCGGCGCCGGACGCCGCCGCGACGATGATCACGCTGGCGCCGTAGCCGTCGGTCTGCTTGCGCACCTCGTCGACCAGGTCGACCTCTGCCGTGCAGATGGCGGCGTCCGGAGCGACCAGCGCCGCGGCCTGTTCCAGCCGCGCGCGGTTGAGGTCGGCCAGCAGCACGCGGCCGGCCCCGCGGGAGCGGGCCAGGCGGGCGTGCAGGCAGCCGATCGGGCCAGATCCGATGATCAGCACGTCGTCGCCCTCGCCGACCCTGGCCAGCTCCTGCCCGTTCAGGACGCAGGCCAGCGGCTCGGTAACCGACGCCTCGGCGAAGGAGACCCCCTCGGGGACGCGGTTGACCCCGTTCACGCGCAGGACCTTGGCCGGGACCACCATGTGCTCGGCGAAGCCGCCGTCGTAGTGGTAGCCGATCGACTCCTGGTTGGGGCAGACGGTCATCTGGCCGCGGCGGCATTGGCGGCACTGGCCGCACGGGATCGCCGCGATCACCTGGACGCGGTCGCCGGGCCGCCAGCCGGTGACCTCCGCGCCGGTCTCCACCACCTCGCCGGCGATCTCGTGGCCGAGCACGCGTGGCGGGACGATGTGGGGATGGCCGTAGCGGGAGATCTTGACGTCGGTGCCGCAGGTGGAGCAGTTGCGCACGCGCAGCTTCAGGTCGCCGGGGCCGGGACCCGGCTCGGGGGCGTCCTCGAGCCGGATGTCCCCCGGAGCGTAGAAGCGGGCGACTCTCATGTGGTGGTGTCCTCCCGTTCCGGCTGGAGCAGCCGGATCACCTCGTCGGGGTCGTCGGCGGCTCGCAGCGCCTCGGCCTTGCCTGGCTCCAGCAGGATCTCGGCCAGCGCGGCGAGGATGCCCATGTGCCCGCTGCCCTGGGCGGCGATGCCGATGCAGATGGTGACCGGCTCGCCGTTGCCCCAGTCGACCGTCTCCGGGAAGCGCACGAACGACAGCGCGTCGCGATGGACCGCGTCCTTGCTGGCCAGGGTGCCGTGCGGGATGGCCACCCCTTCGCCGACGTAGGTCGAGATCGAGCGCTCGCGCTCCAGCATCGCGTCGATGTAGGAGGGGTCGACCGCGCCGGTGCCGACCAGCACCTGACCGCACCTGCGGATGGCCTGGTCGCGGTCGGCGGCGTGCTCGTGCAGGCGGATGGCGCCAGGCTCGAGCAGGTCCGCGGTCTCAGTCATGGAGCACCCCGCCGCCCTTGATCGCCTCGACGACCTTGGTCACCGCCGGGTCGCCGATGAAGACCTGGAAGGGGATGACCAGCTTGCCGGGCGCGCTGGCCCTGGCCCGCTCCGCCAGGCCGGCGTGGCAGACGATCACGTCGGCGTCGCTGGGAATGGAGGCGACCGGGGTGTGGTCGACCTGGACCGAGTATGCCTTGAGTTGCTTGCGGAGCTGGCCGGCGAGCATGACGCTGCTGCCCATGCCGGCGTCGCAGGCGACGACCAGCTTGTGGACGTCGCTGCCATTGATGGTGGTGGTCATGCCTGAACCTCCGTTGGCCTATGGGTGCGCGGGCGCGGGCGTGGAGCCGGCGGCGGGAGCGGTCCCGGTCGTGGTCTCGGTCTCCTCCTGCTCGTCCTCCGTGCTCTCCAGCCGACCGAACCCGAGCAGCGCCGAGGCCACGCCGAACGACACCGCGGCGGCGATCAGCACCCCCGCGCCCACTCCGAACCAGCCGCCCTTGGGCGTCACCGCCGCGTAGGCGAAGATGCTGCCCGGTGAGGGCGTGGCCACCAGGCCGGCGCCGGTGATCAGGAACACGATGATGCCGGAGGCGCCACCGAGGATGGTCGCCAGGATCAGGCGCGGCTTCATCAGCACGTAGGGGAAGTAGATCTCGTGGATGCCGCCCAGGAACTGGATGATCGCGGCGGCCGGGACGCTTGGGCGCAGCGACTTCGGCCCGAAGAAGAAGTAGGCCAACAGCAGCCCGATCCCTGGACCTGGGTTGGTCTCCAGCATGAACAGGATCGACTTGCCGTGCTGGACGGCCTGGGCGACGCCGAGCGGGGCGAGCACGCCGTGGTTGATGGCGTTGTTGAGGAACAGCACCTTGCCCGGCTCGATGATCAGCGAAGCGATCGGCAGCAGGTCGTGGCTGACCAGGTAGTCCACGCCGTGGCCGGCCACGCTGGTCAACCACCGCACCACCGGGCCGATCGCGTAGATCCCGAGCACCGCCATGCCGCCGCCGAGGATGCCCGCGGTGAAGTTGTCCACCAGCATCTCGAACCCCGCGCGGGTCCGTTCGGCGGTGAACCGGTCGACCCACTTGAGCAGGTATCCCGCCAGCGGGCCGATGATCATGGCGCCCAGCAGCATCGGCTGGTCAGCGGCCATCACCACGCCGATGGTGGCGACCGCGCCGACCACGGCGCCGCGCTGTCCATGGACGATGCGCCCGCCGGTGTAGCCGATCAGCACCGGCAGCAGGATCTTGATGATCGGGTCGACGAGCACGGCGAGCTTGGCGTTGGGCAGCCAGCCCGTCGGGATGAACAGGGCGGTGATCAGGCCCCAGGCGATGAACGCCGCGATGTTGGGCATGATCATGCCGGCCAGGAATGCGCCGAGGCGCTGGATGTTGGCCTTGACGCCGGTCCCTTGGACCGCTGGGGTGTAGGACATGGCCATGTGACGCCCTCCTTGGATGTGCGCCGACGAGGTCAGGACGAGCTGGGGTCGGGGCGGGCTCCAGCCGCCGGGGCCAGGGGTCGGGTGAGGTCGGGTACGTCGTGGAGATGGACGATCTCGCGGTGGATATCGGCGGCGGTGGGCATGCGGCTGCCGGGGAGGCCAACCGCCGCCGCGCCCCAGGCGAGCGCCTCGGCCAGCGCGGCGGCGCCCTCACCGCCCCCGGCGAGGAAGCCGGCGAGCAGCGCGTCGCCCGCGCCGACGCTGCTGCGGCGGGTCACGACCTCCGCCTCGCCGACGGTGACACCCTGCGCGTCCACCAGCACAGCGCCGTCGGCGCCGAGGCTGGCCAGCACCGTTCCGGCCCCCCACGCGCGCAGTTGCTTGGCGGCGTCGACCGCGTCGCCCAGTGACTCGATCGGGCGGCCGGAGGCCTCTGCCAGCTCCTCGCGGTTGGGCTTGACCAGGGCTGGCCCGGCGGCCACCGCGGAGACCAGCGCCGGACCGCTCGAGTCGACCGCGACGCGAATCCCGGCGGCGGTGCACCGCTGGTAGAGCCGCGCGTACACGTCGACCGGAACGCCGGGTGGCAGGCTGCCGCAGACCACCGCCCAGTCCTCCGGCCCGGCGGCAGCCAGCACCGCCGCCGCCAGCGCGTCCAGCTCGCCGGGCTCCAGCGGCGCGCCGGGCTCGTTGATCTTGGTGACGGTGCCGTCCGGCTCGACGATGGTGATGTTGGAGCGCGTCCGGCCGGCGATCGGGACGGCGTGGACCTCGACCCCCTCAGCGCGCAGCAGCCGCACCAGCTGCTCGCCCTCGTCGCCCCCGCAGGGCACCACCGCCGTGGAGCGGATGCCGTTGCCGAGCAGCGCGCGCGAGACGTTGACGCCCTTGCCGCCGGGGTCGAGATTGGCCGAGGCGGCGCGGATGACCGCGCCGCGCTCCAGCGCGTCGACCTCGATCGCGCGGTCCAGGCTCGGATTGAGCGTGAGCGTGACGATCATGCGAGGACCACCTCCGGGCCGGAGGCCTTCAGCGCGGCGGCGACGCGCCGGTCCAGGCCGCTGTCGGTGTAGATCACGTCGATGTCGCCCAGCTCGGCGAAGCGGGCCATGTTGTCGCTGCTGAACTTGGTGTGGTCGGCCAGCAGCACCGAGCGCCGCGCCGCCGCGACCATCGCGCGCTTGACCGCGGCCTCGGCCGGGTCCGGCGTGGTGAGGCCGTGCTCTGGCGTGCACCCGTTGGTGGCCATGAAGGCGACGTCGACGAACAGGTTCGACAGCGGCCGCAGCGCCAGGTCGTCCACGGTCGCCAGCGTGCGCCCGCGGACCCTGCCGCCGAGCATGATCACGGTCAGGTTCGGCCGCGACGCCAGCGCGATCGCCAGCGGCGGGGCGTTGACGACCACGGTCAGCTCGCGGTCGGTCGGCAGCACCTCGGCGAGCCGGCCGGTGGTGGTGCCGGCGTCGATGATGACCGAGCCCTCCTGGGGCAGGGCGGCCAGCGCGGCCTTGGCGATGCGCTCCTTCTCCGCGGTCATGACGGCGTTGCGGGCGGCCAGGGCGGGCTCGAAGCCGAGGCGCTCGACCGGGATGGCGCCGCCGTGCACCCGCCGCAGCACGCCGGCACGCTCCAGCACCGTCAGGTCCCTGCGGATCGTCTCGGCGGTGACGCCGAGGTCCTCGGCGAGGGTCACGACCTCGACCCGACCGTCCGCGCGGGTACGCTGCGCGATCTGCTGCTGCCGCTCTTCCGCGTAGATGTGGGTTCACCGCCGTTTCGATTTGGTTTTGTCTGTGTTTACACCCGGTACAGTTGGGAGTCAAGAAAAAGAAGAAGGCCCCGGGCGCTGGGACGCTTCCCCGTGCCCGGGGCCGTGCGCAACGGTCGCCGGCGTGTCACCGCTGAGCTATCGCCGGACCTTCCGCCACCGCGGCGCCGCCTGAGCGCGCGTCGGAGACCGCGCGGTTGCCGATGGCCAGGCCGGTCTGGGGGTCGAAGAAGTGGAAATGCGCCGGGTTCACCGACAGGCGGGCCCGGCGGCCGGGCCGCGCGGCCGTGCGCGAGTCGACCGCCGCCGTGAACACGCTGGTCCCTTTCGCAGCGACCAGCGGGATCGGGGCCGCGGCGGCCTCCGGGTCCTCCTCCACGCCCTCGACCTCCACGGGCGGCGCCTCCACCGTGAACAGCACGTGCATCTCGGAGCCCAGGTCCTCGGTGACGTCGGCGGTCACCTCGATGGTCGGGCAGCGCTCGTCGGGCCGCACCTCCGCGTCCTCGAAGTCCGAGGGCCGGATCCCGAGGATGACCGAGCGGCCCTGGTAGCGGCCGAGGTCGGCCTCGGCGGGGACGGGCAGCCGGAAGCGGTCGAAGCGGAGCTGGTCGCCGTCGACGGTCGCCTCCACCAGGTTCATCGACGGCGAGCCGATGAACCCGGCAACGAACAGGTTGGCCGGCCGGCGGAACAGCATCTGCGGAGTGTCCAGCTGTTGCAGCGCGCCGTCGCGGAGCACCGCGACCCGGTCCCCGAGCGTCATCGCCTCGACCTGATCGTGGGTGACGTAGACGATGGTGGTGCCGAGCTGCTCGTGGAGCCGGGCCAGCTCGGCGCGCATCTGCACCCGCAGCTTGGCGTCCAGGTTCGACAGCGGCTCGTCCATCAGGAACGCCTGCGGCTCGCGGACCATCGCCCGGCCGATCGCCACCCGCTGGCGCTGCCCGCCGGACAGGTCGGAGGGCTTGCGCGCCAGATAGTCCAGCAGCGCGAGCACCTTGGCCGCCTCGGTCACGCGCGGCTTGGCCTCCGCCTTGGGCGTGCGGCGCAGGCGCAGCCCGAAGCCGATGTTCTGCTCCACGGTCATGTGCGGGTACAGCGCGTAGTTCTGGAACACCATGGCGATGTCGCGGTCCTTGGGCTTGGCGTCGGTGACCACCCGGTCGCCGATGGTGATCTCGCCGCCGGTCACCTCCTCGAGGCCAGCGATCATCCGCAGGATGGTGGTCTTGCCACAGCCGGACGGCCCGACCAGCACCATGAACTCGCCGCCGTGGATGTCCAGCGAGACGTCGCGCACCGCCTGCACGCCGCCGGGGAACTGCTTGCTCACGTGCTCAAGGATGATGCTGCCCACTTGGCACCTCCTTGCGGGGTGGGTCCTGGACGCCGGCGAGGCGCTGGTGGGTGAGAGAGGCCCGCAGCCGCCGGGCAGCCTCCGGCGGCGCGCCGAGCCGGTCGAGGCCGAGCAGGGCGGCACCGACCACCGGCGGCGCGGTCACCTGCCGGAGCCTGGCGGTCGGCGCGATCGCGGTGATCCCGCTGCGGATGCGCTCCAGGAAGGCAGGGTCGTCCCCCCGGAAGATGCCGCCGCCCAGGACCACGTCGGTGTCCCGGTCGGCCAGGCCGAGCCGGCGGATCGCCGCCGTCGCCATGGTGACCACCTCGTCGGCCTGCCGCCCGACGATCTCGGCGGCCGCCCGGTCGCCAGCCGTGGCGGCCGAGAACACCAGCGGCGGCAGCTCCAGCACCCGGGCCTCGTCGATCCGTTCGAGGTAGATCGCCTCGACCACGGCGAGCGCCGACGGCAGCCCGAAGTGCTCGGGGACCAGGCGCTGGAGGGCGGTGGCCGGTCCGCGGCCGTCCTCGCCGCGCAGCGCCGCCCCGACCGCCGCCTCGCCGATGTGGCGGCCGCCGCCCCAGTCGCCCGACAGCGGGCCCAGCGCGGGGAAGCGCGCCTGGGCGCCGCCGGGGCCCACGCCCGCGCAGTTCATGCCGGCGCCGACCACCACGCCGACGCCCCAGGTGCGCTCGGTCCCCGCCCGCAGCACCGCGAACACGTCGTTGCGGAGCAGGCTCTCGCGCGCCCAGCGGCGGCGGGCGATCTCGGGCTCGAGCAGGGCGTCGTCGGCGGGGAGGTCCAGGCCTGCCAGGCACCAGACCCCGACCTGGGCGAGCGGCCGCTCCGCCGGGTCCAGCCCGCCGGCATCGCGGCAGGCGGCGGCGATCAGCGCCTCCAGCGCGTGCATCGCGCCCTGGAGCCCGAGCGCCTGGTGCGACGCGCCAGGGCCGCGAGCCGCGCCGAGCACCTCGCCGCTGGCGGCCACCAGCGCCGCGTCGGTCTTGGAGTTGCCGCCGTCGACGGCGAGGATCGCGATCTCGGCCACCGGCGCCTCACTGCGTCTGTGCTGGGAGAATAAGGAAACTTTCCTAACCAAGCCTAACCTGGGAATAATAGCAGCCACAGTATGCGGGGCAAGGGGCGCGCGGATGGGCTTGAAGATCGCGGTGGTGGGGGCTGGCAGCACCTACACCCCAGAGCTGGTGCAGGGCTTCGCCGCCCGCTCGGAGCGGCTGCCAATGGACGAGCTGGTGCTGCTCGACCCCGACGAGCAGCGCCTGGAGGTGGTCGGCGGCCTCGCCCGCCGCATGCTCGCGCGGGCCGGCTTCGGCGGCCGGCTGGAGCTGACCGGGCGGCTCGAGGAGGCGCTGGACGGCGCGGACTTCGTGATCGTCCAGCTTCGCGTCGGCGGGCAGGCCCAGCGGCGCATCGACGAGACGCTGCCGCTGGAGTTCGGCTGCATCGGCCAGGAGACCACCGGGCCGGGCGGGTTCGCCAAGGCGCTGCGGACCGTGCCGGTGGTGCTCGACATCGCCGAGGAGACGGCCCGCCGCGCCGCCCCCGGGGCCTGGCTGGTCGACTTCACCAACCCGGTCGGGATCGTCACCCAGGCGCTGCTCGACCAGGGCCACCGCGCCATCGGCCTGTGCAACGTGGCGATCGGCTTCCAGCGCCGGCTCGCCGCCCAGTTCGTGGTCGAGCCGCACCGCGTCGAGCTGGGGCACGTCGGCCTGAACCACCTCTCGTGGCTGCGGGCGGTCAGGGTCGACGGGGTCGACCGCCTGCCGGAGCTGCTGGAGGAGCACGCCGAGGCGCTGGCCGCGGAGGTCGAGCTCCCGGTCGAGCTGCTCCGCCTGCTCGGCGCGATCCCCTCGTCCTACCTGCGCTACTACTACATGACCGGCGAGGTCCTTGACGAGCAGCGCCGCCGCCCCTCCCGCGCCGAGGAGGTCGCCGAGATCGAGCTGGAGCTTCTGCGCCTGTACCGGGACCCGGCGCTCGACACCAAGCCGGCCCTGCTGGAGCGGCGCGGCGGCGCCTTCTACAGCGAGGCCGCCGCCCAGCTCGTCGCCTCGCTGCACGCCGGCACCGGCGACGTGCAGGTGGTCGACGTCCGCAACGACGGCGCCATCCCGGACCTGCCCGACGACGCCGTGGTCGAGGTCCCCGCCCGCGTCGACGCGGCCGGCGCCCACCCGCTGCCGCAGGATCCCCTGCCCCCTGAGCTCCTCGGCCTGGTCCAGCAGATGAAGGCCTACGAGCGCCTGACCGTTGCGGCCGCCCGCGGCGGCGACCGCGCGCTGGCCCTTGAGTCGCTGCTCGCCAACCCGCTGGTCGCCGACTACCGGGTCGCCGTGCCACTGCTGGACGCCCTGCTGCGCGCCAGCCGCGACCAGCTGCCGAGGTTCTTCCCCGGCTGATCAGCCGGGCGTCAGCTCGGCCGCGTGGCGCTGCACCTTGGCGAGCGCCTCGACGGCGTCCTCGACCCCCTGACGGCCGGCGCGGAAGACGTTCTCGTCCAGGTAGACCGTCTGGTGGAGGGCGAGGCGCTCGGCCACGGGGAAGGACATGCGCGCGGGGTCGAGCCGCTCGGCGTGCTCGACGGCCACCGGCAGGCGCGAGAGCGAGGGCTGGAAGAGGTCGTAGCGGCTCATCGGCGGGTAGCCGACCCAGGCGCCGACGCCCTCGGCCTCCAGGGCGTCGCAGACCAGCTCGTTGCCGGCTCCGGCGAAGGAGTCCGGCTCGATCAGCACGACGTAGCGGTAGAAGCTCCAGCGGGTGATGCGCCCGTCCGGAGGGATCAGCCGCAGACCCGGGATCCCGGCAGCCAGCTTCTCGAACCAGGCGGCGTTGGCGGCCCGCTCCGCCTGCTGGGCAGGGAACCGGTCGAGCGCGACCAGCAGCAGCGCGGCGTGCAGCTCGCTCAGGCGGTAGTTCGCGCCGAAGGTGTAGTCCTTCCCGGCGGCGTCCTTGGGGCGGCCACAGTCGATCAGCGAGTGCGCGCGGCGCGCCAGCTCCTCGTCGCCGCAGAGCAGGCTGCCGCCCTCGCCGGCGGTGAGCAGCTTGTAGGACTGGTGACTGAACGACCCGAACTCGCCGAACGCGCCGGCGCCCCGGTCGCGCCAACGCTGCCCGTGGGCGTGGGCGCAGTCCTCCACCACGGCCAGCGAGTGGCGCCGCGCGATCTCCATGAGCCGGTCCATGTCGGCCATCTGGTGGCCGAGGTGGACCGGCATGATCGCGCGCGTCCGCGGGGTGACGGCGGCCTCGGCCAGGTCCGGGTCGATGGTCAGCGTCAGGGGGTCGACGTCGCAGAAGACCGGCAGCGCGCCGGCGGCCATGGCCGCGTAGGGGGTTGCGGCGAAGGTCAGCGCCGGCACCAGCACCTCGTCGCCCCAGCCGATCCCGAGCGCCTTCAGGGCCACTTCCATGGTGACGGTGCCGTTGGCCATCGCCACCCCGTGCGTGGCGCCCTGGTAGCGGGCGAAGCGGGCGGCGAACTCCGCCGCCAGCGGCCCCGGCTCGGGGAAGCCGCCCCAGTGGCCGCTGCGCACGACCGCGGCCACCATCTCCACGTCGCGCTCGTCGTGCACCGGCCACTCCGGGTAGCCGCGGGGCCGGACCGGTGTCCCGCCGCGGATCGCCAGTTCCGCCATGGCGTCTCCTTTCCCGCTCAGGGCGCTCGTCCCGGCTGGCCCGGCGCCGCCCCGGCGCCTCCCCGTGCCGGCCGGGCGCTGCCCCGGCGCCGCCCCCCGGCGGGTCCCGGATCCAGGGTTGACTTCCCGGACGTGCCATCAATAATGAACGAGGCAGGAAGGCTTCCTAACTATAACAGGTGGGCGCAGTGGCGGAACCGCCGTTGACCGTTGGCACGCCGAGCCTCCTGCGCGCGATGAACGCCCGCACGATCCTCGACCTGGTCAAGCGCAGCGGACCGATCTCCCGAGCCGAGGTGGCCAGGGCCAGCGGCCTGTCCAAGCCGACCGTCTCGCTCGGCCTGGCCGCGCTGCTGGAGGCCGGGCTGGTCCGCGAGATGGGCCGGTCCAGCGGGGGCCGCGGGCCTACCGCCGTGCTCTACGAGCTGAACCCGGAGGCCGGGCGGGTCGTGGGCGTCCACGTCGGCCGCCACTGGGTGCGGGCCGCCCTGGCCGACATCACCGGCAACGTGGTGGCGCGCCGCGTCGAGCGGGCGAGGATCTCCAGCGCCCGTGGCCTGATCGGCCAGCTCGGCGCGATCGCCCGCGGGCTGGCGACCGAGGTCGGGATCGGCTGGGACCAGGTGAGCCACGTGATCGTCGGCAGCCCTGGCGTGTTCGAGCCGACGCGCGGCGCGGTCATCCTGGCTCCCAACCTGCCCGGCTGGGGGCGCCACGGGCTGGTCGAGGCGCTGCGCGACGAGCTCGGCAGCCACGTCGGGGTCGAGAACGACGTGAACCTGGCCGCGGTCGGCGAGCAGTGGAAGGGCCACGGCCATGGCGTCCGCAACTTCGGCTTCCTGTCGGTCGGCACCGGCGTCGGCATGGGCCTGGTGCTCGGCGGCGAGCTGTACCGCGGCTCCAGCGGGGCGGCCGGTGAGGTCGCCTACCTGCCGGTCGGCGCCGATCCCTACGACCACCACGTGCGGCGCCGCGGCGCCTTCGAGGAGGCCACCAGCGGCGCCGGCGTGGTCCGCATCGCGCACGAGGTCGGCATGAAGGGGGCGCTCACCCCCAAGCGGGTCTTCGCCCTGGCCCGCAAGCGCGACCCGCTCGGCCTCGAGGTGGTCGAGCGGGAGGCGCGGCGGCTCGCGCTCGGGTTGGCCGCGGTGGCCGCGGTGGTCGACCTGGAGCTGGTGATCCTCGGCGGCGGCATCGGCGGCAACGCCGACCTGCTGCTGGAGCCGATCGGCGCCGAGCTCCGCACCCTCTCGCCGATGCGGCCGCGGCTGGTCGGTTCGGCGCTCGGAGACGACGCCGTGCTGCACGGTGCGGTGGCCACCGCGCTGGCTGCCGCCCAGGACCGGCTCTTCGACCCAGCACGCCTGCTCGATCAGAAGGAACTCGTGGTCTGAAATCCAACGAGCGGGAGCCCTCGCCCGGAAGGGAGTCTCACATGAGACGACAACTCATCGGCCTTGTCGCATTAGCGCTGCTCGCCGCTGCCTGCACGGCGGGAGGCGGCGGCTCCGAGCCGGTGCAGACAGTGGCCAACACCGCCCAGCACGCACCGCTGACCCTGACCGTGTGGAGCAACTTCACCTCGCGCGAGTACAACGTCACCACCAGCGCGCTCAACATGATCACGAAGAAGTACCCGTGGCTGACGGTCAAGCACGTCGGCGGCAAGGAGGACGCGCCGATCGAGCGGGCGATCAGTGGTGGGAACCCGCCGGACGTGGCGATCTCGTTCACGCCGGACAACGCCGCCAAGTACTGCCAGACGGGAGCGTGGCAGGACCTCAACCCGTACCTGCAGACCGACAAGATCGACAAGAACGCGGTCTGGCCGTCGGGTGTGTTCAGCTACACCTCCTTCGAGAACAAGCAGTGCGCGCTGCCGATGCTGACCGACGCGCAAGGCCTGTACTACAACGTCGACCTGCTCAAGAAGCACGGCTTCAGTGAGCCGCCGAAGACGGTCAGCCAGCTCGCCGACATGGCCAAGAAGCTGACCGAGTACAACCCGGACGGCAGCATCAAGGTGGCCGGGTTCGTCCCGCTGTTCGGGTTCTACAGCTCGACCACGCCGAACGTCCTCGGCCACGCGTTCGGCGCGAAGTGGTATGACGAGTCTCTCAAGCCCACGCTCGCCTCCGACCCCAACTGGGCCAAGATGCTGCGGTGGCAGAAGTCGCTGGTCGACGCCATCGGCTACGACAAGCTGCAGAAGTTCGCCGCGTCGCTGGGCGGCGCCAACTCGGAGTTCTCCGCGCAGAACGGCTTCGAGACCGGCAAGATCGCCATGATGGTCGACGGCGAGTGGCGCAACGCGTTCATCGCGGGTGACAAGTCCAAGGTCAACTATGCCACCGCGCCGTTCCCGGCCGACGACGCCCAGGCCGACCTGTACGGCGCGCAGCTGATCGGCGGCACCATCGCCGGCATCCCCAAGGGCGTGAAGCACCCGGCCGAGTCCTGGCTGCTGCTCAAGTTCATGACGACCGACAGCAACTACCTGACCACCCTGGCGCACGGGCTCAAGAACGTGCCGAGCACGTTCGAGTCGCTGAAGGACCCGGTGCTGCAGAACGACCCGCACTTCAAGACGTTCATGGACGTCTTCCAGAACCCCAAGTCGACCTTCAAGCCGATCACCCCGATCGGGATCACCGACGTCAACCTGTTCCTCAGCTTCGGCCAGAAGTGGCAGGCGGGCAAGGTGAGCGACCTGACCGCCGGCCTCAAGGGCCTCGACAGCCAGATCGCCAAGCAGCAAACGCTCGGGTAGGGAGGAACGACATGGCCACCGTCGCGGAGCGGCCGCCGGCCGCCGCTCCCGAACAGGCCCGCGCCGCTGAGCGCCGCCGCCGTAGGCGGCGCTCAGCCTGGCGACGCCAGTGGGTCGCGCTGGCGTTCATGTCCCCGTGGATCATCGGGTTCACCGCGTTCTACGTGTACCCGATGGCGTCGAGCCTGTACTTCTCGTTCACCAAGTACGACATCCTGAGCCAGCCGAGATGGACCGGTTTCGGCAACTACCGCTTCATGTTCACCAGCGACCCGCTGTTCTGGGTGTCGCTTCGCAACACGCTCTGGATCATCGCGATCCTGGTGCCGCTCCAGGTGATCTTCGCGATCGCGACCGCCTCGGTGCTGACCAGGGTCAAACGCGGGCTCACCGTCTACCGGACGATCTTCTTCCTGCCCTCGATGGTCCCACTGGTGGCGGCGGCGCTCGGCTTCATCTACCTGCTCAACCCGGCCGGGCCGGTCAACCGTCTCCTGCACCTGCTGCACCTGCCGCAGCCGCTGTGGTTCATCGACCCGCGCTACACCAAGCCGGGCCTGGCGCTGATCGGCCTGTGGGGCATCGGCCAGGTCATGATCATCTTCCTCGCCGCCCTGCTCGACGTGCCGAGGCAGCTCTACGAGGCGGCCGAGATCGAGGGCGCGAACCCCTGGCAGCGGTTCCGCCACGTGACCCTGCCGATGATCTCCCCAGTGATCTTCTTCTCCGTGATCATCGGGATGATCCAGGGCTTCCAGTACTTCACCCAGGCCTACGTGATCTCCAGAGCGGGCGATCAGACCAACCCCGTCGGCTATCCGCAGGACTCGCTGCTGTTCTACTCGAGCCACCTGTACCAGCAGGGCTTCGAGGGCTTCCACATGGGCTACGCCGCCGCCCTCTCCTGGGTCATGTTCATCGTGACCATGACCTGCACCATCCTGCTCATCCGCGGCTCGCGCCGGTGGGTGCACTACCAGGGAGGCTTCCGGTGACCGCGGTCTCCGCTCCGGGCACTGCCGCGCCGGTCTCGCGCCGCCTTGTGCCCCCCTCGATCCGGCGCCGCCGGATCCTCATGTCGGTCGCCAACCACTCGGTGGCGATCGCGCTGTCGGTCGCGTTCCTGCTCCCGTTCGTGTTCATCCTGGCGACCGCGCTCATGACCAACCAGCAGACGCTTTCGCCGAACATCTGGCCGCATCCGTTCGCGTGGTCGAACTTCAAGACGGTGTTCCAGTCCTTCCCGTTCGTGCGCTACACCGTGAACACCGTCACCTACGCGGGGCTCGCCACCGTCGGGGTGCTGCTGTCCTGCACGCCGGTGGCCTACGCCCTGTCGCGCCTGCGCTGGCGCGGGCGGCAGGTCGCCTTCATGCTGGTGCTCTCGACCCTGATGCTGCCGCCGCAGGTCACCGTCGTGCCGCTGTACGTGATCTTCGTGCGGCTGCACTGGGTCGGGTCGCTCAAGCCGCTGATCGTGCCGTTGTTCTTCGGCGACGCCTTCACGATCTTCCTGCTGCGCCAGTTCTTCATGACCATCCCGCAGGAGCTGTCCGACGCCGCGCGCGTCGACGGCGCGAGCGAGTTCCAGATCCTCACCCGCGTGATCGTGCCGCTCGCCAAGCCGGCGCTCGCCGCGGTGGCGCTGTTCCAGTTCCTCTACTCCTGGAACGACTTCTTCAACCCGCTGCTGTACGCCGGCAGCAACCCCAACGCGTGGACGCTGGCGGTGGCCCTGCAGCAGTTCACCGCGCTGTCACGAGGGGTGCTGTGGAACATGCAGATGGCGGCGTCGCTGCTGTTCGTGCTGCCGGTGATCGTCATCTTCGTCTTCGCCCAGAAGGTGTTCGTCGAGGGGATCACGCTGACCGGGGTCAAGGGGTAGGCATGGCGCTGCGTGTCGGCCTGGTCGGCGCCGGCTGGATCATGGACCGCCACGCGCGCGCCGTGATCGAGCACCCGGGCGCCGAGCTGGTGGCCGCCGCCAACTGGCGGGAGCCGTCGCTCGCCAAGCTGGCCGAGCGCCACGGCATCCCCCGGACCACCACCGACTGGCGGCGGGGAAGCTCGGCGAGGTGGTCAAGACCCGCAGCTACGGCGTGCACGCGAAGTGGGGTCCCTCCGGATGGTTCACCGACCCCAGGCTGGCCGGCGGCGGCGCGCTGGTCGACATGGGCGTGCACGCGATCGACACCACCCGCTTCCTGCTCGGTGACCCGCTGCCGTCCCGGGTGCTGGCGACCGTGGCGACGCGCTATGGCGACTACCCCGTCGAGGACGACGCGATCCTCCTGGTGAGCTGGTCGAACGGCACCAACTCGATCGTCGAGTCGGGCTGGTGGCAGCCCCACCTCGGCGGCCTCGAGGCCGACACCGAGGTGTACGGCACGGGCGGCTACGCTCGGGTCTGGGAGCGGACCGAGATGCCAGCGGACTACCAGCACTGCACCCAGCCGATGTACTCCGCGCAGATGGCCGAGTTCGTGGAGGCGCTGGCCGCCAGCCGCGCCCGAGCGGCGAGGACGGCCGCGTCGTCATGGAGATCGTGGAGCGGGCGTACGCCGTGGCCGCCGGCTGATCAGCGGTCGGCGGGCCGCTCAGACCGGGCGCGGGAGCCCCTGCGCGTCCGGAGCGGGTCGGGTTGGGTCTGCTGTGGGAACCGGATGGTGTACTCGCGCTCCAACTCCAGCATGCGCTCGGTGTGGTTCAGCAGCGCCTGGCGCGAGCCGTGGAAGAACGTCTCCTCGCGGGTCGAGTACAGATAGCGGAGCTCACGCTCCAGCGCCTCGTCGTCCAGCCGATGCGGATCGAGGCCGAACTTGTCCGCCATGGCAGTCCCTTCCATCGGGTAACCCGGCCCGGCAGTTGCCCTTCCCAGGCACTTGCACTACCACAAGGGTAGCTGGTCGCCGAACCGGCGGCTGTCCGTGCCGTCCCGTCGCCTCCGAGGAGGGCCGATGTACCTGATCCGTGAGCGTTTCTTCCGTTTGGGCGAGGATTCGGAGATCACCGACGACCAGGGCCGGCCGGTCCTGCACGTCGACGGCAAGGTGCTGACCCTGCGTGATCGCCTGGTCCTCCGCGATCCCGAGGGGCACGAGGTCGCCCAGGTGCAGCGGAAGCTGGTCGCGCTCCGGCCGACCTACGAGATCACCGTCGGCGGGCGGGAGGTCGCCGAGGTGCGCAAGCACTTCTTCACGCCCTTCGGCGACCGCTTCACCATCGACATTCCCGGCCCCGGCGACCTGGAGATGGCCGGCAACCTGTTCGACCACGAGTTCACCGTCCGCCGTGGCGGTCAGATGGTGGCGACCGTCTCCAAGCGCTGGTTCACCCTTCGCGACACCTACGCGGTCGACATCGCCCCGGGCGAGGACGACTTGGTGATCCTGGCCAGCGTCCTCGCCCTCGACCTCGCCGAAGACCGCGAGCGCCGCGCTCACGACCACCAGTGAGCCGGGTCACGCCGTGACGTGGGGGGGCCGCCCGTCGCCAGGCCCTCCGCCCTCGTCGCCGAATCTCCGCACCTACACAGATAGCCACCCGATCGGACTATTGACGCGTCCGGTAGATTTCGCCGGGTTGTGCGGGCGAGTGTCGCCGGGGAGGGCGGGGGGGCGTGGGGTTTCGCGTCGGGCTGACGTACACGAGCTTCTCTGGCATGCCGCAGGCCATGTGGGCCGCGCTGCGCGAGGACGGGCACGACGTCATTCGGCCCGAGGACCTGGGCTTCCCCACCCCGATGTCGGCCGAGGACATGCGGCGATTCGCCAGGCGCACCGATCCCGACGTGATCTTCTGCCCGTTCTTGAAGGAGGTCGTGCCGCCGGAGGTCTGCGAGCGCTGGACGACCTGGATCCCGCACCCGGGCATCCGCGGCGACCGCGGTCCCTCCTCGCTGTCGTGGGCGATCCTCGACCAGGAGCCGACCTGGGGGCTGACGATGGTCCGCGCCGAGCGGGCGAGCCGCCCGGAGGAGCTCGACTCCGGCAACGTCGGGGCCTGGCGCGTGTTCGCCATGCCGGAGGGGGCCACCATGGCCGAGGTCTACGCTCAGCATGTCGTCCCGCTGGCGATCGATTGCGCCCGGGAGATCCTCGACCGGATGGCGATCGATCCCAGCTACGTCGGCGTGCCGCTGGCCTCGGGCTACGGCCGCTCGGTCGCCGGCAGGCACCGGCCGGCGCTGCGGCAGGACCGGCTGGCGTTCGGCTGGGAGGACTCGGCCGACGACATCGTCAGGAGGATCCACGCGGCCGGCTTCGGCGTCAGGACGGAGCTGGCGGGCCAGCCGGTGAGCGTCTACGACGCGCATCCGAACCATGGCCAGAGCACCCGGTTCCGGCCAGGCGAGGTCCTCGCGCACCGCGACGGCGCCGCGCTGGTCGGTGCCGGCGACCACCGCGGCATCTGGATCGGCCACGCCAAGATCAGGAGCGTCGACGGTGGCCGCGGGCTGAAGCTGCCCGCGGCGCACACGCTCCGCTCCCGCCTGCACAAGATGCCCGAGAGCGTCGCGCGGATCGACGCTCCCCGCGCCTACCAGGTCGTGCGCTACCGGCGGGTCGGTCAGCTGGGGTGGATCCACGCCGCCCCCTACAACGGCGCCGCCTCGACGGCCTTCTGCGGCCGGCTGCTGGCGGCGCTGCGGTACGCCGCTGAGCAGGACACCACCGCGATCGCCGTGAGCGGGGGCGGGGCGGCCTGGAACAACGGCATCCACCTCGGGGTCATCGAGGCCGCCGACGATCCCCGAGCCGAAGCGTGGGAGAACATCCGGCGGATCGACGACGTCGCCGAGTTCGTCTTCAACCTGTCGCGTGGGCGCGGCGGCGCGCGCCCGCAGACCACCATCGCGGTGCTGAGCGCCTCCGCCGGCGCCGGCGGCGCGGTGCTGTCAGCGTGCTTCGACGTGGTACTCGCGCGGCGGTCCATCAACCTCAACTACCACTACGCCACCATGGGGCTCCGCGGCTCGGAACTGCGCAGCCTGGTGCTGCCGCTGCGCGCCGGCGCCGAGGTCGCCGACCGGCTGCTCGCGGAGTGCCTGCCGACCAGGCCGACCACCGCGCTCCGGCTCGGCCTGGTCGACGCGATCGGGCCGGACGACCCCGCGGCATTCGACCGCTGGGCCCGAGAGCTGGCCGCTCACATCGCCGCCGACCCACCCCAGGCGCCGCCGCCGATGGACACCGCGCCGTACCGCGACCGCGAGCTGGCCGACATGTGGCACGACATTTTCGAGGATCGCCACGGCTTCCAAGCCCGCCGCCGCCGCTTCCTCGGCCTCTCCGGGTAGCCGCGCGGCGGCGCGGCAGGCAAACACCAGCAGGGTGCCGTTCGGATGTCAGGCGGCCACCGTCCAGCGAAGCGGCCACGAGGCGGTGGTGATCGCCCCCGGGGCCGGGTCCGGGACGCTACGCGGGAGCGGAGGGGGTGCGCGGGCCCAGCTAGCTGCCTCGCTGGTGGACGGCGCTCGGGGCCTGGCTGTTGGTGCTGATCACCGGGCTGTGGAGGGCGCTGCCCTGTACCCATTGCTGCCACGGCAGCTGCCAGTAGCCGTAGCCGTTGTTCCACGCCAGCTCGCGGTCGGTGCCGGTCACGGTGACGATGTCGCCGCGCTGGGAGATGGCGTAGAACCAGGCCGCAAACTCCGGCGAGGCGTTGACGCAGCCGTGGCTCACGTTGCTGGTGCCCTGCGCCCACACCGACCAGGGCGCCGAGTGGACGTACTCGCCGCTGTTGGAGATCTGCACCGCGTCGAACACGGTCAGCTTGTAGTAGCGGGGGTCGGCGGGGTCGGTGACGTGCATCCACGCGGAGGTCATGACCACCGGGTTGGCCTTGCGCATGACCGCGTGGATGCCGTTGGTGGTGGTGAACATCCACGAGCCGCCCCGTCCGGCGCTGATGCCGACGTCGCGGACGCGCCTGCCGTTGCGGCGCACGATCATCCGGTGGGTCGTGACGTTGACCACGCTGAGGTTGGCGTCGCCGATCTTGAACTGCCGGGTGGTGTCGCTGGTGCCGTAGACGTCCTTGGCGGCGCGCACCCCTGCCAGGTGGGCGGTCAGGGTGACCTGCTGGTGGGGGGGCCAGTAGGTGCGGGTGCGGAAGATGACCTGCTGGTCGCTGAGCCAGCGCCAGGCGCCCTTGGCCGGCTTGGTGGAGCGGACCTCCAGGGCGCGTTCCACCTGGTCCTTGTTGCGGACCGCCCGGTCGAAGGTGACGATGATCGGCATCCCCACGCCGACCGTCTCCCCGGGGCTGGGGGTGACGTCGGCGATGGCGATGGTCTGCGAGGCCGGCTGGGTGGTGAAGCTGCTCGACGCGGTGGTGGTCCTGCCCTGGGGGCTGATGGCGGTGGCGCGCACCGTATACGACCTGCCGGGCACCAGCGTCCAGCGCGTCCGCCAGCTCGAGTGGTCGCTCGACAGCACGCCGGGGAGGCTGTCGCCCTTGGAGCCCTTCGGCAGCACGGTGACGTGGTGCAGGGTGCCCTTGGCCGCCTTGACCACCACGCCGAGGTCGGGACGGACCCCGGTGGAGCCGTCCTTGGGGGTGATGACCAGGCGTGGAGCGGCGGGCGAGACCTTGCCGGAGCCGGCCGAGGTCGGCGCCGCGCTTGCGTTCGTCTGCGACGCCTGCCCGACGAGCGTGCCCGAGGCCGTGAACAGCAACGCCGATCCCAGCAGCGCGAGCACCCTGCCCGCGAGGCTGAATTCCCGCGCGCCCGCGCTCAACCGCACTCTTGACCTCCAAGGAGCTGCCCCGTCCGTGGAGGGATGCTAACGCCGAAACGGAAAGAAGGAGGCACACCGGGGCGCATCGCAACCAACCCGAGATCAGGGGATAGGTCCGGCTGAAGCTGCCGAGGTTTGGAGAAATAGATGGAGATCAGCTTGGCGGGACCCGCGCCACCACCGCCGGACCGAGGGACCGCTCATCGTCTCCTTCCAATACGCGTTGCATGCTCGACATACAATTGCATATCATATGGCCATGGCACTCGTACAGGTTCGCGATGTCCCCGAGCCAATCCTCCGGACGCTCAAGGCGCAGGCGGCTGAGCGCGGTCTCACGCTGACCGCCTACCTCCGTGCCGAGCTCGCCAGGCTCGCCTCGCGTCCCACCAACGCTGAAATCGTCGAGCGGCTCGCCCGCCGCAACCGCCGCGGCGGCCCCACGACCACCGACACGGTGGCGGAGATCCGCAGAATCCGCGATGCTTCGTGATCGTCATCGAATCGTCCGCGATGGTGGACGCCCTCGTCGACGAACCCGTCAATCCCGAGCTGCTTGCGCTGCTCGCCGACGAGGAGCTGCATGCGCCGGCGCTGCTGGATTTCGAGGTTGCCAGCGCACTCCGCGGCCATGCGCTCGGCGGCAAACTCGACCATGCGCGACTCGACGAGGCGGTCGAGGACTTCAGTGCCTTCAGGATCGAGCGCCATCACATGACCGACCTGCTGGGTCACATCCTCGACCTGCGCGAGAACTTCACGGTGTACGACGCCACCTACGTGATACTTGCTCAGGCGCTCGAGGCCCCACTGGTTACCGCCGACGCCAAGATGAACGAGGCCAAGCGTGTCGGGGTGGATGTGCGCGTTTTTCGGATGGAGGGGTGAGCGGACCTCGACGCGTACGCCTGGGAGGCCTGAGACGGCGCCGCGCCCGGTGATCACGACCTGGCCGGTGCGCCCCGACGAGCTGGTCGGCGTGCAGGTGGCGCTCGGCCAGGCGACCCCGCCGGCGTGGTCGCCGCCTGCCTCCCCGCCGGGCTCCCCGCCGCGAATCGGGGGGTGCTTCGTGTGCTTCGCCCGAGGGATCGCCGGGGTCGGCGAGGCAGGCGACCCCGCGTTCGCCGCGGCGGCGGTACTGCGGGACAGGCGTGTGCTGGCCCGTGCGGTGGTGCGCGGCGCCGCCGGCGCGCCCTACCTGCCGGCGCTGCTGGCGCTGCGGGAGGGCAGGCTGCTCGAGGCGGCCGTGCGCGCCCTGGACGAGGCGAGCTCGCCCGAGGTGCTGCTGGTCAACGCCTCCGGGCGTGACCATCCACGGCGCGCCGGGCTGGCGCTGCACCTGGGGGCGGTGCTGGGTGTGCCCACGGTCGGGGTGACCAACCGGCCGCTGGTCGCCGAGGGGGACTGGCCGGGCCCGACCGCCGGCGCGACGGCGCCGCTGCGACTGAGCGGGGAGCTGGTGGGCTACTGGCTGCGGGCCCGGCGGGGCGGCAAGCCGGTGGCCGTGCACGCCGCCTGGCGGACCGACCCGGACACCGCCGTCGAGGTGGTGCGCGGCGCCATCCGCCGCGCCCGCACCCCCGAGCCCCTGCGCCGCGCCCGCACCGCTGCCCGCGCCGCCCGCGGGACCGAGCGACCGTCCGCACGCTGACCGCGGAACCGGGTCTGCCAGCAGCGGAAACGGTTCGATCGCGCGATCGCGCGTGGCACCGTCGCATCGGCAGTCACGACCGAGCAGAGCGGGAGGCAAGCATGTCCAACCTCGTGCCCGTCGTCATCGAGCAGACCAGCCGTGGCGAGCGGTCCTTCGACCTCTACTCGAGGTTGCTCAGCGGCCGGATCATCTTCCTGGGGACCCCGGTCGACGACACCAGCGCCAACCTGATCATGGCGCAGCTCCTGCACCTGGAGAGCGAGGACCCCGACAAGGACATCAACCTCTATATCAACTCGCCTGGCGGCTCGGTCACGGCCCTGCTCGGCATCTACGACACCATGCAGTACATCCACGCCGACGTGTCCACCACGTGCCTGGGCTTCGCGGCCTCGGCCGCCGCGGTCATCCTGGCCGGCGGCGCCACCGGCAAGCGGTTCGTTCTGCCCCATTCAACGGTCCTGCTGCACCAGCCGTCCGGCGGCGCCCAGGGGCAGTCGGCCGACATCGACATCCAGGCGCGCGAGATCCTGCGCATGCGGAGGCTGGTCAACGAGATCCTCGCCAGGCACACAGGCCAGGAGTACGAGCGGATCACCCACGACACGGACAGGGATTTCATCCTGAACGCCGAGCAGGCGGTGGAGTACGGGCTGGCCGACGAGATCCTCTCCAACCGGCAGGTCGTCCCCACGCTCAACGCGGTCGGCGCCGGCATGCCCGAGCTGGTCGACGGCGTCGCCGCCCGGCGATGAGCGCCATGCGGCCGGCCGCCCCGCGGCTGCCGGCGCTGACCGACGCCGAATGCTCGTTCATCGACCATTACCTGGCACTGGTCGACCTGCTGGCGCGCATCAACCCGACCCGTAGCACCGGTCGCACCTACCCGAGCCTGCGCGCGGCGCAGTCGCTGGTCGGGGAGGCCGAGGCGCTGCGCAGGGCGATCGAGCTGATGTGGGAGCGCGGCGAGCGCGAGATCCACGTGAGCACGCTCACGCGGGCGCTCCGCGCGCTCGACGGCGAGCGCCGGAGCGCCCGCATCGCCATCCCACCTTGAGAAACCCACCGGCCGCCCGGCGTTAAGCTGTAGCGGGGCGACGGTGGGAGTGGGTCGGGAGAGGAGCGCGAGCGTGAACCCCGCGGCAGTACCTCCGATCGGGGCACGCATCCGTGAGCAGCGCACGCGACGCGGCGTCACGCTGCGCGCGCTGGCCAGGGACATCGGCGTCTCCGCCAGCCTGATCTCGCAGATCGAGACCGACAAGAGCCAGCCGTCGGTCAGCACCCTGTACGCCATCACCACTGCGCTCGGCATCTCGGTCGAGGACCTGTTCGACGCCCGCCGTGACGAGCCCCAGCCGGTGCAACCAGCGGAGGAGCCGGCGCGGGCGAGCGACCTGGCGCCGGCGGCGGCCCTGCCCGGCCACGCGCGGGCGCCGAACGGCGGGAAGACGCCGCCGAGCGCGATCAGAGTGATCGGCCCCGACCGGGGGCGACGGGTCGGCCCGGTCGTCGAGCCGGCCGGGCGCGAGATGCTCACGCTGGACTCGGGGGTCACCTGGGAGCGGCTCGGCCAGGTGCCGGACGCCCACGTCGACTTCCTGCTGATCACCTACCCGCCCGGCAGCGCCTCCTCCGGCTCCGGCGCGCTGATGCGTCACTCCGGGACCGAGTACGGCTACGTCCTCAACGGTGAGCTGGTCCTGACCCTGGGCTTCGACGACTACCGCCTGCGGGCGGGCGACGCGGTCTCATTCGACTCGACCACACCGCACGCCTACCGCAACGACGGCAACGAACCGGCGGTTGGCGTCTGGTTCGTCCTGGAACGTCCTGACTGAAGCCGAAGGGGTCATGGGCGGGATCGCGCTCCCGCCCATGACCCTTGAACGGCTACCGGGTGGCGGGCTGGTAGGTGAGCCAGACGTTGCCGGACTTGAAGGGCTTGACGCTCACCAGCTTCAGGCCGATCCGGTCCTCGGCAGTCCGGAACAGGGAGTGGCCGTCGCCCAGCACGACCGGCATCACCATGATCCGCAGCTCGTCCACCAGCCCGGCCCGCAGCAGGTTCACGGTCAGGTTGGAGCTGCCCATGATCACCATGTCCTTACCGGGCCGCTGCTTGAGCCTGGTCAGCTCGCCGACGACGTCGTCCTTGACGAGCCGCGTGTTGGCCCAGGTCGCCTCCCCGAGCGTTCGGGAGACCACGATCTTGTTCAGGCTGTTCATCGCGCCGGTGACCTCGGGGTCGTTCTGCTCGGCGGCGGGGGTCGGCCAGTAGCTGGCCATCCCCTCGTAGGTGACCCGACCGAAGATCAGGGTGTCGACCTCGCCGAGCTGCTCGATGGCGAACTGGTTGAACTCGTCGTCGACGACCGGCCAGTCGAACTCCTGGTTGGGGCCCTCGTAGTAGCCGTCAACGCTGGACACCAGGAACGCGAAGATCCTCCGCATCGGAACTCCTTTGGTGGTTGCTTCGGCATCTTTGTGGACGCCCTTCGCACGAGACGTCGGAGCCGGCGAGGCCGTATCGACATCGCTCAGCGGTCTAATTCCACGCGGTTTGCAAGCCGATGACAGTCGAGACGGCACGCGTGAGGAGCGCGAAACACCCAGGAGCGAAGATGAGCGTTGCGAGATGATCCGGCCGTGGCGGCGGCCGCGGCTGGCGGTCGCCCTGGCCGCCGCCTGGCTGCTGGCCGCCTGTGGTGGCGGCACCGGTGGCGGGAGCGGCGGCACGCCGACCCTGAACTGGCAGTACCTGGCCACCCACCCCGTCGGCGGCGTACGGTCGCCTGGTTAGGTCGAGGCGGGAGGGGGGACGAGGATGAGCGAGCGCGCGAAGCGGGGTGACGCGGCGGCGCTGGCCGCCCTGCGCAAGGCCGATCCGGTGATCGCCGTGATGATCGATGCCAATCCCGACTTCGACCCGGACGGCTGGCTGCGGATGCTGCCGAAGATGGACGAGTTCGGCGTGCTGATCTTCCAGGTCGCCGGCCAGCAGCTCTCGGTCGCGGTGACGCGGACCATGCTGAACCGCCTGATGGACCAGTTCGGCGGCAAGCTCCCGACGCCGCGGCAGATGCTGGCGGCCGATCCGGAGAGCATCCGCGCCGCGGGCTTCTCCCACCGCAAGGTGCAGACGCTGCGCGAGCTGGCGCAGCGGTTCGTCGACGGCCGCCTCGACCCCAAGGAGCTGCGGCGGCTGCCCGACGAGGAGGTGGTGGCGCGCCTGATCGAGGTCCCGGGCGTCGGCCGCTGGACCGCCGAGGGGTTCCTGACCATCGCGCTGCGCCGCGACGACGTGGTGCTCGCCGGTGACCTCGCGCTCCGCAAGGCCATCCAGCAGGCGTACGCGCTCGACCACCTCCCCAGCCAGTCCGAGGTGCTGGCGATCGCCGAGCCCTGGCGCCCCTACCGCAGCCTCGCCGTGAAATACCTGTTCGCCTCGGTCTACCAGCCCCGCCCCTCGCCGACGCCCTGATCACGGGCACCGACGGCGTCCTGGTGGGACGCGAGCGGACCCTGGGCGACCCGCCCACACCCAGGTCGTCGACGGCGGCTGGACCTGCCGGTGACTCAGCTTGCGCGGGGAATCAAACCCGCCCGCTCCAGTTCCACGCGCACAGCGCGCTGCACTCGAGGATCGGGCGGAATCTCGCCCCCCAGCTCAACCTCCAACCGGTCGAGCAGCCATTGCCGCATGAGGGTGCTGGTGGGCATCCCGGCCTCCTCGGCCAGCCGGCGGAGCTGCTCCAACCGGTCCTCGGGCATCCTGATGTGGTAGCTGCGCTGCTCGCGCCGCGCGGCCCGGTACAGCGGACCGTCCTCCTCGTCACGGGCTCGCCGCTCGTCGACGTCCGCCGCTTCTTCGGCGATCGCTGCCTCGAGTTGTTCCTGGCTCAGCTTGTTCCCCATGAGCCAAGTGTAGCCCAGTTGTAGCCCGGCCGGCCACCCTCAGGTTTCGGCTCGCTGCCAGCCGCGTTCGCCGGCGGCCGCTGCCGCCAGGCGAACCTTGGCACGCGTGGTGGCCGCGTGTACCATGCGCCCACCTTTCACCGGAGGTTCACCCGTGGGGCGCCGTGGCCCTCGGGACCTCGGCAACGTGGCGGCCTCGGGGCGGTCGGACAAGGAGGTCGGTGCTCATGGTGACGGCGTACATCCTGATTCAGACCGAGGTTGGCAAGGCGGCCCAGGTCGCCAAGGAAATCTCCGAGATCAAGGGCGTCCAGCAGGCCGAGGACGTCACCGGACCCTACGACGTGATCGTGCGGGCCGAGGCCCGCAACGTCGACGACCTCGGCAAGCTGGTGGTCGCCAGGGTGCAGGCCGTCGACGGCATCACCCGCACCCTCACCTGCCCGGTCGTCCTGCGAGCTCGATGATCCTCGCCACCGCGGGATGGCCCCGATCCGGTAGGGGGAAGGTCCTGACGTACTGGGTGATGAAACGCCGGCGGCCCGCGTAGAGGCGGTTGCCGCAGACCGCGTCGTAGTAGCGCGTCGCGAAGCTGGAATTCCCAACCGCAAGCAGCAGGTACGCCAGGTCGGCGACCTCGTCGCCGAGCGCCATCCAGTAGCAGTCCCCGTTGACGATCGCCTTCGAGGTGTCGAGCAGGAACCGCGGAGACTCGGCGATGTCCGGGAAGACGATCTTGCGCTTGGGCCAGTCGGACGGGCGCTGCGGGACCCAGATCTCGAACCAGTTGCGGCCGGCCTTTTCGAGATACTTCCGGGAGGCGAGCTTGGCTCTGTGGGTCTCCAGGTACGCCCCGGCCAGCGGATAGGTGGTCAGGTCGATCGGCGTGGCTCGCCCGCTCGCGTCGACATGGGGGTAGAGGACCGATTTCGTCGCGGGAGTCGCCTTCCAGCGCCTCGCCTCGCGATGGGTGAGCAGCGGGTGGAGCAACTCGGGCTCGGGCCTGATATCGCCCGGTAGCGCCGCCCAGTCGCCGCGGATGAAGACGCTGTCGCAGGTCGTCTTGATCCCCACCCGGATCTTGGCGACGTCCTCGAACGAGCACGAGGTGTGCGCCGCGACGGTCTCCAGCCAGGAGGCGATCCCCGGGTGCGACAGGCGCCAGGGATGCGCGGCCGGCCTGGTGGCCGACCACGCGCATGTCCCGGGTCAGGGCATCGCCGGCGACCCCGGCCAGCGCGAGCAGGAGGCTCCCGTCCCCGCAGGCGGGATCGAGCACCCGCAGCGGTCCCCGCCGGCCGGCGAGCTCCAGCGCCTCCTCGCTCAGGAAGCCCGCCAGCTCGGCCGGCGTGTAATGGACTCCGTGCGCCTTGCGCGAGTCAGGAACGCGTGTCAGTGCGGACCCTCCAGGTCGGGATCTCAGGTGTGGCGGCCGCTGCTCATCGGCTCGGCGGGTGGGGCCGGGTCCGGGGCGTCGGGCAGCAGCACCTGGAAGCAGGCGCCTCCGCCGGCCCGCGGCTCCACCCAGGCCCGGCCGCCGTGCATGTCGGCGAACCGCGCGACCAGCGCCAGCCCGACCCCGGACCCGGGCGCATGGCCCGCCTCGTCGGACCCGCGGTGGAAGGGCTGGAAGATGCGCTCGCGCTGCTCGACCGGCACGCCCGGGCCGGCGTCGGCGACGGTCAGCAGCGCGCCAGCGTCGCGCCGGTCGACGCTGACCCAGATCGGGGTGCCCGGCGGGGTGTGCCGGGAGGCGTTGACCAGCAGGTTCTCGACGATCCGCTCGACCTTGGCCGAGTCGATCGCGATCTCGACCGGCTTCAGGTCCACGAACACCGGGTGGTCGCCGACGAGGTCTCCCTGGGCCTCGTCGACCACCGTGGCCACCAGCTCGCCGAGGTCGGTCAGCTCGCGCCTGGGCTCGACGATGCCCCTGGCGAGCCGGTCGAGGTCCAGCAGGCCGCTGAGGATCCGGTCGAGCCGGCGGGCGTTGGAGGTGAGCCGGCTGAGCAGGTCGTCGGCCTCGTCGGTGGGCAGCGCCCAGCGGCTCCGCTCCAGGGTCACCGCGATCCCGAGGACCGAGGCCAGCGGGGTGCGCAGGTCGTGCGAGACCGCCTGCATGAACGCGCTCTTCAGGTCGTCCAGGCCGCGCAGGTGCTCGGTGGCGGCCTGCTCACGCGCCAGGGCGGTCCCGAGCTGGTCGGTCGCCATGCGCTCCCGGTCGAGCGCGGCGCGCAGCATCTGCTGGGCCAGGCGGCGCTCGGTGATGTCGCGGGCCACCAGCAGCTGCCCGCCGCGCCGTCCCGGCCGGCCAGGCAGGGGAGAGGCGGCCAGGTCGTAGGTATGGCCGGCCAAGCTGATCTCGCTGGCGGTGACCTGGCCCACGGCGCGGTCGCCGAGGGCCGGGAGCAGCCGGACGGCCGACCGGCCGATCACCGCGGCGACCGGCATCCCGACCAGCCGCCCAGCCGCCGGGTTGGCATCGATCACCCGGCCGTAGGGGTCGAGCACCAGGACCGGGTCGCTGATCGTCTCGAAGATCTGGCTGCGGGCCATGGGGCGCTGGTCGAGCAGGCCGAACCGGAACACCCCGAAGACCAGCACCGCGGCGGTCACGGTGAACGCGAAGGGGCTCAGGTCGACCATGCCGAACGGGCCGACGCGGAGATTGAAGAGGAGGTTGGTTCCCCAGGGGAGCAGCACCGAGGCCAGCAGGATGATGCTCTGGCGCCGGTACAGCCGTGACAGCCGCGCCGATCCGGCCACGAACACTGCCGTGCCCGCCCAGATCAGGACGTCGGTGTAGACCAGGTGCACCCAGAACAGCGGTCCGGCCTCGGCGACCACGCCCCCCGCCGCCGTGTAGAAGCGGACGAGGTGATGGGTCGCGCCGTTGGCCAGCACCACCAGCACGGCCAGCGGCTCGATCGCCAGCAGCGCCCCCACCAGCCGGGTCGGCCATCGTGGCCGGCCGATGTAATGGAAGACGAAGGCCAGCCACGCCGGAGTGAGCAGGCAGATGCCCACGTACTTCAGGTCGCCCCAGAGCTGCCGGGCGCCCGGGTCGCCGACGCTCAGCTCCAGCGCGTAGGCGACGCTCCACTCCAGGGCCGCAAGGAGCATGACCAGCAGGCTGACCGCGAGTGCGTCAGCCCGGCGCCGCCAGACGTAGCCGACCGCGAGCGCGAGGAAGGCGGCCCCGCCGAGCATCAGCCACCCGGCGGCCGACCAGCTCCAGGTCACGACGCTCCAACGGGGGTGGCTGGCTCGCAGCGAACCAGCTCGTCATTCATGTGCCGCCGCCTCCCCTCGACCCGGGGGGAACGCCATGGCCCACCGTTTGCCGGCGCGGTGGGCTGAGCCGGGTCGTCGGACAGCACAACAGCATCTGCCTGCGCTGCTCGAGCCGTCAATGGCGAGGGCTCATCGCCCGGACAGGAACACCCTGAACGAGGCGCCGCCCTGGGGCCGCTCCTGCACCCAGGTCCGGCCGCCGTGCATGCCCGCGAACTGGGCAACCAGCGCCAGGAGCCACGCATCTCCGGACCCGGGAAACCGACACCCGCCGAGCTGTAACAAACGCCGGCGGGGCGTCGCTCTATGGGGTAGTGGCGCAAGCGAGGGACCCCCCCACACCTTGTAGCGCCACTCGCTGGGGCGTCGCGGACGCTTCCTGGGGTCGCCTCGGGCGCTGGCCCAAGCCATGGGGATGGGTGGCCAGCCCCGGGGCTCACCCCCTCTTCAGACCATTCGATCGCCTGCTCAGCGTGGCTGCGCCGACGCTTCGGCACACCCGGCGGCGCGTTCGAGGAGCAGGGTCCGTTCGCGTTCGTTGTGGGTGAGCGATGCCGCGCGCTGGAACTCGTCACGTGCCTCGTCGAAGCGGCCGAGCTTGGCCAGGAGGTCGCCGCGGACGCTCGGCAGGAGGTGATAGCCCTTCAGCGACGGCTCCGAGGTGAGCGCGTCGACCAGCTCCAGACCCGTGGCCGGGCCGAACGCCATCGCCAGGGCGACCGCGCGGTTCAGCTCCACGACCGGGGACGGCGCGAGCTGGGCGAGCGCCTCGTAGAGCGCCGCGATGCGCGCCCAGTCGGTCTCCTCGGGGGTACGCGCTCGCGCGTGGCAGGCGGCGATCGCGGCCTGCAACGCGTAGGGGCCGAGCGCGCCGCCGAGCGCCTCGGCACGCTCCAGCGCCGTCAGACCGCGCCGGATGAAGAGCTGATCCCAGCGTCCGCGATCCTGGTCGAGCAGCAGCACCGGCTCTCCGGACGGCCCGGAGCGAGCCGCCGACCGCGACGCCTGGATCTCCATCAGCGCGACCAGGCCGTGGACCTCCGGCTCGTTCGGCATCAGCTCTGCCAGGACCCGGCCGAGCCGCAGCGCTTCCTCGCACAGCGCCGGCCGCATCCAGTCGTCACCGGCAGTCGCCGCGTAGCCCTCGTTGAACACCAGGTAGATGACTTCCAGCACCGACGACAACCGGTCGACCAGCTCGGGTCCCTGGGGAACCTCGAAGGGGACGCGTGCCGCGGCCAGCGTGCGCTTGGCCCGGACGATGCGCTGCGCGACGGTCGACTCCGGGACCAGGAACGCCCGCGCGATCTCCTCGGTCGTCAGACCACTGAGCACGCGCAGCGTGAGCGCCACGCGCGCCTCGGTGGACAGCACCGGATGGCAGGCGGTGAACACCAGGCGCAGCAGGTCGTCCTCGATGTCGTCGTCGAGGACCGCGTCGAGCTCCGTCGCGGCCTGCTCCCCTCCGACGTCCAGCTCGCGGCCGAGCTCCTCCAGCTTGCGTTCGAACCGCTGGTTGCGGCGCAGGGAGTCGATCGCGCGGCGTTTCCCGATGGCCATGAGCCAGGCGCCCGGGTTGCGCGGGACGCCTGACTCTGGCCACTGCTCCAGCGCGGCAACCAGCGCGTCCTGGGCGAGCTCCTCGGCGAGGCCGACGTCGCGCACCATCCGCGCGAGGCCGGCGATGAGCCTTGCCGACTCGATCCTCCAGACCGCGTCGATCGCGCGATACGCGTCCGAAGCCGTCACGGCTGTTCGGCCACCTGGCGGACCTCCACCTCGACGTCGCCGATGACCTCGGCGAAGCGCCCGGCCCATTCGATCGCCTCGTCCTTCGACCGGACCTGCAGCAGCGCGAACCCGCCGATCACCTCTTTGGCCTCGGTGAACGGCCCGTCGATCACGGTGCGCTTGCCTCCGGAGGTCCTGACGCGCGCGCCCGTCGCGCTCGGCAGGACGCCTTCGGCCGCCAGCAGCACGCCGGCCTTGGTCATCTCTCCCAGCATCCGCCCGACCCCGGCAATGACCTCCGGGCTCGGCGAGTACGCATCCGGCAGGCTCTCGTCAACTCTGTGCACCAGCAGGAATCGCATGGCCCCGTCTCCTTCTCGGCGGTCTACCGGTCCGCCGGCGTGTAGGTTAGCCATTGGACGCCGGTGCTGAAGGTCTGCGCGTCCACCAGCTTGAGCGGCACCGGCGCGCCGCCGCCTTCGAACAGGCGCCTGCCGCTGCCCACCACGATCGGGCAGAGCAGCAGCCGCAGCTCGTCCAGCAGACCCTCGCGGAGCAGCGACTGCACCAGGGTGGCGCTGCCGACGAGGTTCAGGTTCCTGCCAGGCTGCTGCTTGTACCTGGTGAGCTCCTCGACGACATTGCCGCCGATCAGGGTCGAGTTCTTCCAGTCGACCGTGTCCAGGGTCGTGGAGACGACCAGCTTGGGCGTGTTGTTCATGTAGTCGGCGATATCGCCGGTCTGGCTCGGCCAGTGGGCGGCGAACTCCTGATAGGTCACCCGGCCCAGCAGCATCGCATCCGTGGTGCGGATGAGCTTTTCTGAGCGCGCCGTGGCTCCCGCTGGTCAGGATGTTCCTGAGCGACCTCGTGCTGGTGGAGCCGGGCGGCAGCAGGTGGTAGGTCGGGGTCTTGAGGCTGTTGCGGACGCTGGGGCACCCAGAGCAGGCGTGCGCGGCCCCTGGGTTGGCCTGCGCGGGTCCGGCGGGTTGACGCATTCCCATATGGGTATATGATCTTGCCATGGCACGAGCAGCGACCACAGCCGATGTCTTCAACGCGGTGGCGGAGCCCCGGCGGCGAGCGATCCTGGACATCCTCGCCGGTGGGGAGCGCCCCGTGAACGACCTGGTGCGCCTGCTCGGGGTGGCGCAGCCACAGGTTTCCAAGCACCTGCGGGTGCTCCGAGAGGTGGAAGTGGTCGATGTGCGGGACGAAGGACGGCAGCGGCTGTACCGGCTGAACGGCCACGCGCTCAAGCCCATCCATGACTGGGTGAAGCAGTACGAGCGCTCGTGGTCGGAGCGGTTCGACCGGCTGGATGTCGTGCTGGAGGAGCTCAAGCACGAGGAGGAGTGAGGAAGATGGCGGTGACGAGCAGCGGGACGGCGACGGTGACCCTCCCCACGGACGAGCAGATCCTCATCACCCGGGAGTTCAACGCGCCCAGGCACCTGGTGTTCAAGGCGTGGACCACGCCCGAGCTGGTCAAGCGCTGGTGGACCGGGGACCGCGCCGACACGACCAGCGTCGAGATCGACCTGCGGGTCGGCGGTTCGTGGCGGTACGTCATGGTGGCGGATGGATTCGAATCCGCCTTCCACGGCGAGTACCGCGAGATCGTCCCGAACGAACGGATCGTCTCGACCGAGGTCTACGAGGCCAGGCCCGAAGAGGAAGCGGTGAACACCCTGACGTTCACCGAGGTGGACGGGCGCACGACCCTCACGATCCTCACCCAGCACTCCAGCAAGGAGATCCGTGACGCCCACCTCGAGTGGATGGGCGACGGCATGCAGGACGCGCTGGACATCCTCGAGCGGATCGCGGTCTCGCTCCGCTGAGGGCCTGTCCGCGGTGAACACGTCCACGGCCGCGCCGTCCCGGACGCCGGCGCACACCAACCCGCTTGCCGGCCGCAGCCTTCCAGGGGAGAAACCGGTCCTGCTAGCCTCGGTACGGTTGCGACTGGGGGGTGTGCGGTGGTGAATGGCGAGGATCGCCGGCGGGACCTGCTGTTGGAGGCGGGTCTGGTGTTGTCGTCGGAGCGATCGTTGCCAGCGATTTTGCAGCACATCGTGGAGCTGGCAACGAAGCTGACGGACGCGCGCTACGGTGCCATCGGCGTCCTTGGTCCCGACGGGGAAATCTCGCAGTTCGTCTACACCGGGATCACGCCAGAGCAGCACGCCGCCATTGGGCACCTGCCGGTCGGCAAAGGGGTGCTGGGGGCCCTGATCGAGGATGCGCGGCCGCTGCGGCTCCGGGACCTGGCGGCCGATCCTCGTTCGGCTGGATTTCCGCCCAATCATCCGCCGATGCGGTCGTTTCTCGGCGCGCCGGTGACGGCGCGCGGGCGGGTGTTCGGCAACATCTATTTGACGGAGAAGCAATCCGCCGACGAATTCGACGAGGAGGACGAGCGGGCGCTGCTGGTCCTGGCGTCCCAGGCCGGGGTGGCGGTGGAGAACGCGCACCTGAACCAGGAGCTGGAGGTGCGGGTCCAGCGGTTGGACGCGTTGCACGCGATCGCCACAGCGCTCATGGGCGGTGACGATCCGCAGACGGTGACCGCCCTGGTCGCCCGCCACGCTCGGGCGTTGCTGCATGTGGATCTGGCCAGCGTGGCTGTGCCCACCCGCGACGGCCGGCAGTTGACGGTGCGGACGGCCGATGGCGAGGCCGCCGAGGAGATGGTGGGCGAGGTCTTCCCCCTGGAGGGGTCGGTGTCAGGGGACGCGATCAGGAGCGGCCGGCTGATCGCGCTGACCGATGCGTCGGTGGACGAGCGGGTCGCCCAGCCGATCGTGCGGTCGGGCCGGTTCGGCCCGGCGCTGTTCGTGCCCTTGGCCGCCCGCGGGGAGCCGTTCGGGACGTTGCTGCTGGCCCGCGGCCCCGGCGGGCAGGTGTTCGACGACGGTGAGGTGCGCCTGGCCGAGGTGTTCGCCGGGCAGACCGCGGTGGTGTTGGAGCAGGGCCGGCTCCAGCGGGAGGTGCACCGGTTGGAGACCCTGGAGGACCGGGAACGGATCGCCAGGGAGCTGCACGATGGCACCATCCAGTCGCTGTTCACCGTCGGTCTCGGCCTACAGGGCGCCGCCTCGCTGGTCGGCGACCCGGAAGCCGCTCGGCGGCTCCAGACCGCCGTGGAGGAGCTCGACCGGGTCATCCGCGACCTGCGCAACTACATCTTCGGGCTGGAGCCGGGCGTGCTGGCCATCCGGCAGCTCGGCCCCGCGCTGGAGGAGATGGTGGAGGAGTTCGGCCATCGCGGCGGGGTGGTGGCGATCGCCGAGATCGACCCGGACGCCGCGGGCGCCATCGGCCAGGACGCCGCCGAGGTGGTGCAGCTGGTCCGCGAGGCGCTCTCCAACGTGCGCCGCCACGCGAACGCGGCGACCTGCCGGGTCTCACTGCACCACCAGAACGACGACGTGGTGTTGCTGGAGGTCGACGACGACGGGCAGGGCTTCGACCCCGCCGCCGCCGAGGGTGCCGGGCGGGGCCTTGGGAACCTGCGGGCCCGCGCCGCACGGCTGGGGGGGCGGGCCGAGATCGTCAGCGTGCCGGGCGAGGGCACGACCGTCCGGGTGGCGATACCCGTCCAGCGCTGAGCTGAAGATTCGCCGGGGCCGCGGACCAGAGCCAGTCGTACAGCTCGTCCTCCTGCGCGTTGTGCAGCCGCAGGATGGCGTCCAGCCCGTACAAGGTGCGCCGCAGATCCAGCACGTCCTCGGCGGCTGGGCCGCTCGGCGGGAGGCTGTCCACCAGGCGGCGGTAGCGGCGGGTCAGGTGGGTGATCTCCAGGTGGGTCGAGCGCATCGCGCCGAGCGGGTCCTCGCCGCCGAGGAGGTCGGCGAGCCCGGCGGCGGCCAGCTCGTCATCCCGCCGCTCATGGGGGAGGAGCCGCCCCTCCAGGAAGGTGGCGAGTTCCTCCAGATCGTGGATCTGCGAGGGGGGGCCGTTGGCCTCGAGGCGGTCGGCGACACCGCGGATGCCGTCCAGCCACGGCGCCAGGTCGCTGTGCTCCTGGCGGAGCCGCGCGGCGGTCTCGGCGAGCGGACGTGGTGGCTGGGCGCGGGCCCGCCAGCGGTCACCGAGCGCACGCAGAGCATTGAGGATCACGGCCACGTCGATCGCCTCCTGGACGACCGCGCCGACGAGCGGGACCAGCCAGCCGCCGGCGGCGACCAGCATAGCGACCAGCGACAGGCTCATGCCGGCGAGCACGCTCTGGAGCGCGATCGCGCGTGAGCGCCGCGCGATACGCATCGCCTCGCCCAGGCGGTCCAGCCGGTCGACCGTCAGGACCACGTCGGCCGCTTCGGAGGAGGCGGTGGCACCACGAGCGCCCATGGCCACGCCCACGTCGGCGAGCGCCAGGGCAGGGGCGTCGTTGACGCCGTCGCCGACCATGATGGTCAGGCCCTCGCGGCGGGCTTCGCGGACGGCGTCCACCTTGTCCGCGGGGTCGCGCTCGGACAGGACGCGGTCGACGCCGACGGCGACGCCGATCGATTCCGCCACCTCGGCGTGGTCGCCGCTGACCATCACGACCCGCTCGATGCCTGCCCGCCGCAGCGCTCGCAGGACCCTGGCGGCGTCGGGCCGCAGCGGGTCCTCCAGGACCAGCGCCCCGGCCAGGCGCCCGTCGACCGCGACGAACACGCAGGAGGCGCTGTCCAGCGCGCCGCGCCGCCGCAGCGTCAAGGCCGCCGGCGGCAGCTCCCGGCCCGCCGCCCACTCGGCGTTGCCCAGCGCCACGGCGCGGCCGTCGACCGTGCCGCGGATGCCGGCGCCGTGCCGTTCCTCGACGCCGGTCGGAAACGACAACCCCAGGCCGCGCTGCCGCGCGGCGGCCACGATCGCGCTCGCGAGCGGATGCGGGGAGGCCTGGTCCAGCGAGGCGGTCAGGCGGAGCAGCTCGTTCGGCTCGAGCCGGTCGAAGGTTTCGACGTCGCGGAGGCGCGGCGCCCCGGCGGTCAACGTGCCGGTCTTGTCCAGCAGGAGCACCCGGGCGCGTGCCAGTGCCTCCAGCGCGGCGCCGTCCTTGACGATCACGCCGCGGTGGGCCGCTCGTGACATGCCGGACACGATCGCGACCGGAGCGGCCAGGATCAGCGGGCAGGGGGTGGCCACCACCAGCACCGCCAAGGCGCGCACGGGGTCGCCCGAGACCGCCCAGGCGGCCGCGGCGATCAGCAAGGTCAGCGGCACGAACGCCAGCGCGTAGCGGTCGGCCACGCGGACGAACGGCGCCTTGCGGGACTGGGCCTGCTCCACGAGCCGCACGATGCCGGCGTAGGTGCTGTCGTCGGCGGAGGCGGTGACGCGCAGGTCGAAGGCGGGGCCGGTGTTCACGCCGCCGCTGCGGACCGGGTCGCCGCGTGCCCGCTCGACCGGCCGCGCCTCCCCGGTCAGCGCCGACTCGTCCAGGACCGCGTGGTCCGCCTCGAGGACGCCGTCGACGGGGATCACCTCGCCCTGCATGACCAGCAGCCGGTCGCGAGCGAGGACCTGCCCGACGGGGATCGCCGCCAGCTCGCCCCGCTCGTAGCGGTGCGCGGTGCGTGGCGTCCGCTCGACCAGGGCCTCCAGCTCCCGGGCGGCCCGCCCGGCGGCGTGCGCCTCCAGCGCGCGCCCGCTCGCCAGCATCAGCGCGATCACGGCGCCCGCCAGGTACTCGCCCAGCAGCACCGCGCCCGCCATCGCCAGCAGGGCGATCACGTCGACGCCCAGCTCACGCCTGCGCAGCCGCGCCAGGAAGGATCCGAGCAGGGGGACGATCCCGAGCGCGGTGGTCAGCGCCCACGCCAGCGACGCCGCACCCGGCAGGCCGAGCAGGCGCAGGACCCCGCCCACCGCCAGGCCGAGCATCGAAGAGGCCAGCAGCGGCCAGGTGGCGAGTCCGCCCGGCGACCGCCGGCCTCCCGAGGCACGGTCACCACTCGCGAGAGATTCCGTGATCTTTTCTCCTTTGCCTCGTGGGATCGACGGAGTGCCCGCAGGTTCGGTTCGGCTCCCGGGCACTCCGGTGAGGGCTGCTCAGCTCGCGGTCGGGGTCTCGGTGGCGACCGCGCCCCGGATCAAGACCTCCAGCACGCCCTTGTCGTAGGGGTCTGAAAGCCCCGGTCGGCGAGCTCGCGGCTCAGGCCCTCGTGTCCGTGGCGGTCGCGACGCGCTCGGTGTCGTCCAGCTCCCACTGGAGCTCGAGCTCCACGCCGACCACGCCGTCCACCGACGCGGCGAGCCGTTCCAGCTCGCCCGCGAGGCTGCGCCGGTCCACGCGTCCGGCCAGGCGCACGACCCCGTTGTGGACCCGCACGGCGATCTGCTCGCCGGTCAGGTGAAAGGTCGACTGCGCCGTGTGGACGATCTGGCGGCGGATCTGCTCGTCGGTCCGAAGGAACGCCGCCAGCAGGTCGCGGCGCGTGACCATGCCGACCAGCTTGCCGTTGGCGACCACCGGCAGGTGGTGGATGCCGTGGACCTGGAGGAGCCGCGCGGCGGTCCGCAGCGACACGTCAGGGGTCACGCTGATCACCGGGCTGCTCATCCGGTCAGCCGCGGTCTGGCCGGCCCGCGCTCGCGAGGGATGGCGCGCCATCGACTCCAGCAGCGCCGCCGGCCCATGGACGGGCCGTTCCTGCACCAGGGGGAGGTCCATGCCGGACACGACCCCCAGCAGGTGGTCCTCCTCGTCCACCACCGGCACCGCCGTCACGCCGCGCTCGCGGAGCAGCTTCGCCACCTGCGCGATCGGCGTCTCTGGCCGCACCCGGACGACTCCCGTGGTCATGACCTCACCGACCATGCCATGCATCTCGGTCACCTTTCTTCGTCACGCTGGTGCGCTGGGGTCGGGTTGGATTCGTCGGGCGTCACCGTCCACTGCCACTCGCCAGGGCAGACCTGGCGCCAGATCCGGCGCGGCTCCGCGCAGGGGTAGTGGGCTCCTTGTGCGACCCTGTGGAACCGGCGGCTCTCACGGGCCACCGCGCGCCGTTGCCGGACCGCCGTGCGGCATCGCCGGACTGCCGCTTGCGACCAAGCGTGCTCGAAGCGGCGGGCTGGAGCGTCATTCCTGGTTGTCATCCTCTCCACCCCCTCCACCGCCAGCGTGGGCGCAGGCCCGACCGCCATCTAGGGACCAAGGTCCCCCTGACAGGCGTCCTGCTGGCACTGGTGGATCAGTTCCTGTCCGCGGCCGTGGTGGTGTTCGTCGGTTCGGCCGGCTGGCCGGCGAGCTCTTCCACCAGGCCGTTGGCGAGGGACTCGACCGCTGCCTGGACCGCGGCGGGCAGGGCGTTGCCCGTTCAGCGCTTCCTGGAGGCGCGGGCGATGGCGCCGATGGCCGGGGCGACCGTCAGCCACAGCCCGATGGTCACCACCATCGACGTCACGTACCCGAACGGCAGTATGCCGGCATCGTTGCCCACGATCCCGGCGAAGATCATCAGCAGCCACGCGCTGAGGAAGAAGGCCGGGCCAGCGGCCACGAGCCCGAAGAAACTCTGCATTTTACCTCCCACGATCGTTGAGTTGGTCGCCAGATATATACATCCCTACGCGGCTGCGTCAGGTGCCCACGGCCGGTGCCCACGGCCGCGAGCCGGCCGTGGGCACCTGACGCGGAGGGATGTCAGAGGAGCCAGTGGTTGCGGCTGACGAACGGCAGCCTGGCCCACAGCTTGCCGAACCCCCAGGTGCTGCCCGCGCCAAGCAGCGCCACCACGATCAGCACCAGCGCGTACACGATGTGGTAGTCAACGATCGGGTTGGTCGAAAGGCTCGGCTGCCCCGCCGAGGTCACCTTGGCAAGCGGCCACTCCGCCGCCCACATCGCCAGCATCAGCACCGTGCCGCTGGCCGCCGCGATCCGCAGCGCCACCCCCAGCGTCAACGCGACCCCGACCCCGGCCAGGGCGAGCATGAACAGCCAGTCCGCCCAGGCGGTCCCCGCCCAGGTGTGGAAGGTCGACTCCAAGGGGCCGACCGCGACACTGCTGAGGAACCCC